>OLQG01002103.1_pt1 | contig 10904 bp, 8 predicted proteins | sample 1672221 | NCBI WGS metagenome assembly OLQG01 (sample SAMEA3136660, study PRJEB25190) | human gut metagenome | biome: human gut; feature: human-associated habitat; material: faeces | place: Austria | collected 2013
CGCAAGGATTTCAAAGAATATGTAGAGGATAACGGCGTTGTGCTTGCCGTCTGCGGCGGCTATCAGCTGCTCGGCAAATATTATAAAACCGATAAAAAGATGATCGAAGGTCTTGGCATTCTGGATATCACGACCGAATGGGAGCCGGAGCGTCTCATCCGCAACATTATCCTGAACAGTCCGCTGTTTGACACTCCTGTTGTAGGATTTGAAAACCATGGAGGCCGCACTTATATCGGAGATCACACTCCATTTGGAAAAGTATTTTTCGGACTGGGAAATACCGGAAAATCCGGTTATGAAGGCGTTGTATACAAGAATGTGATCGCAACCTACCTGCACGGACCTCTTCTTCCGAAGAATCCGCAAGTTTGTGACTATCTGTTAGAGCGGGCGCTGAAGCGCAAATACGGTGAAGAAATAACCCTCGCTCCACTTTCCGACGATCTGGAGAAAAAAGCAAACCGTTATATTGTGGACCGCTACAGTGATAAAAAATATGATCAAACGTCACACCTGAAAAGGGCAGAAAAAAGTCCCATTGGATCAAACTTTCCAATGGGACTTTTTCATTGCCTATTTATTTATTTTTTCTGAACATCAGTTTGATTTTTTTCATCAGCTGAATGATCGGAAGATTTACAAGTGCCAGACCATATACGATCAGCAACTGTGTAAAGGTCAGTGTCTGTACTTTGAACACTTCATCCAGTGCCGGAATCGTCATTACACAAGTGATCAATACCAGACCAAGCAGGAATGCTCCGATCAGATAAATATTGTTCCAGAATCTCTTGGAGAAGATTACCGGATAATCAGACTTACAGTTAAATCCGTGTACCAGCCTTGCTGTACACAGTGTTCCAAATGCCATTGTGCTGGCAAGTACTGCGTTTCCGCCTTCTCCCGTCAGACCGATCATAAATCCGATCATTGTCGTGATTCCGATGCAAAGACCTTCTGTTCCGATCTTTGTCAGGAAATCTTTTGTCAGGATTGATTCATTCATCGGTCTCGGTTTTTCATCCATTACCTTTTTCGAATGCGGCTCCAGTCCAAGGGCAATAGCCGGAAGACTGTCTGTCAAAAGATTGATGAACAACAGATGTACCGGTGCAAATGGAACCGGAAGTCCTGCGATAGATGCATATAATACTGCCAGGATTGCTCCGAAGTTACCGGAGAGCAGGAACTGAATGGAATTCTTAATGTTCTGGTAAACATTTCTTCCGTTCTCTACTGCTTTGACGATTGTTGCAAAGTTATCATCTGTCAGTACCATAGAAGCAGCATCCTTTGATACTTCACTTCCTGTGATACCCATAGCAACTCCGATATCTGCCTGTTTGAGTGCCGGTGCATCATTGACACCGTCTCCTGTCATTGCCACAATCATTCCTCTTTCCTGCCATGCCCGAACAATGCGAATTTTATGTTCCGGTGACACTCTTGCATACACAGAAATATTTGGGACAAATTCTTTGAGTTCCTCGTCACTCATATTTTCTATATCTGCCCCTTCACAGGCTTCCGATAAATCATGTAATATTCCAACTCTCTTTGCAATTGCTGCTGCTGTAATTTTATGATCTCCGGTGATCATAACCGGTCGAATTCCCGCTTTTATACATTCCGCTACCGCAGCTTTTGATTCTTCTCTCGGAGGATCCATCATCGCAATCAAACCAAGAAATACTAAGTGATCCTCATCTTGTATCGTTAATGTGTGATTCTTAGGAATTTCACGATAGGTAAAAGCCAATACTCTTAAACCTTCCATCGAAAATTCCTGATTTTGACGTTGTATTTTTTCTTTATCTTCCTCAGTAATTTTTCGAATTCCCTCTTTCGTCCAGATTTGCTCTGTACGTTCCAGGAGCTTGTCGACTGCACCTTTTACAATCATTTGATTTTTACCATCTATCAGGTGAAGTGTTGACATCATCTTTCGATCACTGTCAAATGGCAGTTCTCCATTTCTTGGATAAAGCTTTCTTACGCTTGCCGCCTCTATCCCATATCGACTTCCAAGATTAATCAATGCTGTTTCTGTTGGATCTCCAATTTCTACTCCATTTTCATTTGTCGAATCATTACATAGAATACTGTAATTTAAAAGACATTTTTGTGCCTGATCTGATATATCAATTGCCTCTGCTGAAATTCTTTTTCCATCTATATAATAATCTTCAACTGTCATTTTATTCTGTGTGAGCGTTCCTGTCTTATCCGAACAAATAATAGAAACACTTCCAAGTCCTTCTACCGCCTGTAGTTTACGAATGATTGCATGCTCTTTTGCCATCTTCTGTGTTCCGAAAGAAAGTACAATTGTCACGATAGAACTTAGTGCTTCAGGAATTGCTGCTACTGCAAGTGCTACTGCAAACATAAATGCACTGCTGATCTTTTCACCGCGGAACACATTTATTGCAAATAAGAGTCCGCAAAATACCAGAATCATAATAGAAAGCTTCTTTCCAAAGACTTCCAAGCTCACCTGAAGTGGTGTCTGTTTTTCCGAAGTTGACTTCAAAAGTCCTGCAATCTTTCCGACTTCTGTCTGCATTCCTATATCCGTTACAATAGCTTTCCCACGCCCATACGTTACAAAACTACTGGAAAACAGCATATTTGCCCGATCACCAAGTGGCGCTTCCGTCAATATTGTATCCATGTTTTTCTCAACTGCAAGACTTTCTCCTGTAAGAGCACTCTCATCAATCTTAAGACTTGCATTTTCAATCAGTCTTCCATCAGCCGGAATCATATCTCCTGCTTCAAGCAGTATCACATCTCCAACAACCAGTTCTCTTGCCGGAATCTGGACGATTGTACCATCACGCAATACCTTTGCCTCCGGGCCAGAAAGATTCTTTAAACTCTGCAGAGATTGTTCTGCTTTTACCGTCTGTATTGTTCCCAAGATTGCATTGATCGTAATAACCGTCACGATAACTGCCGCACTTTCCACATCTCCAAGCATACCAGATATGATTGCTGATGCAATTAGAATCAGTACAAGAAAATCCTTATACTGTTCAAAGAAAATCTGCAGGATACCTTTCTTCTTTCCTTCTGTAAGTTCATTCCACCCACACTTTTCTCTGGATCTTTTCACCTGTTCACTCGTAAGCCCAGATTTCTTGCCATTCACCCTTTCAAGAACCTCTTCTACCGTCTGCTGATAAATTTCCTTCATCACTTCCGCCTCATCGTTTCTAAGTATTTACTACCTGAATTTCTTATGCAATGAAAGACCTCTTTGAAAAAAATATAAAAAAAAGACCTTCATTGCATAATAAAAAATGCAATAAAAGTCTCACCATTTCCTTATGATACCGGATGCTTCCACCGTACTGACAACATCACAAACGCAATTTGTTAAGCGCAGGTTACTCCCCTTTATTGGATCAAATCATATACCCAAAGTAACATGATTGCCAAGATACTTTATCATTACTTTTTCATTTTATGTTATACTTTTTACATCGTTAACACTATTAAAATAAATTCTCCGGAGGTGAATCAAATGGATCATACGAATAATTCCTGTTGTTGCGATGAAGCGGAACATTTTTCCGGATGTCTGATTTGTGGTGCTTCTATTACGTATCGTGCTGAAAGCTCTATTCAGACGTGCAGCATCTGCCATAAAGAGCAATTAACCAATGCGGTCTGTGAAAATGGTCACTTTATCTGTGATGCCTGTCACAGCTATGGCACATATGCTCCGGTAATCACAACACTCAGAGACAGTACAGAAAAAGATGCTTTGCTTCTTCTGGAAAAAATTATGGATCTTCCATCTGTACATATGCATGGACCGGAGCATCATGCAATTGTCCCATGTGTTCTTCTGACAGCGTTTCGCAATAATGGAGAACATATGGATTACGATGTTGCATTATCTGAGATCTGTAAAAGAGCAAAGCAGGTTCCGGGCGGTACCTGTGGTTACTGGGGTGTCTGTGGAGCTGCTGCCGGAGCCGGTATTTTCATGTCCGTTATGACTGGATCCAGTCCACTTCACAAAGATGCATGGCCGTTTCCTCAAAAACTTGTTTCCATTATTTTATCTAGACTGGCAGATGTTGGTGGACCTCGCTGCTGCAAACGAACCAGCAGAATTGCCATTGAAGAAGCTGTTCATTTTTACAGTCAGTTTTGTTCTGTAAACATTCCGTCATCTTCTATAACGTGTAAATACTGCGAAGATAATCGCGAATGCATCCAGGAAGATTGTCCATACTATTCTGAATAACAGACAAGGCAGTGATTCCATGATACCACGAAATCACTGCCTTGTAACTCGTTTGCCAGGATACAGCGCCCCATCTTCCCACTTTGCTTTTTTGCAGTTCCATGAACGAATATCCTTCTCTTCCAAAACACTCCTGATTCGTTCTTCTCCATTGTCCGATGTAAAAAGCGCTGTAATTTCCTTTTTTCCATCTACAATTTTCACACAATAATCTACCAGTTCCGGAATCTCAAACAGCAATTCATCCATCTCTCTGATACTTCCCAATGGATCCATCCGCTTTACAAAGTCCAGGCGTTTTATTTCACTTCCACAGAGGCATCTTCCTGGAATGATCCTTGACCAGTCACCGGTTCGATATCGAATCAACGGCTGTGCTTCCATTCCAATGGTTGTAATCACCAGTTCTCCCCATTTACCGTCCGGCAGCACATTTCCGTTCTCATCTATAATCTCTGTAATACAATGGTTTTCCCGCATATGCATGCCCTCATGCGCCGTGCAGCAAATGGCACCTCCAAGCCCCATCTCTCTGGAACCATAGTGCGGCCAAAGTCGTGTTTGCAGAATTTCTTCGATTGCTTTCATGACAGTTTTCGGACAGGCATCTCCGGATACCAGTGCTCTTTTTATACTGCCTTTTCCGCACATTCGAAGCATGGACAGCAATGCCGTCGGCATTCCCACATACGTATCCGGCTGCTCCTCTTCCAGAATCCTGTTCAGTTCGCCATAAGTTCTTCCTGTCCCGGTTGAAAGAGGTTTTGCTCCCAGACGTCTGATTGCCTCCGCGATCAGTTCTCCTAATCCAAAAGGACCTGAAAATGGCATAGCCACCATCGTTATACTTCCAGGATAAATAAATTCACCCAGACCTGCCATAAAAAGTTCTATGGTGTGTTCACAGTCTCCCTCTGTATAGAATACACGTTTACCGGCACCGGTAGTTCCGCTTGTCTGTTCTGATATCACTTTCTGTACTTCCCCCTGGGAGCAAAGCAGCATCCTGCCTCCATCTCGTGCCAGATCTGTTTCTGTCGTAAAAGGAAGGCTTCTCAAATCTATCAGGCTTTCCAGTCTTTCCGGTAAATCTCGGTAAAAACCCTCTCGTTCTTTCTCTCTCTTCAGTACAATATTTAATTTCTCCAGCTGTATTCTGTGTATTTCATCTCTTGTAATCTCTGTAATGCCTTCCTGCTTACAGATCATTGCATCTATATTGGATCGTTTCACTTTCTGTATAAATATATTCCTTTCGAATTCGTCAGATTATATGCACAAAATGGCACCATTCCATAATCAGAATCCACCTCGCAGATATAACATCTTTTCAGACGTTCAAGATCCAGATTCCATGCATCCTGAAAAATCATCCCTGATACTGCAAAAGTTTCATTATGAACCCGGATCAGGAATTCATCCAGTGCATCTGTCTGTGTCATTTCATCATCACTAAATTTTTTTGTGCTATAGCTCCACTGATTTTCCACATACTGTCTGGAATCATCGCTGGTAGTACAACAACATCCTCTGCCTGATTTCTTTTCCAGGAGTTTCAGTTCCCTCTCACCTTTTTTCAGATAACTTGCATGAAAAGAACAATATGGATTCTCTGCTCCACCACCGGCGAAATCCTTGCTTTTCATAAGCCCGTCAGTCTGTTCCTCGATCAGCTTCAACATCTTTGGTATGGTAATCGGAGCTTGTGGACGCTGCTGAGAACATCTGCCAAAATAGCTGATCGGCTGGAAATGTACTCCTCTTACAAATGGCATATGATCCATCGCAAACTTCAGAATATCTCCAACCTGCATGTCATTTACTCCTGGCGCAATGACAGGTACCAGAGCAATTCCCAGTTCCGCTTCCGAACAGTTTAACACAGCCTTTTCTTTCAGTTCTATCATAGAGCGTCCGCGCAATGTCTGATACACATCATCTGTGACACCGTCAAACTGAAGAAATACTGTATTCAGTCCTGCTTTTTTTAGTTTTCTGGCATATCCTGCTTCCTGCGCAAGACGGATTCCATTGGTATTCAATTGAAAAAATGTGAATCCTTTTTCTCTTCCCATATGTATGATCTCCGGAAGATCCTCCCGCATGGTTGGTTCTCCACCTGAGAGCTGAATATTGAATGGTCCTCCATGATCCATCAGAAAATCATATTGCTTTTCTATTTCATCAATTGAAAGATCACCGTTTTCCAGACATTCTCCTGCCGAAGCAAAGCAGACCGGGCAGTGCATATTGCAGCGCTTTGTCACTTCCAGTATCATACAACAGCCTTTTCGTTCGTGCTCCTCACAGAGTCCACAATTATCCGGGCAGGATTTCTCTTTGATTTTGGGATTTACCGGAGTCTCCGCAGACAGGTTTTCTCTTCCCCAGGAAAGATACTCTGCTGCCGTTCCTTCCCAGATCAGTGTCTGAAACTTTCCGTGGATATCACATTCTTTCACCAGATAAATGCCATCTTCACCAATACATTTTTTTGTCGTAAGTACTTTCATACATATCGGGCATACACTTTTTGTTTTACCCAGCGTAATCATAGTTCCAATATTCCCCGTTCTGTCAGTATTTCTATCACTTTCGTATAAGTATCTGCAATCAGCGCAGGACATTGCTCCATAATCACTCCCCAATCCAAATTAGAAGTGATATCCTTACAATAAAAAGCACCAAATTCTTCTTCGGTCTTCTTATGGAACCACTGATATAATTCCTGCACAGCCGGTTTCATCTGTATATCTTCTTTCTCCTGCGGAGCCAGATTGCCAAGGAACAAACCTATCGCACAGGCTCCTCCTGTCAGGCAGCCACAGGTATCTCCACAGTAACCGATCCCACCGCCAAGACCTCCCAGAGCCTTTACAAGCTGTGGATTTTCCTCACCTATGGCTTCCAGTGTCATAATCATAACCATTTGTGAGCAATGATAACCCATACTGCTAAGTTCTATGATTCTTTCATAAAGATCCATGTGCTACTCCTTTCTGCCAACCAACATGGTATAGCGCAGCTTCTTTCCTTTATATTCTTTCTGCAGAATCTTATACTCTTCGCAGCAGAACGAATCATTCCAGATTGCTTCCAGATAATATTCCCGCCAAAGTAACGTCTGATCCTCCTGCCGGAGAATGGTAAATCCTGTCTGTTCTGCCATTTCTGAAAGATTTCCAGTATCCAGATCTGACAATAATAGAAAACCTCCCTTTTTCAAAACACGCCAACATTCAGATAGTGCATTTTTCTGATCTCTGCTAACAAAAAATGCACACTGGCTGATGCAAAGATCTATACTGTCTGATGAATACTGCAAATGCAGAAAATCGCCAATTTCCACATCACTGCCCCGTGGGAAAAGATCCACACCATGTGCATCCATCCCAAGTGATTTCAGGATTCGTATCGTGTCTCCTTCTCCAGCTCCAAGATCCAGTGCTTTCATTTCTTTTTTCCATTCTATGTTCTCCAGAAGATAAAGCGTCTGCGCTTCCCCTCCCGGATGCCTGTTCATCTATTTATCCTCCAGTGCACGCTCCACCGCAAGAACTTTTCCAAGTGCGAGTTCTTCCGGAACATACACAAATCCACACTTTGGACAGACAGGCATTTCCACAGGAAACCCATTTTCCAGATACATAAATTTTGCTTTTCCTTTTACAAGAGGAACCTTACATTTCATGCAGGTCAGCTTTCCTTCCGGATCAATCGTATAATATGTTCTTTCTACTGCCATTACTGTCCCACCCTTTTCATAATATTCATTCGATGACTGTATGCTCTGTGTACCAGATATCCGTCTTCTGTTTCCACAAACCGCACCCAGAATGTGACATTTCCCAGTCTGCTTCTTGTCACCAGTTCTTTTGTTTCTTCATCCAGGATTGCTTCCTGATTTTCTCTGTAATCTGATAACACACGTTCCACATCACTTTTCAGTATCATGCGCTCATCCATCATATGGATTGCCTCCTCTGTATAGGCAACAGTATAGTCTTTTTTCTCCATGATCGGTTCCTCATTCCAGATGTTTTTTAAAAGTGTTTGTTTCAATATGAGCCTGTTGTAGCGTTTCTCACTGATATCAGGCATGTTGCTGGCATTTGCCCCATACAGAAGTTCAAGTATATGTCTGGATTCTCTTCCCTCTCTGGCAAATCGGTCTCTGCATGCCATGCAGTATGTAATATATGGTGCATCGGAACGTTCCAGACACTTTTCTGTCATTTTCGCTGCCATATCTTTATTGGCATATGCCGTCAGACCTCCATATCCACAACATGGAGACAAATCTCTGGAATATTCTGTATCTTCAACGGTACATCCCATATCCAACAAAAGTTCTCTTATAATATCCTGTGTCTGTGCATCCCCTCTGGCACCACAGGCATCATGTATGGCAACCGGTATCTCCAGTCCTTTTGCCTGCTGTGGAAGTCCGATTTCTTTCAAAATTTCCCAGATTCCTATAACATGCGCTCCAATACTTTCTTTTAGCTGCTTCATACAGGTTGGACAACCTGCTATGATGATCGGATCACCAAGCTTGGCTAGTTCCTGTTTCAGCTGCTCATTTACTTTTTCTGTCATTTCATAGCGGCCTGCCCATTCGCTGATTGCACCACAGCATCCTAGCATCAGAGCAACACCTCCATCTACCCGATTACTTAAATCTTCGTATGCCTGCATAACCACATCCGGCGCTATCGCACCTGCCTGACAGCCTGGGAAAAATACATATCTGCAAGTTTCATATCCCGGCTGGAGTCTGCTCAAAAAAGCCTCTGAATTTGAAAATAACATGTCCATCAGTGCAAATTCATGTGGCGCCAGCGGCATCTTATCTGTAGATACCATATTTTCTCTTGCTGACTTGCACACCTGACTCATATCAAATCCATTCGGACAGATCACCGTACACTGTCCACAGAGGGCACAGGCATTCATCGGTTTGTTCATCGGATGATCTCCCATGATAATCTGCGTATTATTATAGATCTCACGGGCTAATAAACCCGGATGTTTTTGATATTCACTTAAATACACACAGCCTTTCATGCATTCGTCACAATGACACTGAATACATCGTTTTGCTTCTTCTACAGCTTCTTCTTTTGAATATCCATCCTGACCACAGAAAATCTTATTCGATCCATGGATTCCTTCCATGTTCGTATAAAGCTTGGTAGTCACTGCTCCTTCACTGCCTCTGTTGCTGTGCGGCGATAAATTCTGTACCAGAAAATCCACTGTCAGAGCTGCCCGCTTTGCGGCAAAAGCCGCATCCATCACAGATTCCGCAGGTCCGCTGACAATCTTTGCCTGTTCCCTTAACATAATCTCGACATCTGCTGCTTCTTCCGGAGCTAACATTTTTGCCACTTCTTCTGATGCGCAGACCACATCTGCCAGTTCCATTTTTTCTCTGATAAACGAAAGATTCAAACTGCATCCAAATTCAAAAGAAAGATCCATAGATTTCAGACGTTTCGCTTCATTGCTGCGGTCTGATTCCAAAAGATGTCCGGCTGCCGCTGCAATATAGCTTTCATAATCTTCTTCCTTACAATAAATTGTCGTAGGATACATTTTCTTTTCCAGTTCCCCCGCAAGAAACAGTGGAAATAATCCAGAACCAAAGATTGCTGCCCTTTTCTTCTTTCTCATGCGAAATACACTGCTTCGTCTTCCCGGTTCTCCATACCGGACAATCGCACGTTCTACTTCTCGTATGGAGACACCATCACCAAGTTCACAAAGCTTGCAATTATCTTCGCAAGGTGCCGTACATCCATCACAGAGAATCATTGGAAATGGTGTAATTTTCTCATAAATTGCCAACGCTTTCTTAAAATTTCCTTTTGCAGCATAATACAGCATCTCTTTTGTATCCATTTTGAAAGGACAGGCTGCAACACAGTAGGCCGGCTGTTCATGGACGCAGAGACTGATCATATGATCCATCTCTTCTTTTGACATTCGATTTACATGATAAACGTGAGTAGAACCTCTCTCCTGTATGTATGTCATAACCTGATACTCCTTTCGTCTGTAAAGGGGAGGCAGTTTCCCGTCTCCCCTGATTATATCACAGTTGGCAGCTTTTACTCCAACCACATTATGAATTAAGCTTATTTCTCAAGTTCTTTTAATGCTGCAAGAACCCTTTCCGGACGGGCAGGGATACGTGTAATACGTGCACCTGTCGCATTAAAGATTGCATTCAGGATTGCAGGATGTGGAGCATCCAGTGGAGCCTCACCACAACCAGCCGCACCGTAAGGACCACTTGGACGATATGTTTCATTGAAGTGAAGTTCAATATCATCCGGAGCATCCTTTGGATATGGAATACCACAATTCTTCAAAGTGGTGTCATGGTTCAAATCTTCAAAATCTTCCGAAAGAGCAAGACCGATACCCTGTACAAGACCACCATAGAAATTACCTTCTACAAGAAGTCTGTTCATGATCGTACCTACGTCAGCTACGCAAGTAAATTTCTCAACGGTAACTTTACCTGTTTCTGTATTAACAGCAACTTCCGGCAGGAAGATAGTATACATATAAGTTGCAAATGGATCGCCCTGTGCGGTATCCTGATCGATCGGATGATCTGCACAGAATGTAG
>OLQG01002111.1_pt1 | contig 10887 bp, 8 predicted proteins | sample 1672221 | NCBI WGS metagenome assembly OLQG01 (sample SAMEA3136660, study PRJEB25190) | human gut metagenome | biome: human gut; feature: human-associated habitat; material: faeces | place: Austria | collected 2013
TGGATCCGGTATATCTTGGAATTGATAAAAAGTCTAACAGACAGTTAAAGAGATCCAATAGAAAAATGAGCGAGTATGGTCTTCAGTTGCGTGAAAAGCAGAAAGCTAAATTCATCTATGGTGTATTAGAAAAACCGTTCCTGAACTACTTCAAGAAAGCAGATCAGATGAGCGGAATGACAGGTGAAAACCTGATGGTTCTTCTTGAATCAAGACTGGATAACGTAGTATTCCGTCTTGGATTTGCAAGAACAAGACGTGAAGCAAGACAGATCGTTGATCACAAACAGGTTCTTGTTAACGGAAAACAGGTTAACATCCCTTCTTACCTCATTAAAGCAGGTGATGTGATCGAGATTAAAGAAGGTAAAAAATCTTCACAGAGATACAAAGATATCGTAGAAGTTACAGGTGGACGTCTTGTTCCAGAATGGCTTGAATCAGATATCGAAAACCTGAAAGGAACAGTTAAAGAACTTCCTACTCGTGAAGCAATCGATGTTCCAGTTGACGAAATGATGATCGTCGAGTTATATTCTAAATAGAACGCATTCATATAAAATGCAATACTTAACGAACCTGATTCCTGGGTTCGTTAAGGTTCTGTTAGGAAATATCCTGTTTTTTATCGAAAACAGGACAAAAACTGACACCCTCAACATACAAAAACCCATAAGGAGGGACCAAAATAGTGTTTGATTTTAATAAACCTAATATTGAAATTGCAGAAATTTCAGATGATAAGAAGTATGGCAGATTTGTTGTAGAACCACTTGAAAGAGGATATGGTACAACACTTGGAAACTCTCTGAGAAGGATTATGCTTTCTTCTCTGCCGGGAGCTGCAATCAGCCAGATTAAAATCGACGGAGTATTGCATGAGTTCAGTTCTATTCCGGGCGTAAAGGAAGACGTAACTGAAATTATCATGAACTTAAAAACACTCGCAATTAAGAATTCTTCCGAGACAGATGAGCCGAAAACAGCTTACATCGAATTTGAGGGAGAGGGCGTAGTTACAGCTGCTGATATTCAGGCAGATTCTGATATTGAAATCATGAATCCGGAAACTGTAATCGCTACACTTAACGGCGGTGCAGACAGCAAGCTTTATATGGAACTGACTATCACAAAGGGAAGAGGATATGTAGGTTCTGATAAGAATAAGACAGAAGATATGCCGATTGGTGTGATTCCGATCGACTCTATCTATACACCGGTTGAGCGTGTAAATCTTACAGTTCAGAATACTCGTGTCGGACAGATTACCGATTATGATAAACTCACACTTGATGTTTATACAAATGGTACTCTTGCACCGGATGAAGCAGTCAGCCTTGCTGCAAAAGTATTAAATGAACATCTCAAGCTCTTTATTGATCTTTCTGAAGTTGCTCAGTCAGCGGAAGTTATGATTGAAAAGGAAGACGATGAAAAAGAAAAAGTTCTTGAAATGAGCATTGATGAACTTGAACTTTCTGTTCGTTCATACAACTGTCTGAAGAGAGCAGGAATCAATACTGTAGAAGAACTTACAAACAGAACATCAGAAGATATGATGAAAGTTCGTAACCTTGGACGTAAATCTCTTGAAGAAGTTCTTGCTAAATTAAAAGAACTTGGTCTTGAACTCAGCCAGGGAGACGAATAAGGAGTTCCCGTTTCGCATGTGAATACAGGCAGAAACACTGACACACGATCTGGCTAGTAAGCCCGATGAAAGCATAACCAGATGGCATATCCGCAGTAAGACCGAAGGTGCATGCCGGTATGTCCCGAATAATGGAGGATAAAAAAATGGCAAAGTATAGAAAACTTGGAAGAACAGCAAGTCAGAGAAAAGCATTACTGAGAAATCAGGTAACAATGCTTCTTCAGCACGGAAAAATCAGAACAACAGAAGCTAAAGCTAAAGAAATCCGTAAGATCGCAGAAGGTCTTATCGCTTCAGCTGTAAAAGAAAAAGATAACTTCGAAGAAGTTACAATCAAAGCTAAAGTTGCTAAGAAAGATGCAGAAGGCAAGAGAGTTAAAGAAGTAGTAGATGGTAAGAAAGTTACTGTATACGAAGAAGTTGAAAAGACAATCAAAAAAGATAATCCGTCAAGACTTCATGCAAGACGTCAGATGCTGAAAGTACTTTACCCTGTAACAGAAGTTCCGACTGCTGCAGCTGGAAAGAAGAAAAATACAAAAGAAGTTGATCTGGTAGACAAACTGTTTACAGAGATCGCTCCGAAGTATGCAGACCGCAACGGCGGATATACAAGAATCATCAAAATTGGACAGCGTAAAGGTGACGCTGCAATGGAAGTTATTCTTGAGCTTGTATAATCAAATGAGATCGAAAGCCACAGGCATTTATGTCTGTGGTTTTTTGTGTATATAGTGAGCTGGTCTGCTCGATTTCTACCTTTCTTTCTGATAAAAGTCAGTGTATAATAGAAAACATCTGAAAAGAATGTCCTTTAACAGACGTGAAGGAGGAACGACATGGGACGTGTAGGACGATTTATTTTAAAGGTTGCGGCAGTATTGATATTGATTGTATCGGCGGGTACATTTGCACTTTCTTTATTTACAGGAGAGACAAGAAATGGGGATAATCTGCAAAGCGAGTTCGATTATCTGATCACAGTGGGAATTTCACAGAGTGGAGAAGAAAGCTCATGGAAGGATGCAAATACAGCGTCTTTTATGGATACATTTGTCAAATCAAACGGCTATGAAGCGGTGTATGCAGATGCAGGTAGCGATCAGGAAAAACAGATTGAAGATGTGGAAGGATTTATAAAACAGGGTGTGGACTATATCATTCTGAATCCGATTTCTGAAATTGGCTGGGATGATGTGCTGGAAGATGCAAAAAAGGCACATATTCCTGTAATCCTTGCGAATAACGGTGTTGATACGGATGACAGCAGTCTGTATTCGTGCATGCTTGGAAGTGATTACGGAAAACAGATGAAAAAGGCAGGAAAATGGTTGGATGAATATCTGAAAGAAGAGGAGGAGAAAAAGGCAGAGAAAGAAAAGGCGGCTTCTGAGGCACCGACTCAGGAAGAATCGGAACAGACGGACAGTGAAGATACGGAAGTAAATACAGACAGTTCAAAAGCGACAGATAGCAGTGCATCCATTTTTAATAAAATTATGAAAAGCAGTTCAACGGCGAAGGATGAGGCGGATTCGACAGAGGAGGAGCAGACAGAAGAAGACATTACCATCAAGATCGCCGCGATTCAGGAATCCATCGGCTCGGAAGAGCAGCTGACGAGAGCGCAGGGATATCAGACTATGCTGGAGAGGTATTCGGACTGGGAGATGGTGGCACAACAGACCGGTGACAATTCCAGAGAAGAGGCAGAGAAAGTCATGAAACTATTTCTTGAGCAGGAACCGGATTTACGGGTAGTGTTTGCTGAGAGTGACGAGATGGCACTGGGAGCCATCGATGCGATCGGGAAATCAGGAAAGACCTGTGGAGAGGACGGAGATATTATTGTGATTTCATTTGGTGGAAGCAAAGCGGGGATCGAAGCTGTAAAAGAAGGTAAATTGAATGTAACCTTTGAATGCAATCCTGGCCAGGGACCGAAAGCGGCAGAACTGATCCAGAGACTGGAATCGGATATTTCCATTGATAAGGAACAATACGTGGAAGAAACATATTTTGATGGAACTATGGATTTGGATGAAATTATAGAAAACAGAACATATTAAAGGCAGGAAGAAGAATGATAAAAGTATTTTTGGTTGAAGATGAAATTATTATCAGAAATGGGATCAAGAACAGTATTAATTGGGAAATGCATGGATATGACTTTGTCGGAGAGGCAAGTGATGGAGAACTTGCGTTACCGATGATTCTTGAAAAAAAACCAGACATCCTGATCACGGATATTAAGATGCCTTTTATGGATGGACTGGAACTCAGTGAGCAGGTTAAAAAAGTACTTCCGGCTACGAAAATCATGATTCTGAGTGGATATAATGAGTTTGATTATGCAAAGATGGCGATTAAGATCGGTGTAACCGATTACCTTCTGAAGCCAATTTCTTCAGAAAAATTGTTGGATGCAGTTAACAAAGTAGCAGAAGAAATCCGGAAAGAGCAAAGTGAAAAAGAGCAGATGAATCAATATGCCCGTGAAATGCAGGAAAACAAAGAAAGTGAAAAGTTTCAGTTTTTCAATCAGGTGTTTGCAGGAAGTATGCCATTTGGAGAATGTCTGGAGCAGGGAAAGCAGCTGGGAATTGAAATCAGTGCAGAGGGATATTGTGTGATCCTCTTTAAGATCATTATGATCGATCATCCGATGGATTATAACGAGGATATTGTAAGTGCAACTGAAGATATAGAAAATCTGAGTGAGCAGACAGAAAAGCTCCTGTGGTTCCGGAGAGGTGTAGAAGGATGGGGATTTATTGCACAGGGAGCTGTTGGTGAAGAACTGACTGCGAGAGCTCAGACATTTAGGGAAGATCTGGAAAAAGTTCTGGAAAAATATAAAAATCTGGAATATTTTGGAGGAATTGGAAGTCAGGTGGGGAGGTTCAGTGAGATAAAAAGATCCTACAATGATGCAAACAGAGCCTTTGCGGAGCGTTTTTCGAGAAGTTTGAGACAGTTTGTGAGTTATTCAGAGGTTCATCAAGTGGGGGTTCAAAATGACGTTGAGATGCACAGACTCGGAACCATGGCGGAGAATCGGAAAATGCTGGAGCGTTTCCTGAAGACAGGAACGGAAAATGAAGTAAAAAGCTTTATGGATGCATATTTTGATGCAATTGGTGAGCAGAACCTGCAGTCGATGATGTTGAGACAGTATATTGTAATGGATACTTTTATCAGCGTTCAAAGTCTGGGAGATAGTTTGAACATTGAAAAAGAAGATATTGAAAGAGAGCTTGGCGATGTGCAGGAGGTATCGCAGTATGTGCAGGAACTGGAGGCAACGAGGAAGTACCTGGAAAATATAGTCAGACGAATGATCCGGTTAAGAGAGCAGGCATCGGGCAGACGCTATTCAGAAATTATTGAAAAAGCGAGAGATTATATCGGACAAAATTATATGTCAGAGAATATTTCACTGAACCTGGTGGCTTCGAGCGTCAACATCAGTCCGAGCTATTTCAGCTCTTTGTTTAGTCAGGAGGTTGGCTCAACCTTTGTAGAATATCTGACGGGTGTTCGTATGGAAAAAGCAAAAGAGCTTCTGATGTGTTCGGATAAGAGGACATCGGACATCGGATATGAGGTGGGATACAAAGATTCCCATTATTTCAGCTATATATTCAAAAAGACACAGGGATGTTCGCCGAAGGAATTCCGTTCAAGAGGAAGGGGATAAAATATGAAGGTGAAATATAAGAACTGGTCGATCAATAAGAAACTGCTTTCCATTTCGCTGTCAGCATTTCTGCCAATGGTAATTCTGGCCGCCTATTTGATCGTGTCTTTAAATAATGCGGCATCAGCTTATTCTGAGATTACAAAAAGTATTGCCTATGCCAACCGTTATGTGAAAGACTTTAAAAGTCGGCTGGACTATAGTGTGTATCTTGCTGTGGTAAGTAATAAGCAGCTTAAGGAGGTCGGAGATGGAGTTACAACGGTAAATGGAGTAGTGACGGTGAATCCATACGACTATATTACGGAGATGGAAGAGGCGTGTGATAAAATGACGCAAAATGCGACGGTTCCGCTCACCCAGTCACAGGCGGGACGTATTAAAAATTCACTGTCTTCACTCCGTTTTTGTGTACAGGATCTGGATAAACAGATTAAAGAACGGACTTCTTATGATGAGAGAATGGAATATTTTAACAGTAATGTCAAAGATCTGACGACACTGGTAGAGACCGGAATCCAGGACTATGTCTATCTGGAAACTTCCAATTTTGTGACTGTACAGACGGAACTGAACCGAAATAACCGTAATTCGACCATTTTGGCGGTCGGAGTAGCAATTGTTGCGATGAGTATTTCCCTGCTGCTCAGTGGACGAGCAGCAAGAAGTGTGACAAGACCGATCCGCGATCTGTGTGATCTGACAGAGAAGGTTGCCGGCGGTGATTTCTCTGTAAAAACACAGGTCGAAGCGGGGGACGAGATTGCGGTGCTCACGCGGAGCTTTAACGATATGACAGAGGAAATCGGGATTCTGGTAGATGATATCCGGAAAAAACAGGAAAATCTCAGAATTATTGAGAACCGACTTCTGCAGGAACAGATCAATCCACATTTCCTTTACAATACTCTTGATGCCATTGTCTGGCTTGCTGAGGAAAAGAAAAGTGCAGAGGTTGTGAAAATGGTAACCTCGCTCTCTGATTTTTTCCGCACAACCTTAAGCAAAGGACATGATTATATTACAGTAAAAGAAGAGCGGACGCATATTGAGAGCTATCTGGAGATCCAGCAGTTCCGCTATCAGGATATCCTGGACTATGAGATCCAGATGGATGAGGAGATCTACGGCTACATTATACCGAAGCTTACACTGCAGCCTCTTGTCGAAAATGCGCTTTATCATGGAATTAAGAATAAGCGGGGGAAAGGTAAAATCCTGATTACCGGTAAAAAGCAGGGAGATAAAATCATTTTCCAGGTCATTGACAATGGAAAAGGTATGACAGAGGAAGAACTGAACAGTCTCCGGAAAAAGATGGCAGGGACGGATACAGGAGATGAAGCGAAGGGCTTTGGTGTATCGAATGTGAACCAGAGAATCAAGTATTATTACGGGGGAGAATACGGAGTGTTCTTTGAAAGCAAGGAAAATGAAGGCACAAATGCGACGATCATCATAGCGGCTAAAAATATTCAACTTCTATCATAAAAAAACTAACTTTTTCACGGAAAAGCAGAAAATATTCTACCAAAAGAGGAAGATTTTCTGTTTTAAAAGTATGAAAATTTTATTATTATAAGTACATCAAGAGGTTAAGAAAACCCAATGAAGGAGGAACATGTAAAATGAAAAAAAGAAAAGTGTTAGCAGTATTGTTATGTGCAGCGATGACAGCAGCTTTAGCAGTTGGATGCGGTGGAAGCAAAGGATCTGACAGCAGCGACAAGAGCAGTGATTCATCAAGCTCATCCGATGATGTGATCACAGTAGGTTTCTCACAGGTAGGTGCAGAATCTGACTGGCGTACAGCAAACTCTCAGTCAATGAAAGACACATTCAGCAAAGAAAACGGATATGACCTGATCTTTGATGATGCTCAGCAGAAACAGGAAAACCAGATCACAGCAATCCGTAACTTCATTCAGCAGGAGGTTGATTACATTCTTCTTGCACCTGTTACAGAGACAGGATGGGATACAGTTCTTCAGGAAGCAAAAGATGCAGACATCCCGGTAATCATCGTTGACCGTATGGTTGATGTATCTGATGACAGCCTTTACACAACATGGATCGGAACCGATGCTCTTTGTGAAGGTCGTAAAGCAGCTGAATGGCTGAACGGATTTGCAGAAGCAAAAGGAATCGCAGCATCTGATATCCATATCGCTGATATCCAGGGAACAATCGGATCTACAGCTCAGATCGGACGTACAAAAGGTCTTGAAGAAGGCGTTGATAAATACGGATGGGATCTTGTGGCTCAGCAGACAGGTGAATTTACACAGGCTAAAGGTCAGGAAGTTATGGAGTCTATGCTGAAACAGTATGACAACATCAACGTAGTATACTGCGAGAACGATAACGAAGCATTCGGAGCAATCGATGCAATCGAAGCAGCAGGTAAGACAGTTGGATCTGATATCGCTAACGGCGAAATCATGGTAATTTCTTTCGATACAACACATGCAGGACTTCAGGATGTTCTTGATGGAAAGATCGAATGCGATGTAGAGTGTAACCCACTTCACGGACCACGTGCTGAAGAACTTATCAAAAAACTTGAAGCTGGCGAAGACGTTGATAAACAGAACTATGTAGATGAAGAAATCTTTGCTCATGATGACACAGTTAAATCTGTAAAAGCTACAAACAGCTTAGACGAAGAAAAAGATTTTGATGTAACACCACTTACACAGGATATTCTTGACAAACGTGCATACTAAAATGCATTAGGAAAGTCGGATATATAATTTGACAGACACATAAGGGTGGTTGAATAGAGAGGCGTGGTAGATAATAATCGGAATGTGCCGGATATTTATACTACGCCCTCTTTATTGAAAAAAAGGAAAGCAGGTGGAAGAGTATGGAGGGTAATGTTGTACTTACAATGCGGGATATTTCCAAGACATTTCCCGGTGTAAAAGCATTGCAGCATGTTGATTTTACACTTCGCAAGGGCGAAATTCACGCTCTGATGGGTGAGAACGGTGCAGGTAAATCTACACTGATCAAGGTTCTTACCGGTGTACATGAATTTGAAAATGGCGAGATCCGTCTGGATGGAAAAGACGGTCCGATTATTAATAAATCACCTCAGGACGCACAGAACAATGGTATCAGTACTGTATATCAGGAAGTTAACCTTTGTCCGAACCTGACGGTGGCAGAAAATCTGTTTATTGGACGCGAACCAAGAAAAGCAGGATTTATTGACTGGCGTACAATGAATAAACGTGCAACAGAATTGCTTAAGAGTCTTGAAATTGATGCTTCAGCTACCCAGAAGTTGGAAGAGGTTTCTCTGGCAAGACAGCAGATGATCGCAATCGCACGTGCAGTTGATATGAAATGTAAGGTTCTGATCCTTGATGAGCCAACTTCATCTCTGGACGATGATGAGGTTGCAAAGCTGTTCAAACTGATGAATAGACTGAAAGATGAAGGTGTAGGTATTATTTTCGTAACACACTTCCTGGAACAGGTATATGAGGTCTGTGACAGAATCACAGTTTTACGAAATGGGGAACTGGTTGGCGAATACGAAGTCAAAGATCTGCCAAGAGTTATGCTTGTTGCCAAGATGATGGGTAAAGACTTTGATGATCTTGCAGATATCAAGGGAGATCATGCAGAACTCAAAGAATTCATCCCGGTTATCGAGGCAGAAGGACTTGGCCATAAAGGAACGATCAAACCGTTTGATATGACGATCAACAAAGGTGAGGTTGTCGGATTTACAGGACTTCTTGGATCCGGACGTTCGGAACTTGTCCGTGCAATTTATGGAGCTGATAAAGCGGATTCCGGTAAACTGAAAGTTAACGGAAAAGAAGTGAAGATTCATGCTCCGATCGATGCAATGAAGCTTGGTATGGCATATCTTCCGGAAGACAGAAAGAAAGATGGTATCATCGCAGATCTGTCTGTCCGTGAAAATATTATTATCGCACTTCAGGCGAAAAAAGGTATGTTCCATCCAATGAGCAGAAAAGAAATGGATGAAGCAGCAGATAAATATATTAAGATGCTTCAGATTAAGACAGCAAGCCGTGAAACTCCGATCAAGAGTCTGTCAGGTGGAAACCAGCAAAAGGTGTCAGTTTCTAAGGCATTAGCATTACAGCCGAAAGTATTAATATTAGATGAACCAACCAGAGGTGTAGATGTTAATGCGAAAGCAGAGATATACAAAATTATCAGCGATCTTACCAGAAAAGGTTTTACTATTTTAATGGTATCAAGTGAACTCCCGGAACTGCTTGGAATGTGTGACAGGATTTATGTCATGACAGAAGGTTCTATTGCTGGCTGTTTTGACAGAAAAGAAGCAACTCAGGAAAAAATCTTGAAAATTGCACTGAATATGAATTAGGAAAGGGAATTGAAGATGAGTGAAAACAAGAGACATTCTGGATTTCGTTCGACAGAATTTTATCTGCTTTTATTTCTAATCGCAGTATTGATTTTTTTACGGATTTTTGCACCTGGCTTTTTTGATGTAAATAATATTATGAGTATTTTAAATCGCTTTAGTTATATTTTGATTTCAGCGATTGGAATGAATATGATCATTATTACATCCAATATTGATATTTCTGCCGGTGCATTGATTTCAGTTTTGTGTATTATTGTAGCACTTGTGGGAAAAACAGGTGCAAATACGTTGGTGCTTTTCTTAGTTTCCATTGTATGCGGAATTGTGATCAGCAGCCTGAATGGCTTAATCATTACAAAGCTGAAAATTCCGGCAATGGTTGCAACCTTAGCTACAACACAGATTTTACAGGGAATTTTACCATTATCTGTTAATGGTTCCATTTATGACTTGCCGGTAGGGTTTACCTGGTTAGCTGTAAAAGCAAAAATATTTGGAGCGATTCCTGGAAGCGTACTGATTGCATTAGTTGCTGCTGTTATTGCAATAATTTTTATGACATATTCCAGATATTCAAAAAAATTATATGCATTAGGAAATAATATGACAGGTGCAAGACTTGCGGGAGTTAATGTTAATAAGGTTGTAATGATATCATACATGATTGCCGGTGGCTTGTATGGTGTAAGTGCAGTTATAATTGCGACAGCCAGTCAGCGAGTAACACCGACAATGGCAAATGGAATGGAAATGTTATTTATTGCATCTGTTGTTTTAGGTGGTACAAGTACAACAGGCGGTAGAGGAAAAATTCAGGGAACTGTAATCGGTGCTATTATTCTGGCAATGATCAGTTCCGCAATAAACTATCTTGGAATCAGTTCCGACTGGTCTGATGCAGTAATGGGCTTTATTATTCTTGCATCGGTTGTTACAACCACATATAAGCGCAAAAAGAAAAGAATTATTGAGGGGGTAGCATAGCAATGAAAAAGAAATTGAAGCAGTCCACTTATTTTGACCTGGCATTGCTTGCAATCCTGCTTATCTCTTTTTTCTGGATCGCAAGTCAAAATGCAGCCTTTCTTTCCAGTGATTATGTGATCGGGGTTGTACTGAAGAATGCTATTGAAATTGGATTTATGGCACTTC
>OLQG01002128.1_pt1 | contig 10833 bp, 10 predicted proteins | sample 1672221 | NCBI WGS metagenome assembly OLQG01 (sample SAMEA3136660, study PRJEB25190) | human gut metagenome | biome: human gut; feature: human-associated habitat; material: faeces | place: Austria | collected 2013
TTTTTCCTGTATATATTCTATTATTTTCTTAACCTAATTTTTCTTTTATTTTTTTTATCTCATCTACTGCTGTCTGGCTGAAATCATAAGGAGAAACTCCCTCTCTGTCTGCATTCATAATTTCCGGATTATAATGAACAAATCCCAGCAAATCACTTTCCGGTATTCTGTCTTTCACAAATGCTTCATCACTTACATCCCTGATTTTATTTGCAACAACTCTTACTTTCTTTACCCCCAGTTCTTCTGCCAGACGCTTTACGTTTCTATAAGTCTGAACACTTCTGGCTCCTGGCTCTATCACAACGATAAACTGATCCATGCCTTCTGTTGTCCCTCTTCCAAGATGTTCCAAACCTGCTTCCATATCCAGCAGCACAACATCCTCTCTGTGCAGAATAAGATTGTTGATGATCCGTTTAAGCATTACATTTTCCGGGCAGACACAGCCGCTTCCGGCCGTCTCCACGGTGCCAAGCGTCAGGAGTTTGACTCCATTGTACTCTTTGCTGTATTTATCGGGGATATCACTTACTCTCGGATTTATCTTGTAAAACCGGTTGTCTGCACTTGCCTCGGTGCGCTCTTCGATCAGTTTTCTCATTTTGGTAATCGGAACGATCGAATCGAGGATTTCTTCCGGAAATCCAAGCGCAAGGCCCAGATTGGCATCCGGATCGACATCTGCAGCCAGAACCGGATGGCCTTCTTCTGCATAAAGTCTTGCAAGGGTCGCTGCGATGGTTGTTTTTCCTACGCCACCCTTTCCAGTTACTGCTATTTTCATTTTACACCTTTTCACTTCAAAAAGGGCGGTCTCTTTTTACGTCAGGGACCGCCCTGTCCTTTTTATACGCCGAGTGCGGCACGTTTCTCTTCGATTCGTGCGAGCATTGCATCGCCCAGCTTGTCGATGTCTTTTTCTACTGTGTAAGCTGCCTCAACCCAGTCGCGGACACCGTTGGTCAGGAGTCCTGTTACCTCAGTGGATCCGGATACGTACGGCTCTACGCCAAGGTAAGTATCGATACCGGTTGCTACAACATAGTTTCCGATGGAAACTGCTTTCTCAGACATCCACTCCGGAGCACATCCGACAACCGGAAGCTGGGAAATATTGACATTACCGATTTTAGCAAGTTCTGCTACAAGAACCATCATACGGGAGATATCAACACAGGATCCCATGTGGAGTACCGGCGGGATATCAGCCAGCTCGCAGACACGTTTCAGACCTGCACCGCAGAGATCTTTAGCACGTTTGTCCATCAGACCTGCTCTTGCTGCTGCCTGTGCAGAGCATCCGGAAGCAACGATGATAACGTCGTGCGCGATCAGCTTCTTCATCAGCTCGATGTGAGCGGTGTCCGGACGGACTTTCGGGTTGTTGCATCCTACCATGGCAACTGCACCGCGGATAACGCCGGATGCCACACACTGCCACAGCGGCATCAGAGTTCCGGTCTGGTCAACCTGGGAATTGGTTACTTTATCCAGAGTCTTGATGATGGACTCAAAAGAGTATCCAACGGTTGCTTTCTGCTTCATATGCGGGATATGTACCAGCTCCGGTTTCCGGTTTTTAAAGTTTTCAATTGCCATTTTTACGATGGCTTTTGCATTCTCACCTGCTGTTTTTGCGTTGAAACGAATGTATTCTGCATCCGGCATCTGCGCAATCGGGCTGGTGGTAACGAATTTAGTATGGAAACATTTGCTTAAAGGTCCAAGGGCCGGGAAAATACACTGTACGTCAACAACGATGGCCTCGCAGGCACCGGTCAGTACCACGTTTTCCTGCTGCAGGAAGTTACCTGCCATCGGCACGCCGCGGCGCATTGCTACTTCATTGGAAGTACAGCAGACACCTGCCACGTTGATTCCCTTTGCTCCCATTTCTTTTGCATATGCGATCATCTCCGGATCGTCTGCGTATTCGCAGATCATCTCGGAAAGTGACGGATCATGGCCATGAACGATGATATTTACTTCATCTTCTTTCATAACACCAAGGTTTGCCTCGGTTTCGATCGGCTTTGGAGTTCCGAACAGTACGTCAGAGAACTCGGTACCCATCATGGAGCCGCCCCATCCATCGGAAAGTCCGGAACGAAGGGACTGGCGAACGAGTGCTTCCGGAAGGGAAGAACATCCCATATGAGTCATATGAAGAGAACATGCAACCTCACGGTCAATCGCACGCGGTGCGATTTCTTCTCTCTCCCAGATATCCTGTGTATGCTGCGGAGCACGTTTCAGGAATCTCTGTGTTCCGAACGGTTTACCATACTCTAAAAGAGCCAGCTCGGACATCTCATGTGCCAGATCGTAAATATCTTTTCCTTCTGTCTCTACGCCCCATTCTTTTGCGATACGGATCAGTTTCTCAGGATCTTTTACTTTGTAGTTTCCGTTTGGATCAGCCTCATGCAGTGTGTGGCAGATCTCACGGCCATGATCGGAATGTGTTGCGGAACCGCCTGCTGTAAAGCGCAGGAAGTTACGTCCTACAATACCGTGTACATCGCATCCGCAGATTCCTCTCGGTGCTTTTGGTGTAATACGGCAAGGTCCCATCGTACAGATACGGCAGCAGGTTCCCTGCTCACCGAATTTACAGTGCGGGGTCTGGTTTTTTACACGAAACTGCCATGCGTCAGCGCCAACCTTTGCACCATTTTCCAGGAGCTCATTCGTGGCCTGTTCGAATTCTTCTACGCTTGTTAATTTGAATTCGCTCATCTTGTCCTCCTCAAGATTGTATTTTAATATTTTTATGGTAAAAACATCCTCCCATGGGGGATATTTTACTTTTGAAATATCCCTCCGTCTGCAGCGTGTACAAAGCGGAGGGCAGATTCTCTGTTTTTATAAATCAAGGTTTTCTACGATTTTCTTTAATGCCGCGCGTACCGGAGAGTCTTCCGGCAGACGTACGGTTGGTTTTCCGTCACAGTCATATTCATAAACCTGATCATCGTGCGGAACAACGCCAAGGAGATTTAATCCCTGTTTTTCAATTTCCTCACGGGTTCCCTCATTTAACACGCCATTCGGCGCACGGTTTACGATCAGTCCTACCTGCTTCGGCTTCATATCGCATTCTTTGATCAGCTCCGCGATTCTCGCAGCGGCCTGTACTCCTCTTCTTGAGCAGTCACTGACCAAAATAGCTGTATCCATTCCCGGAAGAATACCGCGGCTGATATGCTCCATGCCGGCTTCATTATCGACTACCATAAAAGGATAATTCGGGTACAATTTTGCAAGCTGGTTCTGCAGAAGTCCATTGACGAAACAGTAGCAGCCTTTTCCCTGTGTTCTTCCCATCACGAGAAGGTCGAAATCGTCTTCCTCGGTAATTGCGCCGGCAAATTTGAATTCTGCGTAATCTGCCTTGCTCATTCCTGCCGGAATCGGATTTTTTGACGCCATTTCCGCGCGGGCGATTTCTTCCCGGATATCTCCTAACGTAGCTTCTACTTCTACACCGAGTACCTCATTCAGGTTTGAGTTTGCGTCCGCATCAACTGCAAGAACAGGACCTTTTCCTGACTCGCAGAGATACTGGATCAGCAAGCCGCATAATGTTGTTTTTCCAACGCCGCCTTTTCCGGCGACAGCTATTACGTGTGCCATAAAAATCGGATGCCTCCCAAATTCAAGTAATTAATTCATTAAACCAGTGTGCAAAGGCCGGATCTGTCGATGATTTCAGATACGTCTTTCCATTTATTCAGTGCATACAGATGAATTCCATTGACACCAAGTGCACGGTATGCATCAATCTGTTTTACGGTATATTCGATACCCTCTTCTTTGAACTCTGCAACTTTCTTGTCGTAGAATACGTCGAACGGTTTGCCCTCTGCATCTTTTGCTGCAAATGGGTTCGGGAACAGCCAGTGTCTGGAGATCATTCTGGAAAGCTCTCTGTCCATAACACAGCCGTTTCTGGAAAGTGCCATGTTGATGGTAGCTGCCTGATCCAGGATCGGCATAACTCCAACGTCTACCGGCATGGTGATTCCTGCTTTACGGATTGCATCGAGCCAGTATTTGAACTGCTCCATATCCCAGCAGAGCTGTGTCATGATGTAGTCAGCTCCGTTGTCCTGTTTCTGTTTCAGAACTGCGATATCAGACTCCAGACTTCTGCAGGAGATGTGGCCTTCCGGTGAACCTGCAACAGCGATTTCAAATTTGTCGCCGTAGGTATCACGTACGAATTTTACAAGATCCGTAGCGTAGTCAAAGTCACCGCAGGTTGTGGTCTCGCCAAGCGGAATATCACCGCGCAGTGCCAGCATGTGGTCTACGCCGTCAGCCAGATACTGATCCAGCTGTTCTTTAATTCCTTCTTTTGTGTTTTTGATAACTGTGAAATGAGTTACCGGTACAGCGCCGGCTTTCTTAACCATCTGACATACTTCTCTGTTGGTGCCGACGTTTCCGCCGCCTGCTCCGTATGTAACAGAAATGTATTCCGGTTTGAACTCACAGAGATGTTCGATTGTACCCGGAAGGTTTTCCATTCCCTTGTCTGTCTTCGGCGGGAAGAGTTCGAAGGAGAGGAGCTGTCTTTCTTTCATCAGTTCTGTTAATTTTACTGTTGCCATAATACATACCTCCACATATATGTTTTTTATCTAATGGGTTTTCGTTATCACCCTTAAGATCTGACTAAGATTTATTCACAGGCAAGTTTTACAATACTGTTGGCCAGATCCACCATAAGGATACGACCTTCTACAACTCTTTCATCACCCATGATATCTCTGAGCACAAGTTTGTTACCGTCTACATCGATTCTGGCTACATTTTTGAAGATTACAGAATCGTCACTTTCTTTATATACTGTTGCAAGACACATATTTCTGCCTCCTAACTATGTCACTGTCTTTCTTTATACTTACGAATTGCTTCATTATTTAGTAATTTTTGTATTCCTGTGAACCTTCGAAATCCGCTGATTTATTTCATCTCTTCTTTAACTAAAGTCAGTGCAAGACCCAGACGCATGTTGCCTTTCTGGAAATCAGCCACAGCTTCTTTAATTGTCTTAGCAGAGCTGCTCAGTCCCATTTTCTCAAGGTTATCTGCCATCTGATCAAGTTCCGCTGCGTGATGTTCGTTATGCTGAAGCATATATGTCAGCAGTGCAACGGTTTCTTTCTTGCAGTCACCACCCTCGCAGGATCCACAATGATCTGTACTTCCACAGTCACCATGAGAATGTGCATGTTCTCCATCACCATGTACATGGGAATGTGTATGTGTCACACCGTCCGCATGAGTATGTTCATGAGTATGCTCCGGTGTATGTTCATGTCCGTGCTGAACGAGATTTCCGTTCTCATCTTTAATAAGATGCATATCGTGCTCCTTTCTCCGGTTCTACCTCCGGAACGCCTGTAAACAGGCGCACTTATGACAAGAATTTATCAATTTAATTTATTATACATCTTTTATTTCGGTTTATCAAGGATATAATAAGAAAAAATAGACAAACGCAGTTGTCGTTCACTCACTTTTTTTTACATTTTTTTAAATCGGTATGTTTTTTATTTGTTACATAAATAACACCCTTGTCAAATTAATAACGACAAGTTATTTGTGTTTTTCTTTCCCACTTGTATTAATTTTTTAACATATTTGATGTTCTTCTTTCACAATTTCATGTTATAATAAACAAAAATTATGGATTTTGCTAACAAGGAGGAATCATTTTGACCACTTCCGTATTTTTAAACAATGATTGCACCATGCCATTGCTTGGTCTGGGATTATATAAGATTATTGACGATGCCGAGGCAGAAACAGCAATTACCGCTGCTGTCCAGAACGGTTACCGCCTGTTTGACACAGCATCTGCTTATAAAAACGAAGAGTTCGTCGGACATGCACTTGCAAAATGCGGTATTCCCCGCAAAGATCTTTTTGTTACCACAAAGATTTGGAATAATGCACAGCGGCTTGGTGATGTAGAAGGTTCTCTGCAGCGAAGCCTTGACCGTCTCAGCCTGGATTACATTGATCTCTACCTGATTCACTGGCCGGTTCCCGGCTGTTTCTTAAACACATGGAAGGACATGGAAAAAATCCTTGAATCCGGTCGTGCACTTTCTATCGGTGTCAGCAATTTTGAAATTCGCCACCTCGAAGAGCTTCGCAGAGTTTCCGGTATTGTTCCTGCTGTTAACCAAATCGAATGCCACCCTCTCTGCTACCCTAAAGAACTGATCGAATACTGTCAGTCAAACGGAATTCAGGTACAGGCCTATGCCCCTCTGGCTCGAGGTGCTTATCTTGACAATGATATTCTTTGTGTTCTCGGCACCAAATACGCACATACGCCGGCGCAGGTCGGACTTCGCTGGGCAATCCAGAAGGGAATTTCCGTAATACCAAAGTCCACACACCCGGAACGCATTGCTTCTAATGCCAGAATTTTTGATTTCACTATTGACCAGGAAGATATGGATCTTCTTGATACACTGAATCAGAATTATCACAGTGCTTCCATCCCGGAAGATCTCAGGGATATTGTTTTTTAATTTTTATTTGAGAATTCAGAACTGCATCCACACATTTATGCAGCAAAATAAAACCGACTGGTCAGTGATCAGCCGGTTTCTTTTATGTGTACTTCTCTTAGTCGTTATTTTTCGTTTCGAATATTGCTTCTCCTGTGATATTTTTTGCCCGGCTTCCCTTCCGGTAATGTCTAAGAATATTACCACGGAAGCATCGGTGTTTCCACTTTTTTATCGCGGATCATCAGATCGCGTACTGCATCTGCAGCCGGCTTGTCCTCAAATAATACTTTATTTACTTCCATGATGATCGGCATATCCACATCATATTTTTCTGCAAGGCTCCTTGCAGCTTTTGCGGAATATACACCTTCTACTACCATCTTTACTTCATCCATCGCCTGCTGCATAGTATAACCTTTGCCCATAAGATATCCGGCTTTACGGTTACGGCTGTGTACACTTGCACATGTTACGATCAGATCCCCCATACCGGAAAGGCCATAGAAAGTCTCCTGGCTTGCTCCCATTTTTGTGCCAAGACGGGCAATCTCTGCGATTCCACGCGTAATCAGAGCCGCCTTTGTATTGTCTCCGTATCCAAGGCCATCTGCGGTGCCTGCCGCAAGTGCAATGACATTTTTCAGTGCTCCGCCAAGTTCTACCCCAAGGATATCCGGGGTCGTATACACACGAAATACCGGACTCATAAAAATTCCCTGAAGATATTCTGCCGTTTCTCTTTTTGCAGCACTGACCACGCAAGTTGTCGGAAGACCTCTTCCCACCTCTTCTGCATGGCTCGGACCGGAAAGAACGCAGACATTCGCTGCAGGAATCTCTTCACTGATAATATCGCTCAGCGTCATCAGTGTGTCTTCTTCAACACCTTTTGCTACATTAACAATAATCTGGCCTTCTTTGACAAACGGAGCCATCTGTTTTGCCGTACTTCTGGTAAAAGGGGACGGCACGGCAAGAACTGCTACATCAACATCCCGCAGACATCCCTCAAGATCTGTCGTAATTTCCACTTCTTCCGGAATTCGTACTCCCGGAAGTTTTGATTCATGTTCACGTTTTTCGTTCAACATCTTTACTTCATTTTCAAGTGCCGACCACAGTTTTACCTGATGTCCGTTTTTGTGCAGGAGCAGTGAAAGGGCCGTTCCCCAGCTTCCAGCTCCCAGTACATTTACTTTTGCCATTTGCCCCACCATTTAACCTTTCTTTGTTTTTGATTTGCTCAGAAAGACCTTGCTTTCTGTTCCTTTTGATAATCGTACAATATTCGCTCTGTGACGCCAGAATGCCAGTACAGTCAGCGCAGTCATCACAAGGTACATTTCCGTCGTATGCATTCTGTCCATACCATATCCACTGGTCTCTCCAATTACAATCATCGCAATCAGCGCCGTCAGATAAGATGTCAACGAGCACAAAGAAACATAGTGCGTCGTAAAGAAGAGTACAAAAAATACCACTGCACATATCACAAACATTCTCCAGTCAAATGCAATCAGGAATCCAACAGACGCTGCAATTCCCTTTCCGCCTCTGAATCCAAGAGTGATTGGGAAATTATGTCCGAGAATACATCCTGCAGCAGCATAAATGCAGAGCAACGGTATCATCTCTGTCTCCCTGCCCGCAAAAATCAGTCTGACCACCACAATCGCAAGTACACATTTCAGGCAATCGCCAAGCAAAGTTATTGCACCGGCTTTCTTGCCAAAGGTACGCAGTGCATTCGTTGTTCCGGCATTGCCGCTTCCGTGCTCCCGAATGTCGGTTTTATGCATTTTTCCAATGATATAGGATGTCTGAAAAAGTCCAAACACATAACCGATCAGAATACTAATCAAACGTTCTGTCATTTTACTCAGCTCTTTTCCCCGCGTTCACGGATAATAAATTTCAGGGAAGTTCCCCGGAAACCAAACGCATCTCTTACTTTGTTTTCAATGTATCTGGTATAAGAGAAATGCATCAGTTCTTTGTCATTGACAAAAATAACAAATGTCGGTGGTTTTACCCCCACCTGCGTCATATAAAAGATCTTCAGACGTTTTCCTCTGTCTGACGGCGGCTGCTGCATTGCAACTGCCTCGGAAAGGATCTCATTCAGGACACCTGTCTGAATACGTAAAGTCTGGTTCTCGATAACGGCATCAATTGTTTCAAACAGTCTCGGCAGACGCTGACCTGATTTCGCAGATATAAATACCAGTTCTGCATACGGCATGTATGCAAGTACTTCACGGATACGGTTTGTATGCTTGTAAATGGTCTTGTCATCTTTTTCGACTGCATCCCATTTGTTAACCGCAATCACAACGCCCTTGCCGCGTTCATGTGCAATACCGGCAATCTTTGCATCCTGCTCGGTCACACCTTCCGTTGCATCAATCACAACAACGACCACATCTGCACGCTCTACTGCAGTAACTGTACGGATTACACTGTAACGTTCCAGTTCTTCTTTGATTTTGCCTTTACGGCGAAGTCCTGCCGTATCAATAAAGATATATTCTCTGTCTTTCCATTTAACTTTTGCATCGACGGCATCTCTGGTCGTTCCGGCAATGTCAGAAACAATCACGCGATCCTCACCGAGAAGCTTGTTGATCAGGGAAGATTTACCTACGTTTGGTTTTCCGACGACTGCAATCTTCGGAATATCATCATCTTCATCTGTGTCTGCATCTTCCGGGAATTCCTTTACGATTTCATCCAGCATATCACCAATACCGGTACGGTTTGCTGCGGAAATTGCAATCGGTTCTCCTATTCCCAGATTATAAAACTCATAGACATCCATCATGTATTTCTGGACACTATCTACTTTATTTACGACCAGAACAACCGGTTTCTGGCTTCTGCGCAGCATATCCGCTACTTTTGCATCAGAATCCACAAGTCCCTGCTGTACATCTGTAATAAACACGATCACGTCTGCTGTATCAATCGCAATCTGCGCCTGTTCTCTCATCTGTGATAAGATGATATCTCCACTGTCAGGTTCGATACCGCCTGTATCAATCAGCGTAAATGACTTGTCCAGCCACGTCACATCTGCATAAATCCTGTCTCGGGTAACACCCGGGGTATCTTTTACAATTGATATCATTTCGCCTGCCAGCGCATTAAATAACGTGGATTTGCCTACATTAGGCCTGCCCACTATTGCCACTACCGGTTTGCTCATACATTTGTCTCCTTATCTGTTTTTTATTTTCTGTCGAATCCAGCACTGCTGATACAAGGTCAGCCCCTGCCGGATCTACAACGATAATCTCTCTTCCAAGTTTCTCGGAAAGTTCAGTTACTGTAATGTCATCGAGAAAAACATTTTCCCCACTCCTCAGCATATTACACGGAATCAGAAGTCTGTCTCCAAGCTTTCTGTCGGAAAGCTGTTCTGTCAGATCCTGTCCGGTAATAAGTCCGGACACCGTGATTTTTTCGCCAAAAAAATTATTCTTGATGGCGATCACCTCAAACGTGATCTTCGGATATTTTTCTCGAATGATTTCCATACATTTTTCTATATAGGGTGCTGCTAGTCTGCCTGTCGCAACGGTAACATGATATGACCTGTCATCGCCATCTCTATTGGCAACGGCTTCGCGCACTTCTGTATCCAGAAGCCGGAGCATGCCAACTCCGTTTTCAAGCTGCAGATAACCATCATAGCGTCCTTCTTCCGGAAGTTTCTCCCCTGCAAGAATGTACCATTCATCTGACGCATGGATAAAGTGGATTCCATGTTTTTCGTACATAATTTTCTGCCAGCGGTGTATCTGCTCCAAAACTGCTTTTGCATCTTCTTTTGTAAATGACTCCAGCGGATAAAGTCCGTCACGGAATTTCGTCAGACCGACCGGAACAACGGACACACTCTGAAGAACCGGTGCATATTTCGCCATTTCCTGCAAGCTGTATTCCAGCTCTTCTCCATCATTGACACCTTTGCAGAGAACAATCTGCCCATTCATTGTGATCCCTGCCTCATAAAGCTGATCCACTTTTTTTAATGCATCTCCTGCAAAACGGTTGTGCAGCATTTTGCACCGAAGCTTCGGGTTCATCGCCTGAAAAGATACATTGATCGGTGAAAGATGGTATTTGATCACACGATCTATATCTTCCTGACTCATGTTCGTCAGTGTCACATAGTTCCCCTGCAAAAAAGAGAGCCTGGAATCATCATCTTTAAAATACAGGGTCTCTCTCATACCCGGCGGCATCTGATCGATAAAGCAGAACATACAGTGATTGCTGCAGGAACGGTAAT
>OLQG01002129.1_pt1 | contig 10830 bp, 10 predicted proteins | sample 1672221 | NCBI WGS metagenome assembly OLQG01 (sample SAMEA3136660, study PRJEB25190) | human gut metagenome | biome: human gut; feature: human-associated habitat; material: faeces | place: Austria | collected 2013
TTCTCTTCCTGGAAGCAGAAGATCCTTCCAAGGATATCCAGCTTTATATCAACAGCCCGGGTGGTTCTGTAACTGCCGGAATGGCAATTTATGATACAATGCAGTATATCAAGTGCGATGTATCTACGATCTGCCTTGGAATGGCAGCCAGCATGGGAGCTTTCCTCCTGTCATCCGGTGCCAAAGGCAAGAGATATGCACTGCCGAATTCGACGATCATGATCCATCAGCCATCAGGCGGTGCACAGGGACAGGCAACAGAGATTCAGATTGTTGCTGACCGTATCCAGTACACAAAGCGTATGCTGAATGAATTACTGGCTGCCAATACACATCAGCCACTGGAGAAGATTGCAGCAGATACAGAAAGAGACTATTACATGAGTGCAGAAGAGGCCAAGAATTATGGCCTGATTGATGCTGTAGTAACCAAGCGTGCATAGGCAAGTCTTGAAGTAAAAGAGGTAGTATATGGCAAGTCGTATTGATGACAAGAAGCAGCCAAGATGTTCTTTTTGTAATAAAACACAGGATCAGGTCCGTAAGCTTATTGCAGGTCCGAATGCATTTATTTGTGATGAATGCGTAGATATCTGCATGGAGATCATCGAAGATGAGATGGAAGAGGATCAGAACGATGCGGACTTTAACCTGCTGAAACCTGTTGAGATTAAGAATTTCCTTGATCAGTACGTTATCGGACAGGAACAGGCCAAGAAGGTTTTATCCGTCGCTGTTTATAATCATTACAAGAGAATCGCATCCAACGCCGGCAATGATGTGGAATTGCAGAAGAGCAATATTATTATGGTAGGACCTACCGGTTCCGGCAAAACACTTTTGGCACAGACACTGGCTAAGGTTTTGAATGTACCATTTGCTATCGCAGATGCAACAGCTCTGACAGAAGCAGGTTATGTCGGTGAAGATGTGGAGAATATTCTGCTGAAACTGATTCAGGCAGCAGATTATGACATTGAGAAAGCCGAAAGAGGTATTATTTATATCGATGAGATCGACAAGATCACGAAGAAGTCCGAGAATGTCTCTATTACAAGAGATGTTTCCGGTGAAGGTGTTCAGCAGGCACTTTTGAAGATTCTGGAGGGTACGGTGGCATCTGTTCCGCCTCAGGGCGGCAGAAAGCATCCGCATCAGGAATTTCTTCAGATTGATACAACGAACATTCTGTTTATCTGCGGCGGTGCTTTTGATGGCCTGGACAAGATTGTCGAATCAAGAACAGGCGGTCAGTCCATCGGATTTAATGCAGATATTCATGTGAAGGAAGAAGAGCAGAATGTCAGTGAGCTGATGAAACAGGCACTACCTCAGGATTTTGTCAAATATGGCCTGATCCCTGAGTTTGTAGGCCGTGTGCCTGTCAGTGTATCTCTTGATCTGCTGGATGAGGATGCCCTTGTTCGTGTTCTGACAGAACCGAAGAGTGCGATCATCAAGCAGTACAAGAAACTGTTCCAGCTGGATGGTGTGGATCTTGAGTTTGAAGATGAGGCTGTTCATGAAATTGCCCATCGCTCATTCATGAGAAATACCGGTGCCAGAGGATTACGTTCCATTGTTGAGAATGTTTTGATGGATACAATGTTTACACTGCCGTCAGACGAAACAGTTGAGAAGTGTATTATCACCAAAGCTGTTGTTGATGGACAGGCAGCTCCAGAGCTGGTTCACGGTGAGCCGCAGCTCCCATCTAAGAAGGGACAGACGAAGAAGTCATCCCGCAAGAACAGCGGAGAAATCGCATAGGATTCACAAGGCTGCCGGTTGAAATGATACGGCAGCCTTTTTATGATAGAATTTGGAAGAATTTAGGGCCAGATACAGAAAACAGACAAATGAAATAGATCAAGCAACCAATGATAAGAAGGTGAACAAAAGAGATGAGTGATATTAACTGCAGAATGCCAGCAGTGGCATTGAGAGGACTTGTATGTCTGCCGGATATGATCCTGCATTTTGATGTAAGCCGTAAGAAGTCTATTGCTGCATTGGAAGCAGCCATGGTCAAAGACCAGATGGTTTTTCTTGTGGCACAGAAAGATCCGGATGAGGAAGATCCGAAACAGGAAGACCTTTATACGGCAGGTGCTATGGCGAAGGTGAAACAGATCGTCAAGATGCCTGAGAATATGGTCCGTGTTGTGGCAGAGGGCAAATTCAGGGCAGAACTGGACGAGATGATTTCGGTGTCTCCCTATTTGCTGACGGATGTCATTATTCATGACAGAGAAGAAAAGGTGGAGAATGAGAACGAGGCAGAGGCTATGCGCCGTGTCCTTGAGGAAATCGTTCAGAAATTTATCGATGCCGGTGCCAAGTTTGGTCCGGAGATCACAAGACAGATGGAACAGGCAGAGGATATTGTTAAACTGACGAATCAGCTCTGTGCCAACATGCCGATGCGTTGGCAGGATAGACAGACATTGGCAGAGAAGATGGATTTCCGTGAGCGGTATGAAGAATTATGCCGTATCATGGAGAAGGAATACGATGTTCTTCTGATCAACCAGGATATTCAGAACAAGGTCAAGAGCCGTCTTGAGAAGAATCAGCGGGATTATGTGCTGCGTGAGCAGATGAAGCTGATCCGTGAAGAACTGGGCGATGACATGCAGTCTGAAATCGATGAGTATGAGAAGAAACTGGAAGAACTGAAGGCACCGGATGTTGTAAAAGAGAAGCTTGAGAAGGAAATTTCACGCTTTAAGGCATCTGCAGGCAATTCAGCGGAGACAGGTGTTCTCAGAACCTATATTGATACATTGTTTGAAATGCCATGGAGCAAGACAAGCCGTGATAACAAGAATATTGACAAAGCAGCGAAGATTTTGCGGGAGGATCATTATGGACTGGAAAAGGTCAAAGAGAGAATTCTCGAATTCCTTTCCGTCAGATTACTGACGAAAAAGGGAGACAGCCCGATCCTTTGTCTGGTGGGCCCGCCGGGAACAGGTAAGACATCCATTGCACGTTCTATTGCGAGAGCTTTGAACAAGAAATATGTCCGCATCAGTCTTGGCGGTGTTCATGATGAAGCAGAGATCCGAGGACACCGAAGAACCTATATCGGTGCCATGCCGGGACGTATTGCGTCCGGACTTTCTCATGCTGGTGTAAAAAATCCAGTCATGCTTTTGGATGAGATTGACAAAGTCAGCACAGACTATAAAGGGGATACATTTTCCGCACTGCTGGAAGTGTTGGATTCTGAGCAGAACAGCAAGTTCAGAGACAATTATCTGGAACTTCCACTGGATCTTTCTGATGTGCTGTTTATCGCAACAGCCAATAGTTTGTCCACCATTCCGCGTCCGCTGTTAGACCGTATGGAGATCATCGAGATCAATACGTATACACAGAATGAGAAGCTTCATATTGCCAAAGAGCATCTGATCGAGAAGCAGATGAAAGCCAACGGCATCAAGGCGAAACAGCTGACGATCAGCGATAAGGCCATTGAAGATATCATTCTCTACTATACCCGTGAGTCCGGCGTCCGTGGTCTGGAACGCTGTCTGGGCGATATCTGCCGAAAGACAGCACGCATGATCCTGCAGGACGGCAAGAAGAATGTCAAAGTGACAGAGAAGAACTTGGAACATTTCCTTGGCACGAAGAAATATGATTATGAGATGGCCAATGCGAAGAATGAGATTGGCATCGTCCGGGGACTGGCATGGACCAGTGTAGGCGGTGATACCCTTTCTATCGAGGTCAATGTAATGCCGGGCAAAGGCAAGTTTGAACTGACCGGACATCTGGGGGATGTCATGAAGGAATCGGCCATGGCAGCCATCAGCTATATTCGTTCTGTCAGCGACCAGTTCAATATTGACAGGGAATTTTTTGAGAAAAATGACATTCATATCCACATTCCTGAAGGGGCTGTACCAAAGGATGGTCCTTCAGCAGGCGTGACCATGGCAACAGCGATGCTTTCTGCCATTACAGGTACTCCGGTTCGTGCAGATGTGGCAATGACAGGTGAGATTACCTTGAGAGGCCGTGTGCTTCCAATCGGCGGTCTTCGTGAGAAGTCCATTGCGGCTAAGGTGGCAGGTATTCACACAGTGATCGTACCGGAGAAAAACCGCAGAGATATCAAAGAACTGGACAAAGAGATCACGAAAGATCTGAAGTTTGTTTATGCATCCACAATGGCAGATATTCTTCCGGTGGCGCTGGAGAGTATGCCGAAGGCACAGGCAGCAAACAGTTAAGGTTTTGGCAGGAGAAGAAGAATGGTTATAAAGAATGTAAATCTGGAAACAGTATGCGGTATTACAAGCACGCTGCCGGAAAACCAGCATCCTGAGGTTGCTTTTTCCGGTAAGTCCAATGTAGGCAAATCCTCACTGATCAACGGTCTGGTGAACAGAAAAGCCTATGCAAGAGTTTCCCAGCAGCCGGGCAAGACCCAGACTATCAACTATTACAATGTGAATGATGAGATTTATATTGTCGATCTTCCGGGTTATGGTTTTGCCAATGTTTCACAGGCTGTCAAGGCAAAATGGGGCAAGATGATCGAGAATTATCTCCGAAAATCCAGACAGCTCCGCATGGTCTTTCTGTTAGTGGATATCCGTCATGAACCGTCAGCCAATGATAAGCATATGTACAGTTGGATCATTGAAAACGGCTTTTATCCGGCGATTATCGCCACAAAGCTGGACAAGATCAAGCGAAGCCAGGTTCAGAAACAACTGAAGCTGATCCGTGAAGGGCTGAATGTAGCAGAAGGCACACCGATTGTTCCGTATTCTGCGGTGACAAAGCAGGGCCGTGATGAGATATGGGAACTCATTGAAACTTATGCGATGGCGCCTGAGGAAGCACTGAATGAGGATGAGTAAAGGTTATGTTGATGCATGCTTGCCGAATTGACCGTCACTTTTTAGACAACCTATAATAAGTGTATTAAATATTACAAATAATGTGGCATAGCCTCCCTGGTTTTGGTATAATATTACCAAAGAAGGGGGGCTTTTTTATGAAGCTGTTTTTTTCGGGAGCGGCACATGAGGTAACAGGCAGCAAGCATTATCTCGAAGCGGCAGGCAAGAAGATTCTCATTGACTGTGGTATGGAGCAAGGCAAGAATCTTTATGAGAATCAGGAAATTCCGGTTCCTGCTTCTGATGTGGATTACGTTTTTTTGACACATGCCCATATTGATCATTCGGGAATGCTGCCTTTATTGTATAATCAGGGGTTCAAAGGTAGTGTTTATACAACAGAGGCAACACAGCAGCTCTGCCAGATCATGTTGCTTGACAGTGCGCATATCCAGGAATTTGAAGCGGAGTGGAAGAACCGTAAGGGCAAGCGTGCGGGCATACCGCCGATTGTACCGATTTATACAACGGAAGATGCAGTGGGGATTCTGCAGTATTTTGTACCATGCCGGTATGAGGAGAAGATACAGGTATGCGAAGGGATAGAAATCCGTTTTGTGGATGCGGGACATTTGCTGGGGTCAGCCAGCATCGAGGTATGGGTGACAGAACAGGGTGTGACGAAGAAGCTTGTATTTTCCGGTGATATCGGCAATACGAATCAGCCGATCATCAAGAATCCACATTATATTAAGGATGCGGATTATGTCATTATGGAATCCACGTATGGGGACAGAAGCCATGGTCCGCGTCCGGATTATATCAAGGAATTGACAGCAATCATCCAACGGACATTTGACCGGGGCGGCAATGTAGTCATTCCTTCCTTTGCTGTTGGACGAACTCAGGAGATGCTTTACTTTATCAGACAGATCAAGGCGGAAGGCCTTGTGAAGAACCATGATAATTTTGAGGTGTATGTGGACAGTCCACTGGCAGTGGAAGCAACGAATGTTTTCAACAGGAGTGTACCGGGATATTATGATGATGATGCGATGGCACTGATCAAACAGGGCATCAATCCGATCAGTTTTCCGGGTCTGAAGACGGCCGTTACAAGTGATGATTCCATTGCAATCAATGTATCCACGACACCGAAGGTGATCATATCTGCTTCCGGTATGTGTGATGCCGGCCGTATCCGTCATCATCTGAAACATAATCTGTGGCGTCCGGAATGTACGATCCTCTTTGTCGGCTATCAGTCCGTAGGCACACTGGGACGTAATCTTGTGGAAGGCGCGATGGAAGTGAAGCTTTTTGGCGAGACCATTGAAGTACAGGCAGAGATCACTTCCCTGGCAGGCGTCAGCGGTCATGCAGACTGCGAAGGCCTGATGAAATGGATCGGGGCCTTTGAGAAGAAGCCGAAGAGAGTTTTCGTTGTTCATGGTGAGGATACAGTGACAGATGTATTTGCAGCCAGGATCAAAGACGAATTAGGGATTGATGCAGTAGCACCATATACCGGTGCGGAATATGACCTGTTGACGAATGAATGTCTGCAGGCTCCGGAACCGGTACGAGTTACGCCGAAGAAGGCGATGCAGCGCAAGGCAGCGACAGTCTTTGAACGTCTGCTTAATGCAGGACGCCGCCTGATGCTTGTGATCCGCCACAATGAAGGCGGAACCAACAAGGATCTGACCCGATTTACCAATGAGATCAATAATCTCTGTGACAAATGGGATCGTTAATGGTATCCTATCATAGGTAACAGAGACAACCAATCATAAAATCTTCATCAGCTGAATATATTTCTTACCAGAGGTGATGCCAATGGATAGAAAAGAGCAGCTGATGAAGATTTTTTCCGTTCATATCAGGGAAATATTGACGGCATTGCCGGTGCATATAGGCAGACTTCAGGAAATCCGGCTGCGGGCGGGCAGGCCTTTGATGATTTTATATGATAACAAAGAATATCTGGCAGGCCCGGAAGGTAATATTGTGACAGAATCATCGGCAGCTTATCATGTTTCGGCACAGGAAATTCAAGAGACAATGACGTATCTCAGTCATTATTCCATCTATGCTTATGAGGAGGAAATACGACAGGGATTTCTGACCATTCAAGGCGGACATCGGGTGGGCATAGCAGGAAAAGTTCTGTCGGATGGAAATGGTATCAGGAGTATACGTCCTATTACATTTTTGAATGTCCGTCTGGCCCATGAGGTCAGGGGCTGTGCCGATGAATTAATGCCCTGGCTGTATGAAGAGGGCAGACCCTGCAATACATTGATCCTGTCGCCGCCGGGATGCGGAAAGACAACGATGCTTCGGGATGTGATCCGACAGTTTTCCAATGGCTGTGGACAGGAAGCGGGACGAAGAGTGGGAGTGGTGGATGAACGTTCAGAGATCGCTGCCTGCTATCGCGGTATTCCGCAGAATGATATGGGTATTCGGACGGATGTGCTGGATGGCTGCGCCAAACATATGGGGATGCAAATGATGCTGAGGTCCATGACACCGGAGATTCTGGCGGTGGATGAGATCGGCAGCAGGACAGATAAGGAGGCGATAGACGCTGTCATGAATTGCGGTTGTTGTCTGCTGGCAACGGCACATGGCGCTTCGATGGAAAAAATGCAGATGCGGCCGGCCCTTCGGCAGATGGCTGAGGAAAAAATATTTGAACGGTATGTTATACTCAGCCGAAAGAATACAGTCGGCAAAGTGGAGGCTATTCTTAATGCAGACATGGATTTTCTTTATCAAAATCATCGGGGCGATCTGTGTCATGACAGGATGCGGCGGAGCAGGACTGGCTATGGGCGTCTCCTGGAAGAGGCGCTATGTACAGCTGGGACAGATGCAGCGGTCACTTAGAATGCTGCATGGTGAAATCAGGTATACAGGGGCAGAACTTCCGGAAGCCATCGATCAGATAGCCCTTCGTCAGGAAAAGCCCTTCTCAGATTTTTATCACGGCCTATCAGAGCAAATGCGCCGAATGGATGGGCAATCATTGAAAACTTTATGGCAGACGGAAATTGAAAAATGTCTGAATAACACCTATCTGACAAAGGAGGATAAACAGATTTTTCTGGAGTCCGGCAGTCAGCTTGGGTATCTGGACCGACAGATGCAGCTGTCATCCCTGGAAGCCTGTATGGCACAGATTGAAGACAATCAAAATATGATTCGGAAAAATATGAAGGAAAAACAGAAACTCAGTGTTGCACTTGGACTTTTGTCCGGTTTTTTTATTATAATCCTGTTAATATGATTTTTCCGGGAGGTCCGGTATGACAGTCAATGTAATTTTTAAAATAGCAGCCGTCGGCATCCTTATTTCCGTATTGAATCAGATATTGAAGCATTCCGGCAGGGATGACCAGGCTTTTCTGACGAGTCTTGCCGGACTGATTCTTGTATTGATGTGGATTATTCCGTATATTTATGAATTGTTTCAAACAATTCAGCAGCTTTTTGCGTTATGAAAGGCGGCTAAATGGAAGTGATCAAAGCAGCTGTCATGGGGATCGCGGCCGCCATGCTGGCTTTATATATGAAATCTGTCCGGCCGGAATACAGTTCGATGATCAGTATAAGTGCCGGTATTTTTATTTTTGGTTTTGCACTGATCTGTCTTCAGAAAATTACCGGAAGTATTCAGACTCTGGGAGAATATCTGGCAGTCAGCCCGGTCTATATAAGAATTCTTTTGCGGATCACAGGCATTGCCTATATCTGTGACTTTGCATCATGTATATGCAAAGATGCCGGCTATCAGGCGATTGCGGCACAGATTGAGCTTCTGGGCAAATTGACGATCGTTGTTATGAGCCTTCCGGTACTGCAGACATTGATGAGCGCCATTACGGAGTTTATCGGAGCCTAAATGGAGAGATGGCCAAAAATCAAAATGTGGAAATATATCCTGAGAAAGAAAATGCTGTATGGTATCGGTTTTGTGTGTGTCCTTATTGGAATGACAGTCACTGGTGTTTGCATAAAGCCTGCAAAAGAAGTACAGGCATCAATCAGTCATGAAGCTGTTAAAGACATCAGATCGGATGCTCCAGGAGGGGGAGAGGATGTTTCTGAACAGCCGGAGGGTGAAAACACGGACGATAAGGATGATCCGTTGGACATGCTGGGAGATCTGTCTGAAATAGAGGCTGCGGTTTCGGAGGCAATGACTGTCAGGTCTTCTGTATCATTCAAAGCGATTTTAAAACAGCTGATGACAGGAAGCCTTTCTGAGGCCGGACAGCTTTTGTTTCAGATGATCCGGGAACAAGTGGCCGGTGGCATTTATGAGAATCAGCAGCTGTTATTCAAAATCGCCTGTTTTGCAGTGATCGGTGCGATATTTACGAATTTTGCCATGGCATTTTCAAAAGAACAGGTGGCGGAAACCGGTTTCTATCTGACTTATACACTGTTAATGACACTGATGATGACGTCTTTTATGATGACATCTGCCATTGTCCGTGATGTATTGCATTCACTGACAGAATTTATGAAAGTGCTGCTGCCGACGTTTTGTACGGCCCTGACATTTACAACGGGCAGTCTGCTGTCCGGTGCGTATTATGAATTGATGATGATTGCTATTGCTGCTGCGGACTGGCTGATGAGTTCTTTGATTATGAAAATGATACAGGTGTATGTACTGACGGCCCTGGTCAACCATATTTCAAAAGAAGATTATCTTTCAAAACTCAGTGAATTGCTGGCACTGCTGATTCGTTGGAGTATCCGCACCGTTGTGGGCGTTATCCTTGGCATCAACATTTTGCAGACCATGCTGCTGCCGGCCATCGACCGGGCAAAGGAAACTGTGGCCTATAAGCTTATATCCGCTGTGCCGGGGGTCGGAACGGCTATGAATACAGCTGTGGGGGCGGTCATTGGCTCCGGTGTGCTTATCCGAAATGTGCTGGGGATGGGAAGCCTGCTGATTATTTTGCTGATCTGTGCGGTTCCGGTGGTTCGGGTCTGTATGGTCCTTTTATCATACAAAATTGTACAGGCAGTGATTCAGCCGGTTACGGAAAAACGCCTTCTTGAAGGAATGGATGCCATGACACAGGGGGTCGGAATGCTGCTGCATGTGCTTGTCGGCTGTGTGCTTATGTTTATTCTCTCCCTGGCGGTGGTCTGCAACGCGGCTTCGGTTGTTGCGGTATAATGGAAGGAGCCGATATGGAACAGCTTCTGGTCTGGGTAAAAAAACTGGCTGTGTTTATGATTTTGTGCAGCTATATGGAACATCTGCTGCCGGCACAATACAAGCGATATTTTCATATGTGTACCGGCCTTATCCTGATTCTGATGATCACATCGCCGCTGCGGCAGGTGCTTCAGGGCAATATTGGGAGTGAGGTAAGCTGTCTGCTTGAGAATCTGAGGACGGGCAGTCAGGTCTATCAGATGAAGGGGGAGGATGGAAAACGATATCAGGCCTATTATATGAAGCAATATAAAGCTGCCATGACAGAACAGATCAGGAATCTGGCAGACATGAGCGGATTAAGGGCAGAGGAGATCCGGCTTTCTGTCAATGAAGATGTGTCCAGTGATTCATACGGATGCCCGACAGAAGTGTCTATGAATGTGCTGTCAGAAGACGGAATGGAGGCAGATAACGGGAGTAAAAAGCAGTTCAGACAATTGCTGAGTCAGCAGCTTGGAATGGCAGAAAGTCAGATCCACTTTGGTTATTCGGGGTAGGGAGGCCGATGAGAATGGCAGATTTCAAAGCATTCTGGCAGCGGTTTAAAAGCGGTGAAAACGGCGGCAAAGGGCAAAAAGACCGGTTTATGCTTCTGGCACTTGTGGGGCTGCTGATTCTGGTGGCTGTATGGCCGGTTGGGGGAAAGTCAGGGAAAACATCCGGTCAGACAGAGGCATCAGTGGAGAAAAAGCAGGAGACATCGTATAATTATGCAGA
>OLQG01002132.1_pt1 | contig 10821 bp, 9 predicted proteins | sample 1672221 | NCBI WGS metagenome assembly OLQG01 (sample SAMEA3136660, study PRJEB25190) | human gut metagenome | biome: human gut; feature: human-associated habitat; material: faeces | place: Austria | collected 2013
ATATAAGCATATGAAGTTCAGAGATATTGATGAAGCTATATTAGATGGTGTAAAACAGTTTCTGGACAAAAAGCTGCATAGGCAGCTGGCATCCCACAGATATATGCTGTAGGATGTATACATATATCAGGAGGCTTCATTCATGGCGAGTGGAGTCTCTTTTATTTTGCACTGTATAATGGAAAAAGTTCTGGTTGAACAGAGGTTGGAATGATGATAAAATTTTGTTGGGACAATAGTGAACACATGTGTTCATATTTCATAACTAAGAAGTAATGGATTGGAGAGGTGCTTATGGCAGATAAAATTGGAACCGATGAACATGGGGAAATACTTATATATCAGACTGATGATGGGCAGACAAATATAGAAGTTAAAATAGAAGATGATACAGTGTGGCTGACACAACAGCAGCTTACTGAATTATATCAATGCAGTAAATCAAATATAAGTGAACATATAAAGCATATATTCGAAGAAGGGGAATTGGATAAGGATTCAGTTGTTCGGAAATTCCGAACAACTGCAGATGATGGAAAAACATATAATGTTACTTATTACAATTTAGATATGATTATATCTCTTGGATACCGTATTAGATCAGTGATTGCAACAAGATTCAGACAGTGGGCAACAAAGCGGTTAAAAGAATATATGATTAAGGGATTTACGATAGATGATGAGCGACTGAAAGGCAATGGTGGAGGAAATTACTGGAAAGAATTACTGGATAGAATCAGAGATATCCGATCATCAGAAAAGGTCTTGTATCGTCAGGTTCTTGATTTGTATGCTACGAGTGTAGATTACAATCCTCATAGCGAAGAGTCTGTTAGATTCTTTAAAATTGTTCAGAATAAACTTCACTATGCAGCACATGGTCATACTGCGGCAGAGGTTATATATCAGCGGGCAGATGCAGAAAAGCCATTTATGGGACTTACTTCATTTTCAGGTGAATTACCAGCATTAAAGGATATAGGAATTGCAAAGAATTATCTTGAAGAAAATGAACTCAAAGTATTAAACAATCTTGTTTCTGGTTATTTTGATCTTGCTGAAATTAATGCAATTGAGCATAAGCCAATGTATATGGATGATTATGTAAAGCAGCTGGATAGTGTGTTGTCATCAGGAAATAGAAAACTTTTAACTGGAGCTGGTTCTGTAAGTCATAAACAGGCGTTGGAGAAAGCAAAGTCAGAATACAGAAAATATCAGGAGATTACTTTGACGCCAGTCGAAAAAGCATATCTTGAAAGCATTAAAGAGGTTTCCAAGGAAGTAAAAAGGAGATAACATCTGATGAAAAAACAGAAGAAATGTTACATATACACAAGAGTTTCCACTTCCATGCAGGTAGAAGGCTACAGTCTTGATGCACAGAAGGACAAGCTTAGAAAATACGCAGATTATCAGGAAATGTCTATCGTCGGTGAATATTCTGATGAGGGTAAATCTGGCAAAAGCGTGGAAGGCAGACCACAGTTTAAGCAGATGCTTGCGGATATAGAAAGTGGCAAAGACAATGTTGATTATGTGCTGGTATTTAAGCTGTCACGATTTGGAAGAAACGCTGCAGATGTTTTATCGTCATTGCAGAAAATGCAGGATTATGGGGTTAATCTTATCTGTGTAGAGGATGGGATTGACAGCTCTAAGGATGCCGGGAAACTGATGATATCTGTGTTATCTGCAGTAGCAGAGATAGAGCGTGAGAATATACTTGTCCAGACAATGGAAGGCCGCAGACAGAAAGCGAGAGAAGGCAGATGGAATGGAGGCTTTGCTCCATATGGCTATCAGCTGGTAAATGGTGAGCTTATCATTGCAGAGGATGAGGCAGAGATTATCCGTATTATATATGATAAATTCGTCAATACAACGATGGGAATGGCTGCGATAGCTGCATTTTTAAATAACAGTGGTTATAAGAAAAAGCTTCGCCAGAATAACACAATCAAAGGTTTCTCGACATCATTTGTCAAAGGGGTGCTGGACAATCCGATATATTGCGGTAAGCTTGCATTTGGAAGAAGAAAAAATGAGAAGATTCCGGGAACAAGGAATGAATATCATATCGTAAAACAAAAGGAATACATGTTAAATGATGGAATCCATGAGGCAATCATATCAGAAGAAATGTGGAATCAGGCATACAGAAAGCGTCAGGAGACAGGTGTTTTACAGGTAAAAACGCACAGCCTTGAACATGAGCATATTTTATCTGGAATTATCAAATGTCCTGTCTGTGGAAGTGGTATGTATGGTAATGTAAACCGCAAGAAGCATCCGGATGGAGGCCATTACAAGGATTATTTCTATTATGCGTGCAAACACAGGAAGCTTGTGGACGGACACCGCTGTACTTATAAAAGACAGTGGAATGAGGAAAGGATTAATGCGGCAGTTGAGGAAATTATCCGTAAATTTGTAAAGAACCCAAAGTTTGAGCAGGAAATCCGTAAGCAGATAGGAAGCAGCATTGATACAACGGAGCTTGACAGGGAATATGATGGATTAAAAGACAGACTGAACCAGACAACCGGGGCGAAGAACAGGCTTGCTGACCAGATGGATCATTTATCTGTATCCGATAAGAATTATGACAAAAAATATAATGACATGCAGGAACGGCTAGATAAATTATATGATGAAATCACTGATATTGAGAATGCCATGGAAGAAGTCGAAACAAGACTATATAATATCAGGCAGGACAAAATCTCAGAAGATAATGTTTACCAGTTCCTTTTATTCTTTGATAAGCTGTATGATAAATTTACAGATTTGGAAAAGAAGACATTTTTGAAGAGCTTCCTGTCGGATGTGTTTATCTATGAGGAAGAACAAAAGGATGGCAGGATATTAAAAGGTCTCCGGTTTAAATTTCCGATATATATGAATGGCAGGAATGTATAGGTTGTGGATAAACAGCATCATGTGTTAAAAATATAGTGAAGTATGGGTAAAAAGGACATTCCAGAACTGTAGATTTTACAGGTCAGGGGATGTCCTTTTTGCTGATATGGAAGTGTTCAATGGACAAGGTAATGATACTGAGAGATATTAAGACTGATAGGAATGATATCTATCTTATCTATTGTTACTTGTTCTGATTTCTCCATTCCCGTGGGGAGACACCATAAATATTTTTAAATGCACGGGAAAAATGAAGCTGATTTTCGTATCCGACAGCGGAACTGATGTCCGCAATAGATAAGGATGTCAGCTTTAACAATTCGGTAGCCTTTACCATGCGGTAGTTCATAAGAAATTCCTGCGGAGAGCGGCCAATAGAGTTGCGGAAGATTTTCCCCAAATAACTCCGGTTGATGCCACATACTGTAGCGATATCTTCGATCGAGATATTATTCTGAAAATTCTGTTCAATATAATTGATTGCTTCTTTTATATAATAATCACTCATGCGCCCACTGGAAACCAGCTTAGTAGATTTTGCTGACTGCAGCAGATAATCCATAAATAAATACAGATGGCCAATGAGATGAAAAGAAGATTCATGAGGATGATTTACAATATAAAGCATTTCATCAGCAAGTTTTTCACGTAATTCTTTGGAGTGTGAATGATAAATGGGTACATCTTTACACAAATCTGTGACACTTAAAGCTTCTTTTATACGCAAGCCATCAAATTCAATCCACATATATTCCCAGGGAAGCTGTTTATCGGCAATGTAGGTGTTGATCTGACCGGGAAAAATAATAAATCCCTGCCCGCTTTTTATGGAATAGGTCTGTGTTTCACCTTTTGCATTGTCAGCCATAAGGGTTCCGGTTCCGGAAAGAATGTAATGGAACAGATAGTGATTGCGTGTGGCAGGACCAAAAGAATGACCGGGATCACACTGTTCATATCCAAACTGATACATACACAGATCAATAAAATTTTCATTCGGAAAAATATTAAATAATATATTGCTCATAAAATACTCCTTATATACCAAAATGCGATATCAATATCTATTATAGCATAAAATATTGCATTTCGGTATAAAACTGAAAAAATGCAGATATTTAAGGACGCATAAAGGTATGTTATAATTAGATTATCAAAAGACAAGCGCATATATTTAAGAAAAGGAGAGAGGAATATGGCAAAAAGGAATATTTTCCGTGGTCTTGCGGCTGTGCTTGCACTGGGCATGTGCATGACAGGGCTCGCTGGATGTGGAAGCGAAAAAAGGGCAGACGGGAAAACAGAAATCGAAGTGGTTTCCTACAAACCAGAAGCAGTTAAGGCATTTGAAAAAATTGAAAAGCGGTTCAATGAAACACATGATGACATTCATTTGACGATTTCATCTCCAAACGAAGCAATGACTATTTTAAAGACACGTTTTATCCGGGAGGATTATCCGGATATCATCGCAATCGGAGGAGACATCAACTATTCCAACTTTTTAGATGCAGATCTGTTTGATGATATTTCCAATCTGGATGAAGTCCAGACCGTAAAACAGGCATATCTGGATATGGATAAGGAACTGGAGTTTATTCCAAAGGATGGCACGTATGCACTTCCATATGTGGCAAACGCGGCAGGAATTTTATATAACAAAGATCTGTTTGAGGAAAATGGCTGGAAAGTTCCGACCACCTGGCAGGAATTTACCACACTGTGTGATGAAATAAAACAGAGCGGAACACTTCCGCTGTATCTGGGCTTTAAAGATACCTGGACCTGTCTGGCTCCGTGGAATGCGCTGGCAGTCGGACTCACCGATTCGGATACCTGCAATCAGGTAAATATGGGAAATACCACATTTTCCGATACGTATGGACCGGTAGCAGAAAAGATGCGTGCGCTTTTGGATTACGCCGAAAAAAATCCGTATGCATACGCTTATAACGATGCCTGTACAGCATTTGCCCGCGGGGAATCTGCCATGTATCCGATCGGAAGCTATGCAATCCCGCAGATTAAATCGGTCAACCCGGACATGAATATCGGCTCTTTTACATTTCCTGCAAATGATAATGAATCAGACAATGTATTAAATTCAGGAATTGATCTGCAGTTTTCCGTAATGAAAGCATGCAAAAATAAAGAGGCTGCATATGAAGTTTTAAAATATCTGTATGACGATGAGACCATTCAGATTTATCTGGATGATCAGGGCGGAATTGCCTGCAAAGACGGGGATTTTGCAATTCCGGAAACACTCAAGGATATGCGTCCTTACATTGAAAACAACCGCATGGCAGATTATCAGGATCACCATTATCCGAGTGAGATGAGTGTGGATGCCATGATCCAGACGTTCCTGCTGGATACAAGCGATAATGCACAGGAAAAGTTTTTGAAAAAATTTGATTCCGACTGGAAGCGCTATAACCGGGATCTGATTCGGAAAGTACAGGATTATCAGAAAGAACAGGAGGATGCACAATGAAAAAGAAAATGTCAAACAGGGACAAAACATTCTGGGCGGTTATCATACCGGTTGTAATCTTATTTTTTGCATTCAATACACTTCCAATGATCAAAGGTGTGATTTACAGTTTTACCAATTATAAAGGATACGGAACTTACGATTATGTCGGGTTCCGGAACTATGCAGATCTGTTTACGGATTCCCGCGTGGGAAAAAGCTATTTGTTTACGTTTAAATATGCACTGGCAGGAACGATACTGGTAAATGTGCTAAGTCTGATCATGGCAGTTGGATTAAACAGTGCAATCCGTTTTAAAAGTGCACTGCGCGGTATTTATTTTGTGCCGAATATTTTAGGAGGACTTGTCATCGGTTATATTTTTAGTTTTATTTTTACTTACATTCTTCCAACTGTGGGAAATGTGTTCCATATTGGATTTTTACAGAACAGTATTCTTGCAAGTGAAAAATACGCATGGATTGGTGTGCTGATTGTTGGTGTATGGCAGGCAGTTGCCATGAATACCATTATTTATATTTCCGGTCTGCAGACCGTCCCGGAGGAAGTTTACGAGGCGAGTATGCTTGATGGAGCAAGTAAATGGAAACAGTTCTGGAAAGTAACATTTCCACTGGTTATGCCGTTTGTAACGATCAATCTGGTGCTGAGCACAAAGAATTTCCTCATGGTATTCGATCAGATTATGTCATTGACCAAGGGAGGTCCGGCACAGAGCACGGAATCCATTTCTTATCTGATATATAAAAACGGTATGGATGGCGGACAGTTTGGATTCCAGAGTGCAAATGCAGTTATATTCTTTATTGTGATCGTGGCGATTTCACTTTTCCAGATGACAGTTATGAATAAGAAGGAGGAGCAGTTATGATGAAAAAAAAGCAGAAAACAAACTTGGTACTTACAATTGTTCTGATTCTGGGGACATTAACTGTATTTTTCCCACTGTATATGGCAGTGATTATTGCATTTAAGAAACCGAGTGAGATGACAAACGATGTGGCGGGTGCACTTTCTTTCCCGAAACAATGGAGTTTTGAAAACTTCCGTCAGGCAATGGAAGTGACCGATTTCTGGCGTTCTCTTGGAAACAGTTTACTGATCACTCTGGTAACGATCGTATTGGCAATTCTGATCCACTCGATTGCAGGCTATGTGATCGGGCGGGGCATGGCAAGAAGAAAAAGTTTCCGTTTTATCTATCTGTATATTGTCAGTGGTATGTTTGTTCCATTTTCCATCTTAATGATGCCGCTGGTAAAACAGACGGCACACATGGGACTTGGAAACCGTGCCGGTGTCATCGTGTTGTATCTGGTATTTTACATGCCAATGAATGTCCTGCTTTACAGTGGATATTTAAAAAATATTCCGGAAGCACTCGAAGAAGCAGCAGATATTGATGGGGCAAGTACCTGGACGACTTACTGGAGAGTGGTATTCCCGATGATGAAACCGATGCATGCGACGGTTGCGATTCTGACAGCCCTTGGAACATGGAACGATGTTATGACACCGCTTGTGATCATGTCCGGAACCGGACAGAATACGCTGCCGCTTGCACAGCTTAACTTCCAGACACAGTTTGGAACCAATTACAATCTGGCGTTTGCCTCCTATATTCTGGCACTGATCCCGATCCTGATCTTTTATATGATCTGTCAGAAACAGATTTTGAATGGTGTGGCAAACGGCGCAGTCAAAGGATAAAAAATAAAACGAGGTGGCTTCTATGGCAATTATATATTATCCAAATAAAAAAATCTTTACCCTGCATACAGCGCATACAACTTATCAGATGCAGGTCGATCCACTGGGATATCTGCTGCATCTGTACTATGGGGAAAAAACAAACAGTTCCATGGATTATGTCCTAACCTATGCAGACCGCGGATTTTCCGGAAATCCTTATGCAGCGGGCATGAACCGCACCTATTCGCTGGATGCGCTGCCACAGGAGTATCCTTCCATTGGAACTGGGGATTACCGCAATATTGCGTTGAATATCAAAAATGAAAAAGGGGTGGAAAGCGCAGATCTGCTTTTTAAAAGTTATGAGATCCGAAGCGGCAAATACCAGTTACAGGGACTTCCGGCTGTCTGGGCAGACAAAGAGGAAGCACAGACACTGGAAATTGTCCTTGCAGACGAAAACGCACAGGTTGAAGTTCATCTGCTGTATGGTGTTTTGGAAGAAAACGATGTCATTACAAGGAGCGTCCAGATTAAAAATACGGGAACTGGGCAGATTACGATCGAAAAGGCAGCGGCAGCCTGTCTGGATTTTGTACAGGGAGATTTTGATGTCCTGCGGTTTTATGGAAAGCATGCCATGGAGCGCAATCTGGAGCGCACCCCGCTGGGACATGGAACGATTGCGTTTGGCAGCCGCAGGGGAACATCCAGCCATCAGTATAATCCGGCAGTAATTCTGGCAGAAAAAGGGACAACAGAGACGGCAGGCAGCTGCTATGGCATGCTGTTTGTATACAGCGGCAATTTCTCCTGTGAGGCGGAAAAAGACCAGTTCAACCAGACGCGCCTGCTTCTTGGATTAAATGAAGAACTGTTTTCCTACCCGCTCGCGGCTGGAGAAACCTTTACGGTGCCGGAAGTCATTTTATCCTATTCGGCAGATGGATTGTCTGCGCTTTCACAGCAGTATCATAACTGCATCCGAAATCATGTGTGCCGCAGCAAATATGTCCATATGCAGCGTCCGGTGCTGATCAACAGCTGGGAGGCAGCATATTTCGATTTTACGGGAGATACGATCGTGGATCTGGCAAAAGAAGCTGCTTCCCTTGGAATTGATATGGTAGTGATGGATGACGGCTGGTTTGGGAAAAGAAACGATGATAATTCTTCCCTTGGGGACTGGCAGGTCAATGAAAAGAAACTGGGGGGAAGCCTGGCAGAGCTTATTACCCGTGTGCATAATCAGGGGGTGAAATTTGGCATTTGGATTGAGCCGGAGATGGTCAATGAAGACAGCGACCTTTACCGGGCACATCCGGACTGGGCAATTCAGATTCCTGGGAAAAAGCCGGTGCGCTCGAGAAACCAGTTACTGCTTGATTTTTCCAGAAAAGAAGTGCGCGACTGTGTATTTGATCAGATTTGTGCCGTGCTGGATCAGGGAAAAATTGATTATGTCAAGTGGGATATGAACCGCAGTATGGCAGATGTCTATGCCGGAAATCTTTCCTATGATTACGTGCTTGGTGTCTATAATTTTATGGAGCGCCTGTGCAGCCGGTATCCGGATCTTCTGCTTGAGGGATGCAGCGGTGGCGGCGGCAGATTTGACGCAGGAATGCTTTATTATTCCCCACAGATCTGGTGTAGTGACAATACCGATGCAATCAACCGCACAAGGATCCAGTACGGAACGTCGTTTTTCTATCCGGTTTCCGTAATGGGGGCGCACGTTTCAGCGGTGCCGAACCACCAGACCGGACGGGTGACAAGTTTCCACACCCGAGGGGTGACGGCGATGGCTGGAACCTTCGGTTACGAATTAAACCCGGCGTTTTTATCCGATGAGGAAAAACAGCAGATCCGGGAGCAGATTAAAACATACAAGAAGTATGAAACGCTCATTAACGAGGGAACCTACTGGCGGCTGTCCGATCCGTTTAAGGATGAAATTGCGGCATGGATGACGGTGTCAGAGGAACAGGATCATGCATTAGTCAGCGCAGTGCGTCTTAGGGCAGAGGCAAATCAGGCAGCCGTTTATGTCCGCCTGCGTGGGTTAAAACCGGATGCCGTGTATCTGGAAGAACAGAGCGGCAGGCAGTATTCCGGTGCAGCACTGATGCATGCGGGAATTCCGCTTCCGCCGTTTACCAGAGAATATGAGGCGTATCAGTTTGTTTTTACAGAGCTGAAAGAGGCTGGAGCATTATACGAAAAAGTATAGAAATGGTGTGAGAGGAATACCAAAAATCGCATGGTCATCAGCATTTACGGTGGCTCCGGTTCCGGAAAAACAACACTTGCCACGGCATTGCAACAGTATTTTTTAAATGACAGCAGGGGCTGTTACCTGCTCTCGGGCGATGATTATCCACACCGGATTCCAAAACGCAACGATGAAGAACAGCTGCGTGTGTATAAAGAAGCCGGGGAAGACGGACTGCGTGGATATCTCGGAACAAAGAAAGAGATTGATTTCGCCCGGATCAATGAAGTGCTTTCGGCATTGCATGAGGGAAAAGATACGATCACGTTGCGGCATTTGGAACGGGAAGATGGCGAGATTTCATCAGAAGAAACCGATTTTTCCGGAATATCTGTATTGCTTCTGGAGTGGACGCACGGAGGCAGTGACGATTTACATGGTGTGGATCTATCCGTCTTTCTGGAAAGTTCCCCGGAGGAGACAAAGGAGCGGCGCATCCGCAGAAACCGCGACGAGAATGCCGCAAGCCCGTTTATCTGCCGTGTGGTGGAACTGGAACAGGAAAAACTCGAAGTGCAGCGCAAAAATGCAGGATTGATCGTGGGAAAGAACGGAAGTGTTTATGAACAGTAAACCGATGCTCAATGCATATCCAGACAGTCTTGGAGGAAATCTTGGGGATATCGTAACATTGCTGAAAACGGAGGCTTCTGCATACCGCGATTTTTTCATCGATTGGAACCATTTCTGGGAAGGGCATGGCAGACAGTATCTCGGACAGATGGATGTAAACATCCAGTCACCAAAAGTGTGGGAGTTTTATCGTGAAACACTGGAAAAAATAGCCTCTTACGGCGCGGCGATTGTGCGGCTGGATGCCTTTGCCTATGCGCCGAAGACACCGGGAAAGAAAAACTTCCTCAATGATCCGGAGACATGGGAACTTTTACAGAAGATCCATGCGCTGGCAGAACCTTTGGGACTTACGCTTTTGCCGGAGATCCACGCAGCGTATGATGAAAAAATATATGAGACACTTGCAGAAAAAGGCTATGCAACCTATGACTTTTTCCTGCCGGGACTGGTCATTGATGCGATTGAGAACCGGCGGGGAACGCACCTTGCGGCATGGGTGAAGGAGATTGTGGAAAAGAAGATCTCCACGGTCAACATGCTCGGCTGTCATGACGGCATCCCGCTTCTGGATTTAAAGGGACTGCTTCCAAAAGAGGAGATTGAGCGTCAGTTTCAGTATAAAGGCGATATCAAACTGGACTATCCGTCTACGGGAAAAATATTTTTTAATATGTATGAATTTGACTTGTAATAATATAACGAGAAACATGAATCATATCAAAAAGGCGTCTCCATGAAAACGTTGGAGGCGCCTTTTTCTTTCAGGAAATATGGTAAACAGGTTTACAGAAAGTGCTTCTGTTTGAACCGACCCCCAGAAGTTAGACCAAAAAATCTAACTATTGGAGGTCGGTTTTC
>OLQG01002138.1_pt1 | contig 10792 bp, 10 predicted proteins | sample 1672221 | NCBI WGS metagenome assembly OLQG01 (sample SAMEA3136660, study PRJEB25190) | human gut metagenome | biome: human gut; feature: human-associated habitat; material: faeces | place: Austria | collected 2013
AGCAGAGCAGAGCAGAGCAGAGCAGAGCAGAGCAGAGCAGAGCAGAGCAGAGCAGTTTGGATTGAATTATTAAGAGTATTAGCTTGCTTTTGTGTGATACTGCTACATGTTTCAGCTAAAGGGTGGAACTATGCAGGAATCAATTCTGATAAATGGGTATATTACGAAGTATTTAATGCACTCTCACGAATCGGCGTGTGTATTTTTGTCATGATTAGCGGCGCATTATTTCTTGGAAACAAGAGAGGAGCCAGTATAGTAACCATGAAAAAATATATATTGAAAATATTACGATTGATAGGTGTATGGTCCATCGCATATTTCATACTTAGATTGATTATTAAGGACACAACTTTTACCAGTGTTTCGGAAGTGTTAAGCCAGATACTCTATGGATATTATCATCTGTGGTACCTGTGGATGATTTTGGGGCTGTATATAATTACTCCTATCCTTCACAAAGTGGTTTCCGACGAGAAGCTGTGCGAATATTTTTTGCTTTTATGTATGATTGTATGTTGGATTCCGGAGATGATAGCTATAATTCCGGCCTGGAGTGAATTTGTTCAAACCATTTTTCAAGAAAAAATGTATTTGTTCTTGCCGATGGGTTACACAGGATATTATATTTTGGGGTATTATTTGTGTAATTATAGAATAAAGAAAAAGTGGATTCTCATAATGGCTGGAATACTGGGAACAGTTTATGGTGTTGTAGGGGGCTTTTTATATGCTAGATATATTGGAGAGCCTAGTCAGGCTATCTACAACAATTTGACATTGGCTACTGTTTGCTACTCTGCAATGATTTTTAATTACTTTAGAGAAAAAATTGGTAACATCAATTTTTTGGAAAAAATAAAAAAAACAATTTACACACTTGGAGATTCAACTTTAGGAATCTATTTGATGCATGTTGTATTTGTAAGGGGATTTTCAGATCGCTTTATGATGAAGACAAATTACAGATATCCAATGGCTTCTATTCCTATAGCATGCATGATATTTGTGGTGTGTCTTATCATGACAAAAATAGTGAAAAGAATTCCAGTCGTCGGTAAATGGCTCGTTTGAAAAAAGATAATCCCAAACGAGTACCAATAGGAGAGTTGGCACCTGTTATACAAATTATTGATAAAGGAAAACAAATATGTCAAAATACTTTGGAACAGACGGCTTCCGTGGTGAAGCCGGAATTACATTAACAGCGGATCATGCCTATAAGGTAGGCCGCTTCTTAGGATGGTATTACAATGCGCTGCGTGAGCGCAATGGCGACAGCAATCCGGCTCGCATTGTTATCGGCAAGGATACTCGTCGTAGCTCCTATAGAGGAGCATTGGGGTCAGACCCCATAAAGCGGTTCCGGATATAAAGAGAGCCCTGCCTTGGTCAAAGGAGCTGCCAGAACAGTATTGCTAGCATTGGTGTCTGACCCCATGAATGTAATATGGACATTAGTGCCCTTTTTGGAAATATGCTGGATAATGCCATTGAGAGTGTGGTGAAGATCAAGGATCGCCAGAAGCGTCTGATTTCCATTCATGTGATACAGGAAAGGCAGTTTATCCGTATCCGTACTGAGAATTACTGTGAAGAGGATGTCCAGTTCCAGGATGGCCTTCCCGTTACTACCAAGAAAGATAAAAGGTTCCACGAACAGCATTGGGGTCAGACCCCATAAAGCGGTTCCAGATATAAAGAGAGCCCTGCCCTGGTCAAAGGAGCTGCCAGAACAGTGCAGGATGAAGTGAAATAGAAAAAAGTGCCTCAAACAATGATGTAGGCATTATAGCAGAGATGTTGCTATTTTGCACTACGCCATTTTTTGAGGCGCTTACGCAATAATTATTGTGAAGCAAACATAAAGCCGTTTGCAACAGCAAGGCGTGCCTGGCTGTTTGCAGATACTCCGAAAGGAGCATTTGCAAACGGAGTCTTATACACGCTGGTAGAAAGTGCCAGAGCCAATGATCTGGATGTGTATGAGTATCTGAAACACCTGCTCACAGAAATGCCCAATAATCATCATCTGGAAAATCCATCCGTCATTGACCAGCTTCTGCCCTGGTCAAAGGAACTGCCAGAACAGTGTCGGATGAAGCGAAATCGAAAAAAGTGCCTCAAACAATGATGTAGGCATTATAGCAGTGTCTCTGCTATTTTGCACTACGCCATTTTTTGAGGCACTTACTACTGAACTTCCTGAATGTGGAAGAAACAAAGGAATAGACAGGGAATGCACCACAGCCGTGACTGTGGTGCGAGTTTTAGGCGGAAAATTTCTTAAAGTTCACATATTTGCAGATTTATGATATACTAGGAACGGGAGTTCCCTACGCTGCTCGAATAATCACATCCCTTTTCGGAGTGAGCGGTAGGTAACAATTTTATGGTCAGATAAGAAGTGATAAACTATAACCTAAATAAATGTTTATCAAAATGAGAGGAGAAACGTGACATGAAGCAGATTTTGATTGACAATGCACTTGAATCATGGAATTCTGCAATTTTATACGCAAACGACATCATGAAGGGAATGGCTACTTTAAAGTACAGAAAGAACTTTGTGGCGTCACTCCACAATGCAACAGAGTTATTTATAAAACAACTTATGCTTGATATTGGAGATCATAGTGTGTGTAAAAAATTTTCAGCACGAAAAGATCCAGATAGCGCGTTATGGACTAAGTATAAAGCTGCGACAGATTTAAATTTGTTCTTTTCGAGTTTGTCATCGGTGGATTTGGAAATATGTCATTCTGAAGATTATAATGTTATCATAAGAAATACAAAAACTTTGTTCAATACATACTATGCAGAACATCCACAAGATCAAGCCGTTGTAAGTGATGCATTGAGGGTATTAAGGGACTTACGCAACAATGAGACGCATTTCTTTATAGATAAGTGGACATTCTTGACGGAAACCGAGTTTACACAGTTATACAATTTTATGATTGTGTTTTATAGAATACTGCAAGAGTATAGTTTGCTACCATTCTGGGGCGAACCGTTAGAAGAATATAAAGATTTTGAATTTACAAAACCCACGTTAACATCGTTCTCTTACAAAGATGCATTATTGTCGTCAAATGTATTGAGAAATATTGCTGATATTTCAGATGATGTTCAATTATCAAGTGGAGATGATTCTGCCTTTTCTGTTGCAAAAGAAATTATTGAATGTTGTAGTCCCAGAAAATGGGAAGGAAAATTCAATGAACTATGGGCACAGGTTGAAACAGCAATGCATTACGGGTTGCTTACCATTGATGAGGTCATTGAAGAATATGACGAGCCGGAAATTGGAAAGGGAGAAAAGGTTTATTGGTACATAAATGTTCAATATCAATAATTGTATTGAGAACTTCTGAAAAAATCTCCCCTAAACAAATTTTAGGGCTGATGAGGAATAAAAAAATATTGATGTGAACTTCCAGAAAAGGTAGCATTGGGGTCAGACCCCATAAAGGATACACCATTTGTTGTCATTAATGCAGATGACTATTACGGCAAAGAAGGTTTCAAAAAGGTTCACGAATATCTGGTGAATGGCGGAACTTCTTGTATGGCTGGTTTTGTTCTGAAGAACACCCTTTCTGATAATGGTGGTGTGACCCGCGGAATCTGCAAAATGGATGAGGAAAACAATCTTACTGAGGTTGTGGAAACTCATAATATTATGAAAACTGCGGATGGTGCGGAAGCAGACGGAGTAAAGGTAGATACAGAGTCTTTGGTTTCCATGAATATGTGGGGATTGACACCAGATTTTGTGGAGACTCTGGAAAAGGGATTTGAGGAATTCTTTGAGAAGGAAGTGCCAGGGAATCCTATGAAGGCAGAGTTTCTGATTCCGTCTTTTATTGGGGAACTGCTGGAGCAGGGGAAGATCAGTGTGAAAGTTCTGAGAACCATTGATAGTTGGTATGGGATGACTTATAAGGAAGATGTTGAGGCTGTGAAGGACAGCTTTAAGAACATGTTTGAAAAGGAAATATATAAAACAGATTTATTTGCTGATCTGTAAAATGAAAAGTAGAACTGAATTTGTTTATATTGCATTATTGCGTCAGATAAGTTGAAGTGATATACTGATGATACAAATAGATAAGTTATAAAATAATACACAAAATCCCATCAGTTTTATAAAAAAGAAAAATTATAAATAAGACAATTAAAATTTCCAAGAACCAATTATGTAGAAGAAAACTATTAGAATATATTTATGGAGGAATTGGTGCAGTGGATATAGTGGGATATGATATTTTGGAGGATGGAGGTCTCCGTTACGCGTGGAAGGACGCACGTTTTAAGAAGTGCATAGAAAGCGCTGCGTTCATAAACCGCTCCAAGGGAAAATTGGAAGATATATGCGGTTATACGACCTCAGTAAGTTCAGGATGTATTTTGCGGACACAAGGGAATCAGTGTGCATTTTGCAGAACTGGAAATGTATTGCCTTTCGGTGGATTATTGACCTATAAGGAAATTGCTAAGCAAAATATTTTTATGGTCTTATCAGACATATATTGTGAAGATCATCCTGAATTACATAATAAGAAAAGAGAATTTGCATATATGGGCCAGGGAGAACCTGGCTATTCTTACAGTCAGGTCCGCATGGCGATTGAGCTTACCAATACTGTAATGAGGGAATTGAACCAGCAAGTATACCGTCATATATTTGCAACGTGCGGAATTCCTGAAGCTGTGGACAACTATATGAGTGATGTCCAGCACTATTTCACAGAAAGAGTGACGCTGCATTTATCTTTACATGTGGCGGGGGATAGGGATTTGATCATGCCGATTAACAAATTATATCCAATTGAGGAAACTGTGAAGAAAGTGAATCAGGTTGCCGAAGTATCAGGAGAGAAGCCTTGTGTGGGAATTATGTTATTTAATAATTTCAGACCAAAGGGGAAAACATTTTCCTATACAAATTCTGTGGAAATGGTTATGGAGATACTAAAGAAGCTTGATCCCGGAAAGTGCCGCCTTAGTTTTTGCGAATATAATTCATCAGATGAGATTGGGGAGGCTGACGAATATCCCCAGGAACTGGTGGGAAAATTATTGGAAACTGTAAGAGAATATGGATTTGAGGCGAAACATTTTTCATCATATGGAAGAAAGAAAATGACAGCGTGTGGAATGCTTGGAAGTAAAGAACCGGAAAAACTGGCATCAAAGAAATGGCTGGAATTAAATGCATTAGCAGATGAATTGATAGCAAAAAATGTTTAAGGCAGGGGTACAGATGAAGAAATTTAGGTGGATCCATTTATCAGATATTCATTTTCAAACAAAGAATGTAAGTTTTAATACTCAAAAATTGAGGGAAAAATTACCTGAATTTTTAGCAGGGTTAGATGGAAATTTTGATGCAATGATTATTACTGGCGATTTCAGATATGCGCCGGAAAAAGAAAATAATCCTCAGAAGGTAGTTGATTACATTAATTTATTGTGTGAGAAACTGAGATGGACGGATACTCCTAAGGTTATTACAGTACCTGGAAACCATGATTTGGATCGTGGATCAGTGAGAACTGCTGTCATAAGAAGCGCGAAAGACAAGTATCAGCCTAATATGGGAACATTTGATCCGGAACTGTTGGGACAGCTTCTTGGTGGTTTTAATTTTTACAATAATATGCATGAGAAGCTGAGAGATGTATCGCAGTGGGATGGCAGTAATCCCCATGGAATTGCAGAATTTGACGAGTGTAATTTTTTACTTTTAAATACTGCAGTGACGGCGGGGCTTAGCAGTGAAGAAGAGCAGCATACATTGCTTTTGGGAAGCTCTTATGTGGCTGAGAAATTGGATTACCTAAAAAAGAAAAACAAACCAGTTATTGCAATTGGACATCATGCATTAGAGTTATTAAGTACGGAAGAAAAGAGAGAGATTACAAATTTATTTGAGCAGGAAGGGGTTAGGCTTTATTTATGTGGACATTCACATTCTCAGGAGGCTGATTCCTTTAGTCAGAATGGGCGATATGTGAATATTGGATGTCTGCTCCAGAAAAGTAAAACCGAAGCGGTAAGAGCCAGCTTTGATATTGGGGAATTAGAGACGGATGGTACTGTGAAGCTAACAAGTTATAAATGGGATATCGATCAAAAAAACTGGTTTGCAGATCCACCTTATGACAGGGACTATAGATCTTTGTATGATTTTCCAAAAATCAATGACAATAGTAAAGAGAAAAAGCATATTAAACTGGTTGAAAATCCATTTACAATTGTGGGATACACTTTATTAGGCTCTTTAGGCTGTGATGGGATTAAGTATTACTGGAAAAAAGACGACAAGTATGTTGAGAGCATCGCTTTTAATAGACGTTTACGAAATCTGAAAATTAAGGAAGATGCAGATATTTCTGCGTATACGATTTCTACAAGCTTTGGATGTGTTTTGTCTGCCACAGAGCAGCAATGCCGCTTTTGTGAGACCGGCACTCTAAAATTTGGCGGTCATTTGCGGGCTGAGGATATTGCGCTTCAGTGTATTTTTATGGCGGAATATGACAGCAATTGTCCAAGCTATAAGCAGGTCCGGAATAATGCAAGAGAGTTTGCCTTTATGGGCCAGGGGGAACCAGGATACTGTTATCCAGCCATTAAGCGGGCAATCATGTATACGGATTATGTAATGGATAAGTTAGGGCAGAAGGTATCCAGGTATGTGATCTCTACTTGTGGGGTGACTGAATTTATTCAGGCGCTGACAGAGGATTTGAAGAATTCCGTTTTCAAAAATAAAATCACAATTCATTTATCGCTGCATGAAATTGATGAAAAGAGAAATGAATTGATGCCGATCAATAATATTTATGATTATCAGGAAGTAATTGCCTGTTGCAAGAAGCTATATCAGGTTACAAATGAAAAAATCGGGGTTGGTATATTGATGTTTGATAAATATCAGACAAAAGATGGAAAGTCTTATACGCTGACACCTAAAAGACTGGAAGAAATCCTGTCAGTTTTGGATAATGATGTGTTTCGCATTGATCTGTGTTTTGTAAACAACACAGATGCAGGAAGGCAAAAACACGAATTAAGCAATGAAATGGCAGATGCGTTATTCCAGGTTGTTCTGGATAAAGGTTTTGAGGGAAAAATTTTTACCTCTTTTGGTGACATGCAAAAATCAGGCTGCGGCATGCTGTCTTCCTCAATGGAGAATAAATCAGAAGTTGGATCGACTACAATTGAGCATTTTAATAAGGCGGTTCAACTGTTACAAGAGGTGAAAGAGTATTGTTATGAGCGATAGCATAATTTCCTCACTTATTGCCTCTGCAATCTGGGGTCTACTGGTAGTATTTTTTTCTCCCAAGATTATCAAGTTTTTAAAGAAAATGATAGTATCTTTAATGGATTCTGGTTCTTTGTTTGTTTTTAACTCTTACAATGATGAGGAATTTATAAAGGATTTCAAGCATGAAATGAAAAAGGCGAAACGTTTGGCAATCTGTACAAGCCGCGGCAGTTTTCTGATGGATCCGCCATATAGAGAGTATTTAAACAAGAAGACGATACCCATAAAGATCCTTTTACCAGATACCAGAAATGATAAATGGATAAAGAGACGTACGTCAGAAGTTTCTGCTTCTGGAGATGGATATACAGAGAGGGCATTTACAGGAGCGATTGATTCTAATATAGAATTTTTGCAAGCCTGTAGGGGCTCGATTAGTATTAGAGTATATGATTGCATTCATATTGGAAGGATAATACTTACGGATAAGGTGGCTTATTTCAGTCCCTATTTGGAGAATACATATGGGGAAGATGTTCCCGTCTATAAGTATAAAGTGAACTCTACGAAATATAACTGGTTGAAAAGAATGTTGCAGGAAATGTGGATTGAAGGTAAAAAACTGTGAATGATTTTACTATTTTACATCTGTCTGATTTACATATTAATGGTACTGGAAAAGGCTTGACTCCGTTACTGAAAAATCTTCTGTCAGACATAAAAGAGGAATTGAAACCTGTGGACAATGTAATTCTGGTCATTACAGGAGATATAATAGATAAAGCCAATTATGAGAAATGTAAAGAGAACGTTCTTGCCTTTTTCGAACAGTTAAAGGATGTGTTGGCGGAAAAGCTGAAAGACGTATATATTGTACCCGGAAACCATGACAGGGTGCATAAACCTTTTGATGAGTGTACAATAGAATATTATGATGAAGCCAGAAGTGAGGAATTTAAGAAGTCTTATTGGCAGTATATTATGGTTGGATATGGAGAATATATAAGTCTTATCAATAATATATATGGAATATTAGGAGTTTCTCACAGGGCTGATAACACCTACGGAGTAAGATGCACGGAAATTAATGGGAAAAAGATTTGTTTTTTATCATTAGATACGTCATGGAGTTCAAACGGTGGAGAACAGGATATCAGGGCCTTAAAATTTGGCAGATTTCAAGCAGAAGATATTTACCAGCAATATAACAAGGCAGTTGAAGATAAAAATGCAGATCTGGTGATCGCCCTCGCGCATCATCCATTAGATTGGCTGACTGGTAAGGAACAAAGTATTGCACAGGGGGAATTGCTGTCAGTAAATCGTCTTAGAGCGAACATTTATATAAGTGGACATGTCCATAACCGCGATGTGATCAATTGGCAAAATAACAGACATTCTATGACAACTCTGGTATCTGGAATTGGGTGGCCAGAAGGCAGTGATCTGCATAGTGCGCCGCATGTTTATTCCTGCTATACATTTAATTTGGATCTGAATTCTATTGATGTGTATGTAAGAAGCAGCAATGAGGCAAATTGTTTCAAACCCGATTTTCGAATCTATACCCAGGAAAACCAGGTGAAAAACCGAAAGATTGTAATGCCGATCAATATTACGGAAACCCAGCCTTATTTTGAGTTAGGGGCGGTAAAGGGACGATCTCCTAAGGTATGTTATATTACGCCGCAGATGATAAAAGAAATAAGCGGTATGATGCAGCTGATTATGAGATGTCAAAGTGCAATGAGTTGGAAACTGCAAAGCCTTCGATATGATTATATAGAACAGATAAGAGGAGATAATGGGACAGATGAGAGTGAGAATGTCCGAGAATTATACGAGTACTTCTTTGGAGGTGACCATGATACAGTTTCAGGGAAAATTAAATTAAATAAAGAGCGTGTATATGAGTCCTTTGAAATTTATCTGCAGCAGTTATGTGATGTGCTGGCCCAGTTGTTGGGAACCAAAAATGAAAAAAGAGAAATCAGGGTGCATTTCAGATACTGGACTGCGGAACTGGGAGACAAAAATCTATATAAGCCATTGGTAATTGCTGGTGAGGGAATGAAAATTAAAGAGATGAGAGATCTTTCCTGGTCAGAACTTTTGAAGGGAAGCTATGAGGCCGGTCATTGTTTAATTGCTTCTATAAATGAAAAATATTGCCAGAACAGCTTTAAGAATAACAAGAATAAGGATGAAAGCAAAAAGAAGTGGTGCGACTTTTGGACTGCTATTCCAAAGCTTGGAAAAAATAAAGGAAAAAATACTCGTAAAGATATTGATAAAAATGTATATAAAGAGTATAATTCTGTAACAGATGAAGTGACTGTTGATCAACCTTATCTCACATTTGGAATTACGATTTATGATGAAAGAGACCGCAGATTATTGTATGTACTAGATTATCTGCATATCGATGAAATCATAAGCGATATGATTGATGATTTCTTATATTATTTTCCAGTTGATTTTGAAAAATATGCTGAATCAAGGAGGCTCGATTAGTAGATGGCTGATGAAAATGTAGCAGTGCAGCTAAATGACGGAGGGAGAATAAGATTATCTGGAAAAGATATTAAAAATGAAAAAGACGACGCTGTAGTGTTGGTTAATATGAATCGTCTCTATTTAAAACAGGTAAGGATTATTCAAAAAAAATATACAAGTGATAAAGAACGAGAAGAAGCTGAGAAGGTTCTTCATGTAATTAATACCACTTTACGAAAAATTCCTGATGAGAGACAGATGTTTGTCGACATGTCTGTAAAAGATGTTAAATTTTGTTTCCATAACGAGCTTGTAAATCTTCCGGCTAATTCATTCAGAAAGATTAATATGTGTAAAATGCAGGAAGCAAATGGCTAACCTGGTTTATAATAAGGTTGCATGAATTTTTGAAAGATGAAAATAACTTTGGGAAATGAGCAGAAACTGGATTATGATATAAGAAAAAATATTCAATATGCCGGATGATGGGAAGTCATCCGGCATGTTGAATATTAGGGGGGATGTTTATGAATGAGCAGTTGCTGAAAATGAATGGCTTATCGGTGGAAATTCCGAATGCGTTGTCGTTTAAAGCACATCTGTGGCATGAATTTAAGGCGGTGTTGAATAATGTGCTATCTGGTAGCGAAAGATCAAGCATTGGGGTCAGACCCCATAAAGGTGTAACGCGCCGAAAAATAGTTTGTTATTTTTTCATAACCATCCTAAGAATTCATGCTTTTCAGAAAAAGATTTGGAATCCTTTTTAACATCAGATGCAATAATAATGATGTCTGTAGTGTGTAATAATGGCAGATTGTACTATTTGATAAAAACGGATACATTTGATAGGTATGCTGCTTTAAATTACTATGGTAAAATATACGAAAAGACAGAAAACGGAAGTATTCAGGAGTTTCTAAGAACCTGTGGTTCAATAGGGTTGAAATTTATTTATGGAGCTTCCTGTATAATAAAAAACGTAGATGTTGAAAATTGAAAATACCTCAG
>OLQG01002141.1_pt1 | contig 10764 bp, 8 predicted proteins | sample 1672221 | NCBI WGS metagenome assembly OLQG01 (sample SAMEA3136660, study PRJEB25190) | human gut metagenome | biome: human gut; feature: human-associated habitat; material: faeces | place: Austria | collected 2013
TCACCGACACCCTGCCCAAGTACAAGAACGACCCCGTCATCGTCACCGCCATGCGTGAAGCCTGCCACCACAACCTGTATGCCATCGCCAACTCCTGCGGCATGAACGGCGTGGGTGCCGACACCACCATCAAGGTCACCCGCCCGACGGTTGTCACCATGAGCATCATCATTGCCTGTGCCTCCACCTTCTTCTGCCTGCTGGGCATCGTGATGTGGATCATTGGCGGCATCAAGTTCCGCAAGACCGAAGAATACAAGGCCTACAAGGATTTCAAAAAATCCCTGAAAGCCGCTAAGAAAGCCTGATTTCTACAGAATTTCCGTAAGCTCCCCGCCGGCCCCGGCGGGGACTTTTGAGTAAGATTTCTTTTTCCACAACAAGGAGCAGCCCATGAGCGAAAATGCAAAAGCGTCCAGCGTCAATCGCGCCAAACTTTACCAGCTGGTACTGTTTCCGCTGAACAACGGTGCCACGAATGTTTATTACGTCCTTGTGCTTTCCTACATTGCCACCTTCGGCAGCAATGTACTGGCGCTGGGCACTCTGTTTGCCTCGGTCATGGTCACGGCCATGCGCCTGTGCGACGCCATCACCGACCCGATCATCGGTGCGCTGATGGACCGCACGAACGGTAAGTTCGGCAAATTCCGCCCGTTCATGGCCATCGGCAACCTTATCATGGCCGCCAGCATTCTGGTGCTGTACGGCATCACCCCGATGATCCCCGATACGATGATGTGGGCACGCTATGCCGCGTTTGTGGGCCTGTACTTTGTCTGGGTCATTGGCTACACCTTCCAGACCAGCTGCACCCGTTCCGGTCAGACGGTTCTGACCAACGACCCCAAGCAGCGCCCGCTGTTCACGATCTTCAACACCGTCGGCAGTCTGCTGGGCATGGGCGTTATGCAGTTCCTGGCTCCCATCCTTGCCAAAAACTATGAGGGCGGCTATTCCTCCGCGGGCTTCTTCCGCACGCTGGCCCCCGTGGGCATTGTGATGTCCATTGCGCTGACCATCCTGGCCATCATCGGCATCTGGGAGAAGGATCAGCCCAAGTACTTCGGCATCGGCGGCGAAAAGACCGAGAAGGTCAAGGTCAGCGAGTATCTGCAGATCATCCGGGAAAACAAACCCATGCAGCGTCTGATGATCGCGGGCGCTGGCACGAAGCTGGCGCTCTCCATCGCCAACAACACCACGGTTCTGTGCATGCTCTACGGCTGCATGATGGGTGCTTACGATGGGCTGTACCTGCCCATGATGGTGCTGGGCTACGCCTGCAGTGTGCCGTTCTTCATTCTCTCTGTGCGCACCAGCCAGAAGAAGGGCCAGAAGGCCAGCCTGACGAAGTATGTCAGCGTCGCGCTGGCCTGCTATGTCGGCGTGCTGGTCCTGCTGCTGCTGTGGGGTCACGGTGATGCATTCCATCTGAGCCTGCTGGGCGAGAATGGTCTGTCCATCAACCTGTACACGATTCTGTTCATCCTGTTCTTCGGCATCGGCTACGGCGCATACTACGCTACTGCCGACATGCCCATTCCAATGGTTGCCGACTGCTCCGACTACGAGACCTACCGCTCCGGCAAGTATATTCCGGGCATCATGGGTACGCTGTTCAGTCTTGTGGATAAGCTTGTTTCCAGCCTGTCCGCCACCGTCGTCGGCATTGCCGTGACCTTTATCGGTCTGAACAACCTGCCCACCCAGTATGACCCGTACACTCCGGGCATGAATGTGGTCGTTATCGTCCTGTTCTGCGCCATCCCGATGGTCGCCTGGGCGGCCACTCTCATTGCCATGAAGGGCTACAGCCTGACCGGCGAGAAGATGAAGGAGATCCAGGCCGTCAACGCCTGCCGCCGCGACGCGGTTGCGAACGGCATGAAACTGGAAGATGCCATGGAAAAGTGGCAGACCGTCGACCAGCTGCCCGCGGAGTACCGCGCGTAAGCTTTAACCCTGCGATTCTCTTTGTCCTTCCATAAACGCAAAGCCCCCCGGCATCGTGATGATGCCGGGGGGCTTTGTTTAGTCTGTGTGGCAGGAAAAAAGAGAACCCCCATGGCGGGATACGCCATGGGGGGTTCTTTTTTAAATGGTGCGGAAGATGGGACTTGAACCCACACGTCATAGACACACGCACCTCAAACGTGCCTGTCTGCCGATTCCAGCACTTCCGCTTGTTGCATTGACTGCAAGAGATATTCTAGCACAAACACCCCGGAAAAGTCAAGGCTTTTGCCGAAAAAAGATTTTGCAAAATCCCTGCCTTGTAAAGACTTGTCGGGAATGGTAGAATAAAGGCAGCAAAAAAGGGGAGAACTGCCATGCAAAATTTAATTTTCAGCCTGAACGCGACCCTGCCGGTGTTCCTTGTCATGGTGGTGGGGTACGCGCTGGGGCAGCTCGGCTTTCTGCCGCCCGCGTTCTGCAAGGCGTCTGACAGGCTGACTTTTAAGGTGACTTTGCCGCTCATGCTGTTTCTGGACATGGGCAGCGTGGACATCCTGCACGACTTCCGGCCCAGGTTTGTGCTGTTCTGCTTTGCCGCCACCCTCGTCGGCATCCTGACCGTCTGGGCGGGGGCTAAACGTTTTTTGAAGGACAAGACGCTGGTGGGCGAGTTCGTACAGGCGGGCTACCGCAGCAGCGCCGCCGTGTTGGGCGTGGCGTTCATCCAGAACATTTACGGCAGCGCCGGCATGGCCCCGCTCATGATTTTGGGCAGTGTGCCGCTTTTCAACATCTTTGCAGTGCTGATCTTGATGCTGGAATCGCCCGAGCAGCGCGGCGTGCCTGACCCGAAGCAGCTCTTGCGCGGCGTGGCCACAAACCCGATCCTGCTGGGCATTGTGTTTGGCACGGTCTATGCGCTGTTGCCGTTCACGCTGCCGCAGATCGCAACCAAAACCATCAGCAGCATTGCGTCGTTGACCACGCCGCTGTCGCTGCTGTCCATCGGCGCGTCGTTTGAGGGGACAAAGGCCATCAAAAAGCTCGGCCCCACGCTGGCGGCGGCGTTCATCAAGACCGTGGGCCTTGCGGCGGTGTTCCTGCCCTGCGCGGTAGCGCTGGGCTTTCGGAATGAGGAACTCGTCGCACTGCTCATCATGCTGGGCAGTCCCACGACGCCGAGCGCCTATGTCATGAGCAGGAACATGGGCCATGAGGGTGTGCTGACCTCGAGCTGCATTGCCCTGACGACCCTTCTCTCCGCCCTGACGCTGACAGGCTGGATCTTTGTTCTGCGGAGCGGGGGATACTTATAACGGAAAAAGGCTTCCCCATCGGGGAAAGCGGACTGATGAGGGCCGCGTTGCCGGCAATATCCCGTTTACGGAAAACAGCGCAAACTTCGCCCTCATCCGACCTCGCTTCGCTCGGCCACCTTCCCCCGATGGGGAAGGCTTTTTGTTTTTTATTGCTTTTCCTCCGGCTCGGCTACGGGCACGCCGCGGTGCTCCACGGGCGTCGAAAAGACGATCTGCGTCCGGGTGCGGCCAAACTGCTGCAGGTGGTTGATGAACTGATCCAGCTCCTGCGTCGTGCCGAACAGCACCTCTATCAGCATACTGTAATCGCCGGTGACGCAGTTGCATTCCACCACATGGGGGCAGCTCTGGATATAGGGGTAAAACTCCGGCTTACGCTGGGGGTCCATGTCCAGATTAATGAACGCCTTGACCATGTAGCCCAGCTTCGGCGCGTCGACCTGTGCCTGGTAGCCGGTGATGGTGCCGGAGCTTTCCAGCCGGGCCATGCGGGCCGATACGGCGGGGCTGGACAAAAACACATGGTCGGCAATTTCTTTTAACGGTGCGCGGGCGTTGTTTTGCAGAAGGTCGATGATTTTACGGTCAATGTGATCCATGGTAACACCTCATTTTAGGCAAAAAGCTCCCGTTCGTGTGCGCCATTGCACCTGAACGAGAGCTTAGTCAGCTTTACTATGCAAAGAATTTTACCATACGGAAAGTAAAAAGTAAAGCGATTTACAAAATAAATTAAGTCGACAACCCGGCAGCAGCCCGTCTGGCTTGTGCCTCACATATCCGGGAACACATTCCGCGCACTGATAAGTGTATTGTTATAGTACATCTCAAAATGGCAGTGGGGACCCGTGGCAGCGCCGGTGGCCCCCACATAGCCGATCAGCTGCCCCTTTTCCACGGTCTGCCCGGCCTGCACGACAAAGGACGACATGTGGGCGTACAGCGTTTTGTACCCGTTGCCGTGGTCGATCTCCACATAGTAGCCCCAGCTCATGGTGGGGTGGTTATGCCACTGGGCGGCAATGACCGTGCCCGCGTCGGCGGCATAGATCGGCGTGCCGTAGGGGGCCGTGATGTCCACGCCGCGGTGTCCATAGGGCAGACTGGCCCACCGGCTGATGCCCGAATACCCCGGCACCGGCCAGAGAAAGCTGCCTGTGCCCAGCCTGCCGATCATGCCGCTTTTCAGCCGCGTGCCGCGGTGGATGACCTCCGGCACGGAGGCCTGCACAAGCTGCACATCCACTACGCGGGTGCTGACGACCTCGCCCGCCACGGTTGTGATCTCGCTGGTGACAAGCTCGCTGCCGTTCTGCCCGGCCTGTACGGTCTCGGTTTTGCCAAAATCCAGCCCCGCGTCCTCGATGGTCTGGGTCTCAAACGGCAGCTCCCGGGTCACGGTCTCGTACCGCACGGTCTTGACCTGCAAAAGGTCGTCCGCCCGCAGTGCGGCGGTCAGGTCGCGGTACGGTGTGATGGCCGCGGCAGGGTAGATGCCGTCCACCAGCCGCAGGGCGTGGACAAAGTCGGTCTGCACACCGTCGGTCTGCCACGGCGCACGCACAGCGTACAAAAACTGCCGCAGGTGGTCGCCCTCGTCGGTGACGAACCGCAGCACGCCGTCCAGATAGACGGCGGTGCCCTCGGTGATCTCGCCGCCTGCGGCGCGCAGGATGGCATCTGCGGTCTCGCGCTCGGTCATGGGGCGGGTGTCGGCGTCGGCCATGACAAGGGTGTATGCGGGTTGGACGTTCCAGCCGACCACGCCGGTCAGGCGGGCCTGTACGTCGGCGCGGGCTGCGTCGAACGCCTGCTCGTCTGTGACATAGCCCACGACCTGCCCGCCGACCTCGACCCGCAGCACAAAGGGCCGCGCCAGCGCGGTGCGCACGAACCATGCCAGCACCCCGGCGGCCAGCAGCGGCACGGCGTACCCCGCCAGCTGCCGCGGATGGGTGAGCGCTGCTTTAAAGCTGTCCGCCGCCCGCACTGCGGGCCGCAGCACCACAGCCAGCAGCGTAAGCAACGCCCGCGCCGCGCACAACGCCGCCGCCCGCACACCGCGCCCGATGCGCACAAGGGTGTATTCGACTTGGAAGCCGATGAAGTATAATAAATCTCCGAAGGTCAATGTATCACACTTTCCTGTTTCAACTGCCTGTAGGGGCCGGGCATGCCCGGCCCGCGGCCTTCCCGCAAGCGCTCGTCTGCCGGAAACTTGCGGGCCGCACATGTGCGGCCCCTACAATGCGCCCCTTACCGGCTCGGCACAAACCCCAGCGGGTCTACTCTGCTGCCGTCCACGCGCAGCTCCAGGTGCAGATGATACCCGCCGCCCGCGCCGTAGACATTGCCGGTGTTGCCCACATACCCGAGCAGGTCGCCCTTCTGCACGGCGGCCCCCTGCGCCACGGCGATGCTGCTCATGTGGGCGTACAGGCTGTCGTACCGGTGGCCGTCGTCCGCGGTGCCGTGGCTGACCTGCACGCAGTTTCCGTAGCTGTTCATCGTCCGCGCGGCGCTGACGACACCGTCCGCAATCGCATAGATGGGCGTGCCGCCCGGCGCGGCAAAATCGGTGCCGCGGTGGGGGATGCCCCAGGGGTCCGGTTCGGCAAACTGCGTCGTGATGCGCCCGTAGCTGTCCAGCGGGCAGCGGAAGTCAAGGCTCGTCAGGTGCAGGTCCGCCGTTGTGTAGCGTCGGCTCTGCTCCCGCACATAGGCGTCCAGTGCGGCGGTGGCGTCCTCATACGCCTTTTTCGCGGCATCGGTCACGGCGGCCTGTGCCTGGGCCGCGGCCTGCTGGGCGGTCAGCGTGCTGTTCGCGTCGAGCAGTGCGGCCTCCAGCGCGGTCTGTGTGTCGGCCAGCGCCGCCTGCTGCTGCTCAAGTGCCGCCTTGGCATCGGCGGCCTGCCGGGCAGCCTCGTCCGCTGCGGCGCGGGCCTGCTCCAGTGCGGCGGCCTCGGCGTCCAGCTCGGCCAGAACCGTGCTGTTCCGCGCGCTCATCTGCTGCAAAACCGCGTCGAACGTCAGCAGCTGGTACAGGCTTTTGGCCTGTGCCAGCAGCCAGACGGCTCCGCCGCCGTCCAGCCGCTGCATCGCGCGCAGCTGCTCACGGCAGACGGCCAGCCGCGCGTCGTACTCGGCCTGCTTGGCGTCCAGTGCGGCGCGGGCGGCGTCCGCCGCGGCCTGCCGCTCGTCCAAAACGGTCTGTGCATTTTGCACGGCGTCGGTCACGGCGGTAATTTGCCCGGCCAGCTCGGCGGCCTGCCCGGTCAGGGCGGCAACCTCGCGCTCGGTCTGCGTCTGTTCGTTTTGCAATTCTTCCAGGGCCGACTGTGCGGCCTCGTACTCCTACCGCGTCTCGGTCTGCTTTTGCGTTAATTCGCCCTTTTTATCATCCGCGTAAGCGATCAGGCCCGAAAAAAGGGCACAAAAAAGCAGCCCCGCCGCCAGAGCAGCGGCGGGGAAGTGCCTGTATTTCATCTTGTTACTCCGCTAATAGGGCAGTCCCGGTCAGGTCTGCAGGCGCGCCGTCCTGCCGCGCCTCAAAGTGCAGGTGCGGCCCGGTGGAATTGCCGGTGCTGCCCACATATCCCAAGACCTGGCACTGAACCACGGACTGCCCGGCAGAGACGAGCAGCGACTTCATGTGCTGATACTCCGTTTCCAGCCCGCCGCCGTGGTCAAGCACGACATAGGTGCCCTTTTCAGCATCGTAGTCGGCGGTGGTCACGATGCCATCGGCAACGGCGTAAACCTCCGCGCCCTCCTCAGCGGCAAAGTCAATGCCGGGGTGGCCGTTTTCGGGGTCATAGCCGCTGACCTGCGGCGGGGGCGCGACCGGCAGGGTAAAGAGCTCCACGCCGGAAAGGGCTGCGGCTCCATCGGCGGCAGTCACCTGGTCGGAACTCGCATTGCGCACAGCTTCGGCCAGGATTTCATCTGCCTTTTCCTGCGTCAGTTCGGCGGCATCGCTGCCGTCGTAGGCGGTAAAATAGCGCGGCTCCACCAGCGTGCCGTTGACATGCATCTCAAAATGGCAGGCGTTGCCGGTTGTGTAGCCGGTATGCCCCACGTACCCGATGACCTGACCGGCGGTCACGGTCTGCCCGGGCACAACGGCGCAGGACTTCATGTGGGCGTACAGCGTGACCCAGCGCAGACCGTCGGCGTCGGTACCGTGGTCGATCTCCACAAAATTGCCCCAGCTGTAATGCTCCTGCGCGGCCAGCACAACACCGTCCGCGGCGGCGTAAATCTCGGTGCCCTCGGCGGCATGCAGGTCGTCGCCCCGGTGGCCGCTGTCCTTGCTCATGAAGCGGGAAATGTATTTGTACTGCACCGGGCAGGCAAACCGCGGACTGTTGGCGGCGTCGTTCAATGTCGGCAGTGCGGCGGCGGGCATGGCTGCGGGCGTCTCCGTGGGCGCAGGTGTCGGTGTCGGCGCTGCAGTCTCGGCAGTGGCGGCGGGCGGCTCCGGCGCGGTGTGGGCTGCCTCCACCTGCGGGCGCACCATGCAGGCCGTCACGCTGACGCCCACGGCCACGGCGCAGAGCGCCAGCGCCCCCGCGCCCAGACGGCGGTAGTGCAGCAGGTGCACAATGCGCTCCTTCACGCTGCCCTGCCCGAAGGCAAGACTTCCGGGTGTTCGGATGGGGCGTCCCTGCATGGCAAAATGCAGCAGGCTCTCACAGTAGGTGCTGCGCTCGGCCAGCGTGCAGCCCTGCACGGCTGCCTCGTCGCAGGCGGCCTCCATGTCATGCTCAAAGGCGCGCAAGGCCAGCCACGCCAGCGGATTGAACCAGTGCAGGCAGACGACGGCATAAAACAGCGGCTTCACCAGTGGGTCGCGGCGGCGGATGTGGGTCCGCTCATGCAGCAGCACAGCCTGCCGCGCCGGGCCTTGCAGGCTGTCCGGCAGGTAGACGCGCGGGCGCACAAAGCCCAGTGTGAACGGCGTGGGCACGCACGCCCCGCCGTAGCAGCCGTCGGGCGTTTTGCAGGCCAGCGCCACACAGCGCTTTAATTTCAGGTAGCCGACGGCTCCGCGCACAGCCAGCACCAGCACACCGACCAGCCAGACCGCCGCCAGCGCGTGCCACGGCGTCAGCCGGGCGTACCAAGGCAGCGGGGCCGCAGCTGCGGCTGCGGCGGGGGCAGGGGGCAGCAGCGGCAGCTCGCCCAGCTCCTGCACGGTGTCGGCGGCAGCGGCCAGCGGGGCGCTCTCCGGGCGGGGCAGCTTCAGTGGGATGCCCCACGGCAGCACGAACCGCAGCCCTACGGCCAGCCACAGCCAGCACAGGAGACGACTGGGCGCATGGGCGCGGCGCAGGGCCCTGCAGACCAGCCACGCCGCCAGCGCGGCCACACCGCCGCGGGCGCTCAACAGCAAAAAGGCAAGAACGGTACTGCGCATGGCTATTCCTCCTTATAGCGGGCGGCGTCGAGCAGTGCACGGATCTCGGCGGCCTCGGCGTCGCTGATGGGCTTTGAGTTCAAAAACGCGGCCACGAACCGCGGCAGACTGCCGTCAAAGGTCTTGTCCACCACTGCGGCGCTCTCGGCCTGCTGGACGTCCTCCTTTTTAATAAGGCTCGTCACGCGGCCATCGGCGTTTTGCAGCACGCCGCGCTCACAGAGCTTTTTTAAAACGGTGTAGGTCGTGCTTTTTTTCCAGCCCAGCCCCTCGGCGGCCAGCGCGACCAACTGCCCGCTGGGCAGCGGTTCGTTGTCCCACACAAGGCAGGCAAAGCGGTATTCGCCGTCAGCAAGGCGAAGCGGTTCATGATTCAGCATAGGGTAAGCTCCTTTTGGTTTATTGCAATAGACCTATCTCTGTCTATAGTCTACTACGATAGACCAAAAATGTCAATAAAAAATCCCCGCCGGTGATGCACGGTGGGGGGCATCAAATCCGGAAATGGAATAAAAATTTATGTATTATTCGATGCTTTTGAAATTTTTATCCCTTATCCGTAATTTCTGAGTTCGCCCGCTGGGAAATTTCCATTATAATATAGGGAGTAAATTGAAAAGGAGTACCCAGCGATGCGAGCAATAAACCTGAAAACGAATCATCTTACCGCACCCCTTGGCATGGATGCCGGGCCGCTGTTTTTGTCTTGGCAGTGCGTTGACGGCGTGCGCCAGACTGCCTATGAAATTGAACTGACCGCGAACGGCGAGACTGTTTGGCACAGCGGCAAGGTGCAGAGCGCCGCCGTCCACGCCGATGCCCCGACTGTGGGCGGCTCCCGCGTGCGTGGGTGCTGGCGCGTTCGCCTGTGGGACGAAAACGACACCCCCGGCGCGTGGAGTGAGGCGCACTTTGAAACGGGCTTGGTGCAAAGCGACTGGCAGGGTGAATGGGTAGACCCCGAAACGGAAGAAATCGACATCCCCGGGGATGATGCCATCAACGCCTTTGCCCGCCCCAACTGGGAGCGCAAGCAGGCGGAAAAAGAAGCCGCAGGCAAGGGCGTAGCCGAGCCGTACAAGCCCCACCGCCCGGCATCGTACCTGCGCAAAGCCTTTACTGCAGCCAAGGGTGAAGCGCGGCTGTACATTACCGCCAAGGGGCTGTATGCGGTATGGCTGAACGGTGCGCGTGTCGAGGATATGGTTTTAGCCCCCGGCAGTTTTACCGGCAACAAGCACCTTGCGGCGCAAACATACGATGTAACGCGATATTTGTGTGACAGTGAAAACGAGCTGCTGGTTGCCCTTGGTGACGGCTGGCACCGCAGCACAGGCGGCGTTGACGGTGACCGCGACTTGTTCGGTGATACGCTGGGCGTGCTGTTTCAGCTGGAAGTGAACGGCCAAGCCGTCTGCGTTTCTGACGGCACGATGCAGGCAACGCAGTGCGGGCCAATCCGCCAAAACGATATGCAGCAGGGCGAGGTCTATGACGCACGGTTCGAAGGCAGCTTGACCGGCTGGCACGGCGTGCGCGCCTACCGCGACGACCTGCCCATCACCGGCATGAATACCGTGCCGATTCTGGAACACGAAGCCTTCCCCGGCAAGCTGCTGCAAACGCCCAACGGCGAGACCGTGCTGGACTTTGGGCAGAATATCGCCGGCTATGTGGAGATGGCGCTGACCGCCCGCGCCGGGCAAAAGGTCAAGCTGACCTGCGGCGAAGCGCTGGACGAAAACGGCAACTTTACCCAGGAAAACTTCCAAGACCGTGCCCGCCACAAGGAGGGCGGCACCGCCCAGATGCTGGAGCTTGTCTGCAAAGAGGGAAAAAACCACTTCAAGCCCCACTTCACCATCATGGGCTTCCGCTACGCCAAGGTCGAAACCGACGCCGACTTGACCGATGCTGTGTTTACTGCCCACGCCGTCTACTCTGACATGGCGGTGACAGGCGCGTTTACCTGCGGAAATGACGCGGTGAATCAGCTTGTTAAGAACAGCATTTGGAGCCAGAAGGGCAACTTCTGCGATATCCCCACCGACTGCCCGACCCGCGAAC
>OLQG01002144.1_pt1 | contig 10743 bp, 3 predicted proteins | sample 1672221 | NCBI WGS metagenome assembly OLQG01 (sample SAMEA3136660, study PRJEB25190) | human gut metagenome | biome: human gut; feature: human-associated habitat; material: faeces | place: Austria | collected 2013
ATATTATCATCATTTATCCATAGTTTTAATCTATTAATAAATGATTTTTCAATACATTCAAATATGAAACTCCGTATCGGCTAATAACAGAATTTTTGCGTGTTAAAATTCCGATACGCATACTGCAATCTGATTTCAACGGTTTTGAAATAATGTTTTCACCGTTTAATTCCGTATCTATAATACCCGAACAAACCGTAAAACCGTTAAGACCGATAAGCAGATTAAATAATGTCGCTCTGTCACGCACCATAATATTTTTAGGAAATTCAAGCGAACTCAAAAATTCCTCCGAAAAATAAAATGAATTGTGTTTTCCCTGTTCAAACACCAAATACGGATACTGCATTAAGTCTTGAATTGTTATTTCCTCTTTGTTTGCAAGAGGGTGATTGTTTGATATGAAAACGTGCGGTTTAGCAACATATAATTCTTCAAAATTCAAGTCATTTTTATTAATAAGTTTGCTCAAAACTGCCTCATTATGCTCACTCAAATACAATATTCCTATTTCACTTCGTCCGACTGCCACATCATCTATAATTTCATACGTCTGTGTTTCACGCAAAATAAAGCTGTATGCGTCCGCGTCATATTCCCTTATAACGTCCACAAACGCATTAACCGCAAATGAATAGTGCTGACATGAAACAGAAAATCTCGGTTTCTGATTTCTCTCACCTTTAAAATGCTCTGTCATAACGTCCGTCTGCTCCAAAATCTGACGTGCATATGAAAGCAACGTTTCTCCGTCCCTTGTCAGCTCTACGCCCTTATTGGAACGAATGAATGCCGTTATTCCCATTTCTTCTTCAATATTGTGAATTGCAGAGGTAAGGCTCGGCTGTGCTATAAATAACTTTTCAGCCGCCTCCGTTATATTGCCACACTCCGCTACCGTTACTATGTATTTTAATTGTTGCAGTGTCATTGTATATCCCTCATTCTATACTGAATATGTTTATTATATCATATTCACGTAAAAATACAATAAGAGTCTATCATAAAGATAAACTCTTATTTAAACCATTATTTATATAATCTCATAAATACCGACGCGGCTTGTGCTCTTGTTGTACCGGCTTTAGGATTAAATTTTCCGTTTTCGTCACCGGTCATTATTCCTGCACAATATGCCCACTTAACAGAATCAATCGCATAATCCGCAATATCTTTTACATCAGAATATGTAATTTCATCACTGTCTGAATTATATCCCTTAGTTTTTGCATAGCGATATAATACAGCCACCATTTGTTCACGAGTTATATCACTGTTAGGATCAAATTCCGTTTCTGTTTTACCGCTTATAATATCATTGTTATAAGCCCATAAAACAGCTTTAGCATACCAAGAATCATCAGATACGTCACTGAAATTCAATTCACCGTCTGCTGTCGGTTCATTTTCTATACGATACAATGCCGAAACGAACATTGCACGGGTTAATGTAATGTCAGGAGCAAATTCACTGTCGCTTACACCTGTCATAAAACCCTTGTCATACGCATACTTGACAGCTTGATAGAACCACATATTTTCCGTTACATCAGTAAACCACACTGTTTGAGTAGTATCTTTTTCAGGTGCAGTCGTAGGTATAACAGTAGGTGCTATTGTCGGTTTGGCTGTTGATGTACCGCCACCCGAACCGGAACCACCGCTTTGAGGCTGTTTTGTGGCAGTCGGAGTGACTGTCGGAGTCGGTTTAGGTGTTGAATCTGTATCTTTTGCGTCTAACCACCTATTATAAAGTGAACCGTCACCTGTTTTATCAGATTCACTCCAATCGGCAACCTCCTGACGGTAATCGTCAACATAATGCCATACGATTTCTTCATCACCTGTCAATTTATACTCATTCAATCCCAATGAAGGGTGACTGCCGTTTACAGTATACATCCAACCGGAATATTTACCGTTTGTAAATTCACCAAGCCAATATCCTTCCGGTGATTGGATTGTACTGATATATCCGTTTTCCCAACCACGATATTTTAAGCCGTTATCGTCAAGTGCTTGTTTGAATACATCTCCCACTGTACTTCCTAATTTCACTTCATACTCTTTTTCAGGAATCCATGTTTGGTATGTATTCTTTGTATCTTTTGTCAAGACAAAGCCACTTCCGAGATTTTCTTCACCGATAAGTCTGAAACTTACATTTATCTTTTCAACATCATCAGGATTTTCTTCTACATTCATCAATACAGCCGCATATGTATACGGACTTGATTTTGCATACAGATATGCCTGACCTATTCCATGTCCGACTGCAACACCGTTTTCTATTGAAACAACGTTTTCGTCACTGCTCTTTACTTCTGAATTTGACGAAACATTTGCAGTACCGTTTACAATTATATCGCTGTTATCTACTTGCAAATCAACGGTTTCAGCAGAATATTCGTCTAATTCTGCTTTTGTGATTGCAGTGATACCGTCAATATCACCTTTACAGCTGTCGTTTGCATTATTTTTATCGTCACTCAACCAATAATTTTCGCAAACAACGCTGTTTATATCATAGTTAGAATTAACATCACCTAAAATACCGTATTCGATCTTTCCGCCATTGTAATTATATCTTGTATAACACTTACCGCTTTCGTCTTGATAATAGCCGCAGATACCTGCTGACGTTTTAGCTGTTACTGTTCCATAGTTATTTGAGAAATCAACAGCCGATTCGCCTAGCACAGTTGAACTGTAATTACGTCCGACAATACCACCGGCATAGTTTTCGCCGTTTACATCACCTGTATTTTCGCAGAAATATACCAAGCCGTTTATAAGTTCACCGACTATACCACCGCCGTATGAACCTTGTGCTGTAATATTACCGCTGTTTTGACAATTTTTGATACCGCTTTTTTTATAACAACCTGACGCACGTCCTGCGATACCGCCTGTCATACTTCCCGACACTTCTGCTGTATTACTACAATTTTCTATTTTACCGCCACTATAATTTTCAGCTACAATTCCTCCAACGTCATATTTACCGCTTATTGCACCGTTATTGACACATTCGGAAATTTCTCCGTTTACGGATAAATCCGCATAGTCGTCAATAAACAATAGTGCCTGACCTTTGCCGTTTCTGTTTTCTATCGTAATACCGCCGACATTACCGCTGTTCGATAAGTTACCGTTATTCTCAGATTTTCTTACAGTACCGTAATTTTCGCCGACTATTCCCGCTTTACTGTATCCGGCAGACGTCATATTGCTGTTATTCACACAACCTGTCACAAGCCCGTAGTTTTCGCCGGCTATTCCTGCAAGATATGTTACGTTTGAGGCGGTAAATCCGAAATCAGCACTGTTTGTACAATTTTCTATTGTACCGAGATTTATTCCGGCTAAAGCTGCAATTTTTCTTACGTTATTATGAGCTGTCAATCTGTTAGTGGAATCTATATTAAGATTTTTAACAACACCATTCTTACCTATATATGAGAACAATCCGAAATAATTATTTTCTGCATATAAAATTACATTTTTCACAGAAAAACCGTTTCCGTCAAACACACCTTCAAACGCACGATTCTTCTCGGACTCCCACCATTCTCCGTTATCGTTTGACTTTAAACTGTCCCAATAACCGATTGAACTAAATTCTTTGTTATCGCTTAAATCAATATCGTTTGAAAGTTTAAAATATACACCTTTATATGAATTTCCGTCCGCAACGCTTTCCGAAAGACTGTTCATATCTTCCAACGATTTTATAATATACGGTTCTTCTTCCGTACCTTTACCGCTCCATTTAGGTTCTGAAACTTTTACGGAAACTGCACTTGATATTCCGCCAATTTCACATTTAACGGTTATATCCTTTTGATTTTCAAGCTTAGTTGAATCTATAATTACACTTGCATTTAGTATCCCTACACCGTTTGTAATTGTAATATCGCCGTTTTGCTCAACTGTAACGGCACTGTTGTCACTGCTCCATTTTGCAGTTATATTTTTGTTTAAATTCTTACCGTATATCTTTGCTGTAAATGTATGAGAAGTATCTGTTTCAAGACTTTCGCCCGATGATACAAGATTTATCGAAATAATTTTGCTTTCCTTGTATTCGTTATTAAGTACCGGATATTTATTTCCAACATAAAATATCGGTGCTACTTCTACTGTTTTGCCGTCAACTTCTCGTTCTTTCACATACCACAAATCATACGCAAATGCGTCGCTTTGCATATATTCGTCTGTTTTTCCTGTGGCAATATTTGTGTTTGTTGATGCATTTTCGCCATACGGCATTTTATCGCCGATAATTCTGTAATATAAATTTTCTGCCGATACACCGTTTGTAAATGCTCCGAATAATGTACCTGCTTTTTTTGCTTTTACTGTCCCCGTTGCGTAACAATTTGTCACTTTACTGCCGCTTAAAAGCTGTCCGACCAGTCCTCCGACATATTCATTTGCCAAAACAGCAGTATTTGAATAGCAATTCTCTATTTTAGTGTCCCTTGCTATACCGACAATACCGCCGCCAATATCTTCACCGCTTACCAGTCCGTCTACTCCAAGCAATGTAATTTCTGCGTTTGCGGTATATCCGAATAATCCGCTTACTTTTTGATTTTCGGTATTTAGTTTTACTTCATAGCCGTTACCGTTAAAATGACCCGAAAATGCTTTATCTTCCGCATTGCCTATTGAAGTCCAATACTTTTCTGTTAAATCAATATTATTATTTAATTCAAAGTATGCGTCTTTATATGATTCACCTTTATTTACATTTTTCGCAAGCAATGCAAGTTCGGACGCTGTTTTTATAACATACGGATTTTCTTTACTTCCGTTTCCGCTGTCAAATGTTTCAGCCACATTGTCTGACCATTTTCCTTGTGATGAATATGACGGTATTTTCTCTTCAATTTTAGGTGTTGAAGCAGGTGTTACTGACGGTGTAGGTTTTGTCGGTGTATCTATATCATCGGCACCGTTTACCTCCCATGCCAAAACAGGAAATTTATCCGATTTCACAAACGCACTGCCTAAAGTTTCAGCCATATCTGCAAGCTGATTTTCCGTTTTCACTTCAAGTCCTGTACCCGAATTTTCCGCATACGGCATAGGCGCGGTATCTTTAAGAAAATAGCAGTTTTTAACCGAATATCCGCTCACTGTATATCCGAGTATTCCGCCGTTGGTGTTGTTTTGCGATGAAATTTTACCGCTGTTATATGAATTTGAAATATCACAGTTGTATGATTTACCCGAAATACCACCCGAATATGCTGACGCACTTACTTCACCGCTGTTATAACAACTGTCAAGAAGTATACTGCCCTCGTAATTGTAACCGACAATACCGCCGGCATATCCGCCGGTTGCAGTTACAGAGGCTTTATTTGTACATTCTTTTACAGTTCCCGAACTGTAAGCGGCAATACCGCCAACTTCATCCTTACCTGTAATAATTCCCTTGTTCTCACACTGAGTTATAACACAGCTTGTTACCGTTTTGTTAACCGCACCGTTATAACCGACAATACCTCCGATTCTGTTTTCGCCTTTAATTTCGGCATAGTTGATACAATGAGATATTAAACCGTAGTTCACGGCACATATACCTGCCGCAATTCCATATGTATCATTCGTGTTTTCTATATTTCCGTATACAGAAATATTTTTAATTACCGCATTTTCTTCCGTAACTCCGAACAGTGCCGAAAGATAGCTGTCCGAAGATATATTTATACCCTTGATACTGTAATCTTGACCGTCAAAATTACCGTTAAAAGCATTGCCTTGATATTTATTTGATATGTATTTATCGGATACACCTATCGGCGTCCACTCCTTGCCTGATAGGTCTATATCATTTTTCAAGACAAAATACTTGTCTGACATATCATTGCCCTTTTCTACTTCATACGAAAGCAAAGCAAGTTCTTCTGTGTTTGCAATAACGTACGGATTATCTTTATCACCGTTACCGCCGTCATATTCTTCTGCGCGATAATCTATCCAGTAATTTGACGTATCTGTTACAATCTGCTTTTCAATTCCGTTTACCGAAATTTTAAGCGTCTTTTCGGCATTTACTTTGTCAAATGTGATGTCTATGGCTGTTTTTTCGTCTGATATGTATTGAGATAACTGAACATTTTTAAGTTCGACCTCTTTATCGTCAACAAATGATTTTATTTCAAAATCATTTAACGTAAGATTTGTTCCTACAAGTTTTTTGTTTAACAATACAGCTATCTTACCGTTTTCGATATTAATACTTTCAATATCAAATGTTTCATCTTTTCCTGTCGGTGCATTGCTCCAATCAATCGTAGGAAGATTATCACTGTCTGTAAATGCGTCTGACAAATCACTTGCCGAAACATTGTCAACGGCATATACCGTACTTATATCACCGCCATTTTCAAGTGCCACAAGTTTAGTGCTGTCACCTATGTTATACAAGTTATTTGCTGTCGCATTTTTCATTGAACCGATTAGTTGATATTCCGTATGAGTATTCACTTCACCGCTGTTGTACGCATTTTCTATCGTACCGCCAAGCTTGTAGCCTATTAATCCGCCACTGTAATTGTAACCGATTACCTTACCGGTATTATATACGTTAGTTATGTCACACGCATAGTTGCAACCAATAATACCGCCGAAATAATTACCGTCTTCATTACCTATTTGACCGTCATTATATGCTCTGTCAATCTTTCCGCATTCGCTTACACTTATATCCTTGCCGACAATCCCGCCTACCGCAATTCCTCTTAAATAACTGTACATATCATCATCTTTGTTAGGTGCAGATACGTTTCCGTGGTTTGCGGCATATGTAATGTCGCCGTATGCAAGCTGACCGACAATTCCGCCTGCCTCTGCGAAACTCTTTGAAGTAGCTGTAACCGTTCCGTTATTTGTAACATTTATAAGATTTCCGCTTACTATGTTACTTCCCTTAAATTGAGCGCCAAGCTGACCTGTTATACCGCCCACATAAGCGAGACCTGTTATGTCAGCGTTGTTTGTACAATTTATAATCAATCCGGCATTTATACCGGCAATTCCGCCGATATATTTTGCCGCATCAATGTATTCATTACCCTCAGCCTGTGCGTTTATTTGTCCGTTTACCGTAACATTTCTGACAGTTCCCTCTTTTCCAATAATGCCGAAAAGGCCTTGACAATAAGTTTCGTAATGATTGTCGCCTTGCTTATTGTACTTTTTGGTTTCTATGAAAAGTCCGGAAATGCTGTGACCTTTTCCGTCAAATATACCGTTATATGCGGTATCATCATCTATACCGTAACCGTTATTGTTGATATAATTATATCCGTTACCGATTGGTGTCCAATTTTGGTTTTCCAAGTCAATATCACTGTTTAATACTGCATTTGCTGTTCTGTCACCGCCGTTTACCTTTTTGGCAAACCAAACCAAATCTTCCGCACTTTCAATCTGATAAGCACCGTTTATAAGTTCCGGTTCATCGCTTGCAAATGCAGTGAAATTTACAGGTACAAAACTCGCAAGCATACATAAAGACAACAATATACTTGTAAATTTATTTTTTACGCTCATTTTTTTCTCCAATCTTTATACTATTTTATACTTAAATCAAGAGTATTTGAAATAGGTGCCAATGATGATATATTGCCGTTCCATGTTAAAATCTTGATTGTGTATTCATCAGCTGAATCGGCAGATATTTCTTTAAATTCAACTTGATTTTCATTACCAGGCTTTAAAGCAATTTCTTTAGGTTGTATTCCTATCAATTTACCGTTTGAATCATATACAGCAGCTATAACACTTACTTTCTTTTCTTCTGTAAGATTACTGTTAAGTTTTACTGTTAATGTACCTGTTAGTTTTCCGTTTTCAACTTTTAATGTGTTTTGCTCTGTTGCAGATTGTACAGGTAAAGGTGTTGAAGTTACTGCTGGTGTCGTTGTTGGTTCTGCTGTTGCCGTTGGTATTGCTGTCGGTGTCGCTGTTGGTGTTGCCGTTGGTGTTGCTGTCGGTGTCGCTGTTGGTGTTGCCGTTGGTGTCGCCGTCGGTGTTGCTGTTGGCGTTGCTGTTGGTGTCGCCGTCGGTGTTGCTGTTGGTGTTGCCGTTGGTGTTGCCGTTGGTGTCGCCGTCGGTGTCACCGTTGGCGTTGTTTTCGGTTCTTCGCTCGGTACCAATGCGTTAATCAGATTATCTTCAAGTTCTGTTTGCATATTTTCATCAAAGAAATTCTCTAAAGCCGCTTGATATGCCGATTCTGCTTTTTTAGCGGTCTTTGGATCAGTTGCCAATGTTTCATAATAATCTGCTACCGCACCTACAAGCACGTCCTCCGCCGGTGATGTTAGATCTGAATTCCATCCGCCCTCATTAAAAACTAATCTTAAAACATCTCCACTTACGAGGCTACCCGACTCATAGGTGTATGAACTCAATCCATTACCCATAGCATCGTTATATAACGCTGACGGATAATCAAACGAAACTTCTTTGCCGGAATTATCTATTTTAAAATAACTGAAAAATCCACTACTGTTTGTATACTCCAATAGTGTAGTTGCAGGATTCCAATCACTCATACACTCCTCGTTATTCATATAATAATCAAGTACATATCCTATTGCATCTGCCGCACTCTTAAAATCACTGTCAAAAGGTTTAAATTCTCCGCTGTAATCATAAAATCCGTTTGTATAAATCTTAATCGGAGTCATATATATCTCTTTTGTATCGTCTTCTGCAAAGTGTTCAATATCAAAATAGAAATAATCTCCCTCTCCATCCGTATCCGCCTGTACAACAAACGTTACAATGCTGAATAACATCGCTACTGCTACCATTAAACTTAAAAATTTTTTCTTCATTAGTCTTTCACCTCATATTTTATTTTCGACTTATTCTATAAGTCCGTATTTTATTTTAATTCTCTCAAGCTTTTCGAGCATAGGCTCTGCAGCAAAAAAGAGAAAAAACACTGTTGATACTGCGTGAATAAAATCAAACGGCATACCCATTACGTATGATGACAGCACCATATTTATATTTATATTCGACTGCCACATTATAACAGACGCAGGATTCATTATTCCGCCGTATATAACAAATGTCACCAAAAACCCAAACACGCACATATCTGTTTTTGTCTTGCGTAAAATGCCTTTTTGAAACATTATTCCCGCCAAGAAACCTATAATTCCGAATGAAAACATTTGCCACGGTGTCCACGGTCCTTGCCCGAAAAAGAAGTTTGATACAAATGCCGTAATTGCTCCGACAAGAAATCCTGTTTCACCGCCGAATGCCACACCCGAAATTATCACTATCGCCGCAACAGGTTTGAACTGCGGCAACATGAAAAATACCGTACGTCCCGCTACTCCTATTGCACACAATGAGCTTATTATAACCAATTCCCTTGCTTTAGGTTTACGGTTTTCAAACGCAAATGCAAACGGAATCATTGTTTCCAATATAATAAGCAAGCTTATAAAATAATATTTTTTATCGCCGAGATAATATATCCCAATAAAAATTGTAATCGGAATAAGAAATAATATTAGCAATGTTGCTATTTTTGTTCTTTTTGATATTTTTCTTTTGCTTTTTTCGTTCTGTATTAATTCTTTTCCGAGTTTTTTTCGCGGTATTAAATTAAACATTGCTACGGCAATAAATAATATACTTATCGTTTGTGCGACATAGTTCTTCCAATTATCGTACCGTCCGCAAAACAGACATTGTGTTAACACAAATAAAATTACAAATACTATCCCTAAAATAACATTGTGTACATTAAGTTTTTTATATTCTTTTTTGCTCTGCTTTATAACCGTTTTCTTTTGCAGTATATAATTCAGTTCAACATTCGTTTCAGTTAAATCTTCTGCTTCACCGCCCAATGCTCTTATTATGTCTTTGTCTAATACAGCATTTTCGATTATACCGTCAGCCATACGTTTTGCCGAAGTGGTATAAAAATTATTTTCCGCAAAGAACTTTCTCGGAGGTGCTTCACTGACAATCTTACCGTCAAAAAACATCGCACATATATCAGCATATTCAGCACAAAATTCTATGTCATGTGTTACCATTAACACAGTCATCCCATTCTTTTGCAAACTTTTGAGTATTGTTGCAAGTTTTCGTTTAAAGCAAGCGTCAAGTCCCTTTGTCGGTTCATCAAGCACCAACAAATCAGGTTTTCTCAAAAGCATTTTTGCAAGTGCCGCTCTCTGCTGTTCACCACCTGACAAATCGTAAGGGTGATTTTCAAGCAAATTATCAAGTTCACAAAGTTTTATTACATACTCAATCTCATTTTCCCTTTTTTCTTTTTCCACGTCAAATACCGCGTCATACAATTCCTCAAGTACACTCTTTTTCAAAAATAAGCTCTGTGGATTTTGCGGCATCACTGCCACTTTGGTATTATCGTTTATAAACACCTTACCCCTATATGGCCTATTAATCTTTGAAATAACAGATAACGCGGTACTCTTTCCGACACCGTTACCGCCTACTATTGCATAAAATTCATTTTTGCGAACTTTAAATGACAAGCCTTTTAAAATATCGTCCGAATTTTTCTCATATCTAAACCATACATCCTTTAATTCTAAAATCGGTTCGGTATTAATTCTGTTTTTCTTCGACTTGAATTCAAAATGCTCATCAATCTGTTGTTTTTCCAACCATTTACGTCCGTCACGAATTGTTATAGGGCAATTTCCAAAATTATTTCCCAAG
>OLQG01002147.1_pt1 | contig 10726 bp, 8 predicted proteins | sample 1672221 | NCBI WGS metagenome assembly OLQG01 (sample SAMEA3136660, study PRJEB25190) | human gut metagenome | biome: human gut; feature: human-associated habitat; material: faeces | place: Austria | collected 2013
TGATCGATTCTGACACAGAGGCAGTTCTTGCGAAGGGACTTTGCGAGAGAATCGGGATCGACGGAAGACTGACATATCAGCCGGCAGGCGGAGAAAAAGAAGTTTTCGAGAAAGCAATGCCGACTCATACCGAAGCGATCCAGTTTGTGATCGATGCCTTGACGAATGAAAAGACAGGAGTCGTAAAGAGCCTGGACGAGATCGGAGCTGTCGGACACCGTGTCGTACACGGCGGAGAGAAATTTGCACAGTCCGTTGTGATCACCGAGGAAGTAAAGAAAGCAGTTACAGAATGTAACGATCTGGCGCCGCTTCACAATCCTGCCAACCTGATCGGTGTAGAAGCATGTGAGAAGCTGATGCCGAACACACCGATGGTCGCAGTATTTGATACCGCTTTCCATCAGACAATGCCGGAAAAAGCATATATGTACGGACTTCCGTATTCTTATTATGAAAAATACAAAGTAAGACGTTATGGTTTCCACGGAACAAGCCACAGCTTTGTGTCCAAACGGGCGGCAGAGATTGCAGGTGTTCCGTATGACCAGACAAAAACGATCGTCTGCCACCTTGGAAACGGGGCAAGCGTATCTGCCGTATTAAACGGAAAATCTGTGGATACTTCCATGGGACTGACTCCGCTGGAGGGACTTGTCATGGGAACACGTTCCGGTGATATTGACCCGGCGATCCTGGAATTCATCGCAAAGAAAGAGAATCTGGATATTGAGGGACTGATGAAAGTCCTGAATAAAGAATCTGGCGTATACGGACTTTCCAACGGTGTGTCCAGTGATTTCCGTGACCTGACTGCCGCAGCGGCAGAGGGACAGAAACCGGCACAGATCGCACTGGAAGTATTTGCATACCGTGTGGCAAAATATGTCGGTGCGTATACTGCTGCAATGAACGGTGTGGACAATATCGTATTTACGGCGGGAATCGGAGAGAATGTCGTACAGGTTCGCGAAGAAGTCTGCCGGTATCTCGGATTCCTCGGAATCGAGATCGACAACGAAAAGAATGCGATCCGCGGAGAAGAAGTTGTGATCTCCACTCCGGATTCCAAAGTGAAAGTTATGATTGTTCCGACCAACGAGGAGCTTGCGATCGCTCGCGAGACCGTAGCGCTTTTATAATCGGCTATTACGAAAAAATCAAAATGTGATAATTTCATATTGACAAACACATTTTACATGATATAATAGTTTAGGTGTGAATAGGAGTAATAGCAATGGTGATTAACCTATCAGACGTATTGTCAGAGCAGCATAAACCGATTGATGTGACAGTATCTTTTGAATTGGAAGAGATCCGTATGAAGAGCGGTGTGTTTCCGATCGTTGAAAAAGATCCGGTACATGTCAGGGTATCTCACAGGAAGAACAAGGAACTGGAGATTCAGGCAGAGACACGTGTGTCAGCCTTGATTCCATGTGACAGATGCTTAAGTGAGGTGAAAGAGGAGATTTCGCTTTGTTTTACGAAGCAGGTTGACCTTGGCACATCGGATGCTGAGCTGCCAGAGGGATTCGACGAATCCAACTTTATTGACGGATATTATCTTGACGTGGACAAAATGCTCTATAACGAGATATTGGTGGGATGGCCGACAAAAGTTCTTTGCAGTGAAGACTGTAAGGGCATTTGCAGCGTTTGTGGTCAGAATCTAAATGAGGGTACCTGTGACTGTGAAGACACAGGACTTGACCCAAGAATGTCAGTTGTCCGTGATCTGTTTAAGAATTTTAAGGAGGTGTAACCTATGTCTATCTGTCCAAAGAATAAATCTTCTAAAGCAAGAAGAGATAAGAGAAGAGCAAACTGGAAGATGAGTGCTCCAAACCTGGTAAAATGCAGCAAATGTGGCGAGCTTATGATGCCTCACAGAGTATGTAAAGCATGCGGAGCATACAACAAACGTGAAATCGTTTCAGTTGACTAATTATTAAACGAAAGATTTCGTCAATAAGGAATTAATTATAAAAATAAGACTTTGTGAATTTTCACAGAGTCTTATTTTTGTTATACACAATGATCCACATAATTCCTTTTATACTTGTATAAGAAAGGAATTATGTGGCGAATGTATAATCACTGAGAAGTAGCGGAGCAAATTCGAAGTGTTATGCATGACGAAGTCATGTGTATAACAAATAAAGTTATACACAAAACCTCAAACCTTGATTTTGCACCGTTTTTTTAGTATAGTAATTCTATATGCGAAAAAAGGAGGCATTATATGTCAAAGACAATAGTTGCATTAGATTGTATGGGCGGAGATAACGCACCTTTTGAGATTGTAAAGGGCGCTGTTGAAGCTACAAATGAAAATAAAGATATATTAGTTAAACTTGTAGGTGTTGAAGAACAGATTAAGGAAGAATTGAGCAAGTATAAGTATAACAGTGATCAGTTAGAGATTGTTAATGCTACTGAAATTATTGAAACAGGAGAACCGCCTGTTGCAGCAATAAGAGAGAAAACAGATTCTTCGCTTGTAAAGTGCTTGTATATGGTTAAGAAAGGTGAAGCTGATGGAATGGTTTCAGCAGGAAGTACAGGAGCTAACCTTGTTGGTGGTCACGTTATCATAGGAAGACTTAAGGGTGTTCAAAGACCACCTCTTGCGCCGCTTATTCCAACTAAGAATGGAGCTGCACTTTTAATTGATTGTGGAGCTAATGTGGATTCAAGACCATCACATCTTGTACAGTTTGCGAAGATTGGTGCTACTTATATGGAGAATATTGTAGGAGTAAAGAATCCAAGAGTTGGACTTGTTAATATAGGTGCGGAAGAAGAAAAAGGAAATGCTCTTACAAAAGAAGCTTATCAGTTATTAAAAGAAACAAAAGGAATTAACTTTATCGGAAATGTTGAGGCAAGAGAGATTCCTGAAGGTGCTGCAGATGTTGTAGTTTGTGACGCTTTTGTAGGTAATGTTATTCTTAAACTTTACGAAGGTGTCGGCGGAGTACTTTTATCGAAGATTAAGGGAACTATTACTAATGGTATCAAGAATAAACTTGGAGCTTTACTTATAAAGAAGGATTTAAAGAAGACTTTAAAGACTTTCCAAATAGAAGAATACGGCGGAGCACCATTACTTGGACTTAAGGGATTGCTTGTTAAGACACACGGTAATTCAAAAGCTGTAGAAATAAAAAATTCTATTTTCCAGTGTGCAACTTTTAAGAAAATGGATTTAAATAACAAAATTAAAGAAAAATTAACAATGGAGGATTAATTATGGAATTTGAAAGATTAGCAAATGCAATTGCAGAGGTTTTGGATATTGATGCATCAAAGATTACACCGGATAGCAAGTTCGTTGAAGATTTGGGAGCAGACTCCCTTGACGTACTTGAAATCGTAATGGAAATCGAGAGTGAATTTGGAATTAAGATTCCAACAGAAGCTACAGAAAATATTGTAACAGCAGGAGATGCTTTTGAAGCTATAAAGAAAGAATTATAAAGACTAAAATTATTAAAGAATATAATTTTAGAAGAGATTATGAAAGCTAAAAGCCCTATTACCGGGGCTTTTGCTCTCTTATTGGAAATTGTTTAAAATTTTCCGTAAGAGAACAAAAGCAAAAGGGCATTATTAATAAAGTTTGATTCTTTTTTTTATAAAAGAATCAAGAGAAAGGAAAAAACGTGAATACTGATTACGAAAAATTAGAGAGTAATATAGGATATTGCTTTAAAGACAAAGATTTATTAATTAATGCACTAACGCATACATCTTATGCCAACGAGCATAAGCATAAGGGAATGAAGGACAATGAAAGACTGGAATTTCTTGGAGATGCGGTGTTAGAACTTGTATCAAGTGAATATTTGTACAAGAATATGAAAGATATGCCGGAAGGAAAAATGACAAAGCTTAGGGCAAGCCTTGTTTGTGAGCCTACATTGGCTTACTGTGCAAGACAGATCGGGCTTGGCAAATATCTGATGCTGGGAAAAGGTGAGGATATGGGCGGCGGCCGCAACAGAGATTCTATCCTGTCAGATGCATTGGAGGCTGTCATCGGTTCTATTTATCTGGACGGCGGTATTGAACAAGCCGGCAGCTTTATTATGACCCATGTTTTGAATGATATTGAACATAAAGCCATGTTCCAGGACAGCAAAACAATTTTGCAGGAACTCCTTCAGAAGGACCACAAAGATCCGATCACCTATGAAGTGGGGGATATGACAGGACCTGAGCATAACAGATTGTTTGTGATGCAGGTGAAGCTGGGAGATAGAGTGATTGGCAAAGGCAGCGGCAGAACGAAGCAGGCAGCCGGTCAGGAGGCTGCTTATCATGCAATCCTGGCATTAAAGAACAAGCAGGAACATTAGGGGACAGTGTATGTTTTTAAAAAGTATTGAGGTACAGGGCTTTAAATCCTTTGCCAACAAGATGGTTTTTGAATTTCATAAAGGCATTACGGGCATTGTAGGGCCTAACGGCAGCGGAAAGAGTAATGTAGCGGATGCAGTTCGCTGGGTACTGGGAGAGCAGAGTGCCAAGCAGCTGCGTGGCGGAAATATGCAGGATGTTATTTTTTCCGGTACTGAGAGCAGGAAACCTCTGGGTTTTGCCTACGTGGCGATCACTCTGGATAATTCAGACCATCAGCTGGCAGTGGAATATGATATCGTGACAGTATCAAGGCGTGTGTACCGTTCAGGAGAAAGTGAATACAAGATCAATGGCCATAACTGCAGATTGAAGGATGTGCAGGAACTGTTCTTTGATACAGGTATCGGTAAGGAAGGCTATTCGATTATCGGGCAGGGTCAGATTGACAAGATCCTCAGCGGTAAACCGGAAGAACGAAGAGAATTATTTGATGAGGCAGCCGGGATTGTCAAGTACAAACGTCGAAAAGCCCTGACGGAGAAGAATCTGGCGGAAGAACAGCAGAATCTCAGCAGAGTGCGGGATATTTTGTACGAGCTTGAGAAACAGGTAGGACCGCTTGAGAAACAGAGCGAGACTGCAAGAATTTATCTGAAGCACAGAGATACACTGAAGCAATATGATGCCAATATGTACCTGTTGTCTTTTTACCAACTGAAAAAAGATAGTGCTGCCATCGATGAGAAAATGAATATTGTCAGTACACAGCTGAAGGATTCCCAGGAGAATTTTGAGAAGATCAAAAGTGCGTATGCCCAGATGGAAGCGCTGATGGAGCAGTACGATCAGAAGATTTCACAAGATCAGGAGGTCTGCAATCAGCAGGCTTTAGAGAAACAGCGTCTTGAAGGCGGCAAAAATGTACTGGTTTCTAAGACAGACGGCATCAGCAGCAAGGAAGAACAGTTTGATGCATTGATCCTTGAGACAGAGGCGGGAATCGAAGAGAAGAAGAAACTTTCCGAGGAAAGTGAGAAAGAACTGAAAGCCCTGGAAGAGGAACTGCAGGAACTGGAGCAGCATAAGAACAGCTCTGAAGAAGCATTGAACAGTATGTCCGGTACGATGACATCATTGCGAGATCAGATTGATTCACAGAACAGTGATATTATTGAATTTCTGAATGAGACGGCGAATATTAAAGGACGTATGCAGCGTTATGAGACAATGCAGGAACAGACACAGATCAGACAGTCTGAATTGAATCAGAAACTGATCGCACTTCAAAGTGAAGAATCTTCAGAAGGTGAGCTGGTAGAGGCATTTAAGAAGGAAGCACAGGGCATTGAACTGGAGCTTGAGAGGCTGCAGGCAGAACAGTCCGCCTGCAAAAAGAGAGCTGCCAAAATTTCCGATGATCTGATGAAATGCAGAGAGGCTTTCAATGCGGCTGAGAAATCTTTCCATGAAGAGTCAGCACGTTATCAGACACTGAAGAATATCACGGAGCGCTATGACGGTTACGGTGTCAGCATTCGTAAGATCATGGAGCGTAAGAGTGACTATAAAGGTATCATTGGCGTTGTGGCGGATATTATCCATGTCAGCAAAGAATATGAAATTGCCATAGAGACAGCCCTTGGCGGCAGTATTTCCAATATTGTTACGGATAATGAACAGACGGCAAAGAGTATGATACAGTTTTTGAAGAAGAATCGTTTTGGCCGTGCAACCTTCCTGCCTTTGACGAGCATCAGGGGGCGCAGGGCAGAGAATGTGGACAGAATCTGTGGTGAGGAAGGCGTTATTGGTCTGGCCAGCGATCTGATCCGTGTGGACAGTCAGTTCGGACATCTGGCGGATTACCTCCTTGGCCGGGTGTTTATTGTGGATCATATTGATCATGCGTTGGCTTTGGCCAAGAAATATCGTTATTCTTTAAGAATTGTGACTTTGGAAGGCGAGTCCTTAAATCCGGGCGGTTCATTATCCGGTGGTGCCTATAAGAATACAGGCAACCTTCTTGGCAGGCATCGTGAAATGGAAGAATTGCAGAAACATGTGGAGACACTTCGCAAAGAGGGTGCCTCGCTGAAACAGCAGATCAATCAGCTGCAGTCAGACAAAGACAGTAATAAAGCAGCCATGGAGAAAAATACAGCTGAAGAATCCCGGCTTACACTCCATCAAAATACGGTGCGTCTGCGTCAAAAACAGGTTGATGAGAGCCGTGGTGAGCATGCAAAATCCATTCAGGATATTAATCGGGAGACGGCCCAGATCAAAACGCAGCAGGAACAGATCAGGCAGTTCAGGCAGCAGCTGACGGTTCAGATGGATGAACTGGAGGCAAAGAAGAAGAATGCTGAGGAACTGGTGACATCATTGACGGCCAAACTGGAAGAAATCTCCGAACAGGAGAAGGATTTCAACAGTCAGACAGCAGATATGCGGATTCATTATGCCAATCAGGTACAGAAGAAATCTTTCATTCGAAAGAGTATGGATCAAAACCGCAGCGAAATCCGACATTTACAGGAAAAACTGGCAGATTACCGTGCCCAGAAGGCTGTTTTCGGAAGTGAGAAGGATGCAATACGAAGACAGATTGATGAAACAGAGGTCCAGATTGCTGCTTTGACAGAAGAAATGACAAAAAGCCAGGCAGTGCTTCGCCAGAAAACAGATGAACGCAGCAAATATGCAGCTGAGCATAAAACATTTTTTGCAAAACGTGAAGAATTGTCTGAGACGATCAGTCAGCTGGACAAAGAACAGTTCAGACTTGGCAGTCAGAAAGAAAAGCTGGAAGAGAGCCGCAGCCAACTCAGCAGTTATATGTGGGAAGAGTATGGCCTGACTTATCAGACAGCCAGGGAATTATCAGATGATGCGCTGCAGGCACTGCCGTTGGCGAAACTGAAAAAAATGACAGCAGATGTTAAAGGACAGATCAAAGCCCTGGGCAATGTCAATGTCAATGCCATTGAAGAATATAAGGCAGTGGCCGAGCGCTATGAGACGATGAAGACTCAGCATGATGATATGGTGGAAGCGGAAGAGAAGCTTGCCGGCATTATTGAAGATCTGAACAGTTCCATGCAGAAGCAATTCAAGGAGAAGTTCATGCAGATCCAGAAAGAATTTGACCGTATATTCAAACTTCTTTTCGGCGGCGGAAAAGGTACGCTGGAACTGGCGGATCCGGAAAATCTGCTGGAGACAGGTGTTATTATTACAGCGCAGCCACCTGGTAAGAAACTGCAGAATATGATGCAGCTGTCCGGCGGTGAAAAAGCATTGACAGCGATCGCATTGCTTTTTGCTATTCAAAGTCTGAAACCTTCACCGTTCTGCCTTCTGGACGAGATCGAAGCGGCGCTGGATGATGCCAATGTTAAGCGTTTTGCAGAATATCTGCATAATCTGACAAAGGATACGCAGTTTATTGTTATTACGCATAGACGAGGAACGATGAATACAGCGGATATTCTTTACGGTATCACCATGCAGGAGAAGGGTGTTTCAACACTTGTATCCGTGAATCTGATAGAAAATGAATTAGGAAAATAGGAGGTAATTTATGTCTGAAGAAAAGAAAGGCTTTTTTTCACGTCTTGTGGAGGGCCTGACAAAAACAAGAAATAATATCATGTCCGGCTTTGATGCGATCTTTTCCGGATTTTCCAATATTGATGAAGATTTTTATGAAGAATTGGAAGAAGTGCTTGTTATGGCAGATCTGGGTATTCATACAACGGAGAATATTATTGAGGAATTGAAGCGGAAGGTTAAGGAACAGCATATCAAGGAACCACAGGCATGCAAGCAGCTGCTGGCAGATACGATCAAAGAGCAGATGCGTGTCGATGAGGAAGCTTATCGGTTTGAGCATCAGACATCCGTGGTACTGGTCATCGGTGTCAATGGCGTCGGCAAGACAACAACCATCGGCAAACTTGCGGGACAGTACAAAAAGGCAGGCAAGAAAGTTGTTCTTGCTGCAGCAGATACATTCAGAGCAGCGGCCATTGAACAGCTGACAGAATGGGCCCATAGAGCAGGTGTTGATATCATTGCCGGCCAGGAGGGTTCTGATCCTGCATCGGTTATTTATGATGCCATTGCGGCAGCAAAAGCCAGAAAAGCGGACATTCTTCTGTGCGATACAGCAGGCCGTCTTCATAATAAGAAGAATCTGATGGAAGAGCTGAAGAAAATCAACCGTATTATCGAACGGGAATATCCGGAAGCTTATCGTGAGAATCTGATCGTGCTGGATGGTACAACCGGTCAGAATGCCCTTGTTCAGGCAAAACAGTTTAAGGAAACAGCAGATATTACAGGTATTGTGCTGACAAAACTGGACGGTACTGCAAAGGGCGGCATTGCCATTGCCATTCAGGCAGAACTTGGTGTGCCGGTGAAATATATCGGAATCGGCGAAAAAATCGAAGATCTCCAGAAATTCGACACAGACGCCTTTGTTGACGCTCTCTTCACACCGGCAGAAGAAAATTAAGTTAAAGACGGGCGTGCAGTCTATAAGCTGTACGCCTTTTTAGCTTCAGAAAAATGTCAGACTTTCATCAAGAAATCTTTAGAATTCATTAAGGCTGGCTGAAGTGTTATTATATAGGATATAAGGGCAGGAAAGGAGCTGATAGTTACAGCAATGAGCAGAATGCGAAATGTTTTAGAATATTTGGAGCAAAGTGCGGAACGCTTCCCGGAGAAATCGGCCGTAACGGATGGTATCTGTACTTATACATATAAAGAATTATTAGCGTATTCCAGGAAGATCGGCAGTGGGATTGCGGCATACTGCAGATCGGAACAGCCAGTCGCTGTTCTTGCAGAAAAGGGGGCCGATACATTGGCTGCTTTTCTTGGGATTATTCAAGCCGGCTGTTTTTATGTGTTGATGAATCCGGAGCTGCCAATCGGCAGGTTAGAGCAGGTACAGCAAGTTCTTCAGGCTGCGTATATTGTCACGGACAGGGAACATCGGGAGATGGCTTTGCAGATTGTGCCTGAGCATCGAATCCTTTGGATGGAAGAACTGATGGAAACCGATGAGAATCAGACATTATTAAGTGAGCGCAGAAAGCGTGCCATAGACACAGCACCGCTGTATGCTAATTTTACTTCAGGCTCTACAGGGCAGCCTAAGGGTGTGGTTGTCAGTCATCGGAGTGTTCTGGATTTTATTGATATTTTTACGGAATTATTTGGCATTACATCAGAAGATCGGATTGCTAATCAGGCACCTTTTGATTTTGATGTTTCTGTGAAAGATATTTATTCTTCACTGAAGACAGGTGCAACCCTTGTCATTGTGCCGAAGCAGCTGTTTTCACAACCGGCACCGCTGTTGGATTATCTCTGTGACCATGAAGTGACGGTGATGATCTGGGCAGTATCGGCGCTTTGTCTGATCAGTATTTTTCATGGATTGGATTATAAAGTGCCTGCAAAAGTTCGAAAAGTATTGTTCAGCGGTGAAGTGATGCCGCCGAAGCATCTGAAAGCCTGGATGGATCATCTGCCGGAAGCAGATTTTATTAATTTATATGGTCCGACGGAGATCACATGTAACTGTACATACCACAGAATTGACAGGAACCGTGATTATTCAGAGGGCGTCCCTGTCGGAAAGGCATTTCCGAATGAGCATGTCTTTTTGCTGGATGAACAGGATCATGAGATAACAGAACCGGACAAGGCAGGTGAGATCTGTGTGCGCGGTACAGCGCTGGCCCTTGGCTATTATCGGATGCCGGAGCAGACAGCGGAGCATTTTGTACAGAATCCGCTGAATCATTGTTACCCGGAACTGATTTACAGAACCGGAGATCTGGGGCGGTATAATGAATATGGAGAAATCCTTTTTGGCGGCAGGAAGGATTATCAGATTAAGTATATGGGACACCGGATCGAACTTGAAGAGATTGAGCGCGCCATGGAGGACATTGAGGGCATCAGTAGAGCCTGCTGTATTTTTGATGAGAAGAAGTCGAAATTGTATGGCTTTTATGTGGGCGAAATCGAGAAAAAGGAACTGCATCACCGGATGAGTAGCAGTTTGCCGCCGTTCATGGTGCCGGGGGCTTTGAGAAAGGTGGAGCAGATGCCGCTTACCAAGAATGGCAAGACGGACAGAAAAGCATTGATGGAGAAACATGCAAAGGGGGCAAGAGCATGATGACAGATGAACAGATGATGGCATTGGCCCAGACCTATCAGACACCGATGCATATTTTTGATATGGCGATATTGAAGAAGCGGGTTGCTTTTCTGAAAAGTCATCTGCCTGAGGAGGTTTCATTGTGTTATGCAGTGAAAGCGAATACATTTA
>OLQG01002170.1_pt1 | contig 10629 bp, 6 predicted proteins | sample 1672221 | NCBI WGS metagenome assembly OLQG01 (sample SAMEA3136660, study PRJEB25190) | human gut metagenome | biome: human gut; feature: human-associated habitat; material: faeces | place: Austria | collected 2013
CCCGTCCGCCTCGTCATCTGTGGTTTACGTGGGGGCATACGGAGTACGGGTATACTAACCGGCGGCGAATCTGCTCCATCGCTTAGAGCTGCTGCGTCTGGACGGCGCGTGATAGGGCTGCCAAAGCGATCGCCAGCGTGCTGAGCAACGTCCTCTCTGTGCGCACCCGTTTTTGTATGTATTAGCGCACTACCAAGCACGCCCGCGCGGCCGCATGCCGCGCCCATTGCGCGTGCAGATAAGGAACAACAACATATGCGTAATTCTGTATCCGACGTCACCGACGCCGAGATCCTGGACGAGGCCCGCGAGGCCATGACCCAGGCTGCCTTCGATGCCGCCGATGAGGCCAATGCCGCCCAGGCCGTCGAGTCCGCCACCGAGAGCCTGCCCGCCTTTGACGAGCTGGGGCTTTCGGACGAGATACTCCGTGCTATCGAGAACCTGGGCTATACGGCGCCCACGCCCGTTCAGGCCGGCTCCATCCCCGTGGTGCTCGAGGGCCGCGACCTGCTTGCCGCCGCCCAGACCGGCACCGGCAAGACGGCCGCCTTTTTGCTGCCGACCATGAACAATCTGGAGCACATCGCTCCGCCCAAGCCCGTGCGCGAGCGCGGCGGCCGCAACCGTCGCCGCGGTGCTAAAAAGCCCGAGGGCAACGGCCGTGGCCCCGTGATGCTCGTCATCACCCCCACGCGCGAGCTTGCCCAGCAGATCGACGAGGTCGCGAGCAAGATCGCCGACGTCACCGGCCATGTCGCCGTGACCGTCGTGGGTGGCGTGAGCTACAAGCCGCAGACCGCGGCACTCAAGTACGGCTGCGATATCTTGGTCGCCACGCCGGGCCGTCTGGTCGACCTGATCGAGCAGGGCGCCTGCCACCTGAACGAGGTCAAGGTGCTGGTACTCGACGAGGCCGACCGCATGCTCGACATGGGCTTTTTGCCCGCCGTCCGCCGCATTGTGCGCGAGACGCCGGCCGAGCGTCAGACGCTGCTGTTCTCGGCGACGCTCGACGAGGAGGCCGTGGGCGAGATCACCGACCTGGTGAGCGACCCGGCCCGCGTGGAGATCGCGCCCGCCACGTCGACTGCCGACACCGTCGACCAGTTTGTGTTCCCGGTGTCCATCGAGGCCAAGAACAACCTGTTGCCCGAGTTTCTCAAGAAGGAGGGTCCGGAGCGCACCATTGTCTTTATGCGCACCAAGCACCGCGCCGACAGCTGCTGCCGTCGTCTGGAGCGTAAGGGCATCAAGGCCGCCGCGATTCACGGCAACCGCAGCCAGGCCCAGCGCGAGCGCGCGCTTTCTGCCTTCCGCGACGGCACCGTCGACGTGCTGGTGGCAACCGATGTTCTCGCCCGCGGCATCGACATTAGCGACGTGCGCTACGTCGTGAACTTTGACGTGCCGGCCGAGCCGACCGACTACATCCACCGCATTGGCCGCACGGGCCGCGCCGGCGAGCTGGGCTGGGCCATTACGTTTGTGACCGAGCAAGACGTCGACGAGTTCTACGAGATCGAGAAGCTCATGGACAAGACCGCCGACATCTACGAGGCCGGCGACCTGCACGTGGGTCCCAACCCGCCCGCGGTTGACCCCGAGCGCGACCCTGCGGCCTTTAAGGTGAAGAAGAAGACCAAGCGCGGCAAGTCCAAGAGCAAGAAGAAGCTTGAGCAGGCGCGTCGCGACGGCAAGCGCAACGGCGACGATTACGGCGATGTTGCCGGTCGTTCCAACCGCGGTCGCGACGAGCGCCGCGGCGACGGCGAGCGTCCGAGCCGTCCCAAGCGCGGCGGCAAGACCCGCGTGCGCGAGGGCGTTCAGGCTCGCGTGGACGAGGCTGTGGAGAGCGTGGCCCGCGAGGTAGCTGCCGAGGAGCGCGGCGGTGCCGCTGCCGTCGAGCAGGCCCCGCGCGGTAACCGTGCCGAGCGTCGTGCCAAGCAGTTCCAGGGCGAGGCGCATCGCCGCCGTCGCGAGGATGAGGATCGCGGTGGCCGTCGTCGTGTCGAGCGCGAGGACGAGGGCCGCGGTTCGCGCGGTGGCAAGCGCGGTGCGGGCGACCGCCGTCGTTCCGGTCGTGATGACGAGCGCGGTGACCGTGATGAGCGCCGCGGCGGCGAGCGTCGTGGTGAGCGTGCTGCCCGTGGCGGTGAGTCCCGTGGCGGCAAGCGCTTTGAAGAGCGCGGTAGTCGCGGCGGCGAGCGTCGCGAGGGTGCTCGCGGCAATGGCGGCCGCGGCGGCGCTGGTCGTTCTAACGAGTCGCGCGATCGCCGTGACCCGCGTGCCAGCCGCGATCGTCGCGATGACTGGCGCAACTACGACGATACCCGTGAAGAGCGTCACGGCGGCTATCGTGGTGGTCGCGGCGGCAACCAGGCCGGTTCCCGTGGCGGCCGCGCCGGCGGTCGCGATAACCGTGGCAGCTATGGCAATAATCGTGGCGGCAAGCGCGGTAGCAGCTCCCGCCGCCCCGGTGACGGCGGCGGCAAGCGCAAGTAAGATGCGCATCGCGCATTAGATTGAGGCACAGTGAGGGCCCGAGCAAACAACGCTCGGGCCCTTTTGTTTGCCGTGTCCATCGTTAATTCAAACGTGATTTTCTCGGGAATGCATCTGGGGGATGCCGTGGACCTGTTTCCTGCCATGCGGCAATGGGTCCCATGGGGTGCGCCGTGCATTTTTTGGAGTATTCAGCAGCTCTAGTTGGCTGCATACGATTCGGTATTGCCAACGGTGGCCTTCAGATACCCCCTATGAGCGTTTTGAGTTAGATTTCGCCGTTTTTCGAAGCAAAGGTACGTCATTCTCGCTATGTCGGAACCCTAAATGACGCAGCGCCCTACAGTTTTGCCCGCCCGCGGCGGTGCTGGCGCGGTCACGTTGCAGAATACTCCGTTTTTTGCACGGGCCAGGATGGGGTACCTCAGGAGAACACGGCGGTATCCCGTAAATATATACAATCTGTACCGTAATTTATACAAAACGAAGAGGCAGACAGCGTAGGGTGGGTGCATTGGGGTGCTTGGTGCACCAAAACGGGGATCCCATGCGCCGTATACTCTGTCTGAATGTGAAAACGGCTTGACGCGTTGCCTGGCGTAGGGGGAGGGTGCCTCGATGAGCGTATTCGAAATTGTGTTTAGTCCGACGGGTGGAACGCGGAAGGTGTCTGGCCTTGTGGCCGGGGCGCTGGACAAAAAGACCGTTACCGTCGATCTGACCGATAGCGGGCTAGATTTCAGCGCTGTCTCGATGACTGAGGACGACGTGGCCGTAATCTCTGTGCCGGCGTATGCCGGTAGAATCCCGGCTGTGGTGGCTGACCGGTTGGGCATGGTGCGCGGCAACGGGGCTCGGACTGTTTTGGTTTGTGTATACGGAAACCGCGCGTTTGAGGACACGCTCGTAGAGCTGGAGGACGTTGCGAAGCATGCGGGATTCCGGGTGATCGCGGCAGTTGCGGCCATTGCAGAACATTCCATTGCGCGACAGTTTGCTGCCGGTCGTCCGGATGCGCAGGATGCGGCGCAGCTTGCTGAGTTTGCTCAGCAAATTCAGCAAAAGCTGTTGGCTGAGGATGCGTCCGAGCCCTCTATCCCCGGCAATCGTCCTTATAAACAAGCTGGAGGTCACCGCATGGCGCCCGAGGCAACAGAGGATTGCGTCTCCTGCGGTGCATGCGCCGCGGCGTGCCCCGTTTGTGCTATCGACAAGGGTGACTCCAAACGAGCAGCTGGCGAGGCGTGCATCTCCTGCATGCGCTGCATCGCCGTATGTCCGCGAGGCGCTCGCAAGCTTGATCCCAACAAGCTATCCGCTGTTTCCCAGATGTTGAGCAAGGTTTGCGTCGTGCGGAAGGAATGCGAGCTCTTCATCTAGCGCAAGTGAGATTGGTGCAAACAAACCTGGCCCTTTTGCACCAAAAACGATCCGTTTTCCTCCGTTCCCAAGGGATCATGTGATCCGAAGGGGACGGAGGAAAACGGATCAAAAAGGAAAAATAGTAAGGCGCTCTTTTTCACATTGAATATTGCAATTTGGTAACGCGTTTTATCAAATATGGCATTTATCTGCGGTAATGTTCTATTTCACCGCTGAGGGTGACATTTTATACCGCCTGCCGAACCGTATGGAGACCTCACAACTTTTTAGGTCAGTGTTGTGCGTGTAGCAATTTCGCCCGGCCTCGCCTCCGGGCTGCCATGTGAGAGGGGATCTTATGGCTCGACTGCATGTAATGGAACGCAGCCACGCTCAGGCCGTCATGGACGACCTGCATGATGCGCTCGGACGTCGTCTGGCGGTGAGCTCGCTCGCCCCGTGTCCCGTGGAGTTTACGGCAGCGCTCGTCAACCTGTGCTCCACCCAGAGCTGCGGCAAGTGCACGCCCTGTCGCGTGGGCCTGAGCGCGCTGAGCGACCTGCTCGCCGATGTGCTCGAAGGGCGCGCCGATGAGTCCACGCTCAACCTGATTGAGCGCACGGCCCGCACCATCTACCTTTCGAGCGATTGCGCCATCGGCTACGAGGCCGGCGCCATGGCGCTCACGGCCATTCGCGGCTTTCGCGACGACTTTGAGCACCACATCCGCGAGCATTCCTGCGGCTTTGACCGCGAGGCCCGCGTCCCGTGTGTCTCGGGCTGCCCGGCGCACGTCGACATTCCTGGTTACATCTCGCTTGTCGAGGCAGGCCGTTATGCCGACGCCGTCAAGGTCATCCGCAAGAACAACCCGCTACCGCTCGTCTGTGGTCTGGTGTGCGAGCATCCCTGCGAGATGCATTGCCGCCGTGGCATGGTCGACGACCCCATGAACATCCTCGCCCTCAAGCGTTTTGCCGTTGAGCATAGCGACCTCAACGACCACAAGCCACATGTAGTGGACAACACCGGTAAGCGCGTCGCCGTGATCGGCGGCGGCCCGGCCGGCCTTTCCTGTGCCTACTACCTGGCCGTGATGGGCCACAAGGTGACCATTTTTGAGCAGCGCCACCACTTGGGCGGCATGCTGCGCTACGGCATCCCCAGCTATCGTCTGCCGCGCGAGCGCCTGCAGGCCGAGATCGACTGGATCTTGAGCGCCGGCATCGACGTGGAGCTCGACCACTCCGTGAGCGGCGAGGAGCTCGCCCGTCTGCGCGACGAGTTCGATGCCGTCTACCTGGCCATCGGTGCCCACAGTGACAAGAAGCTCGGCCTTCCGGGTGAAGAGGCGCCCGGCGTGGAATCGGCCGTCAAGATGCTGCGCGCCATCGGCGATGACGAGCTGCCCGACCTGAGCGGCCAGCGCGTGTGCGTCATCGGCGGCGGCAACGTTGCCATGGACGTGGCACGCTCCGCCGTGCGCTGCGGTGCCGAAAAGGTAAGCATCGTCTACCGCCGTCGCATCTGCGATATGACGGCCCAGGACGCCGAGATTGCCGGTGCCCAGGCCGAGGGCTGTGAGGTGCTGGAGCTGACGGCCCCGCTCGCCATCGAGACGGGCGAGGACGGTCGCGTGAGCGGCCTGCGCGTGCAGCCGCAGATTATCGGCGAGCCCCGTCGTGGTCGTCCGGCTCCGCGTGCCGCCGCCACGCCCGAGCGCGTCATCCCCTGCGAGCGTGTGTTCGTCGCCATTGGCCAAGACATCGATTCCAAACCGTTTGAGGAGGTGGGCATTGCCTGCAAGTGGGGCTGCGTGGTCACCGACTCGGACGGTGCCGTGCCCAACTTCGACGGCCTCTTTAGCGGCGGCGACTGCCAGACCGGTCCCGCCACCGTCATCCGTGCCATCAACGCTGGCCGCGTGGCTTCGGCAAATATCGACCGCTACCTGGGCTTCGACCACAAGATCAAGCTCGACGTGGAGCTGCCGACCGTGCAGTTTAAGGGCAAGCACGAGTGCGGCCGCTGCGAGCTGGGTGAGCGCGAGGCCGGCGAGCGTATTCACGATTGGAATCTGGTCGAGCAGGGCCTTACCGAGGAGGAGGCGCGCCAGGAGGCAAGCCGCTGCCTGCGTTGCGACCACTTTGGCTTTGGCGCGTTCCGCGGAGGGAGGAGCCTGGAATGGTAGAGCTCAACAACCCCACTGTCAGCGACAACACCGAAAGCGGAGCACTCAATATGGTCAAGCTCACTATCGATAATTGCGAGGTCGTGGTACCCGAGCACACCACGATCCTGGACGCGGCCAAGTCCGTCGGTATCCAGATTCCCACCCTGTGCTACCTGCGCGATCTAAACGAGATCGGCGGCTGCCGCGTGTGCGTGGTCGAAGTCGAGGGCTGCGATCAGCTGGTTGCCGCCTGCAACAACTACGTGCTCGACGGCATGGTGGTCCACACCAACAGCCCCAAGGCTCGCGAGGCCCGTCGCACCAACGTGCAGCTGCTGCTGTCCCAGCACGATTCGCAGTGCACGAGCTGCGTGCGCAGCGGCAACTGCAACCTACAGACCATCGCCAACGACCTGGGTATTTTTTATCTGCCGTATCAAAGGCATTTGGCGGGCGAGGGCTGGGATTTCGATTTTCCCATCATCCGCGAAAACGACAAGTGCATTAAATGCATGCGCTGTATCAAGGTGTGCGAGAGCGTACAGGGCCTAGGGATTTGGGACCTGACCAACCGCGCCACGCATACCGCCGTGGGTACCCGCGGGCGCGCGCCGATCGGCAAGACCGATTGCGTCGCGTGCGGCCAGTGCATAACGCATTGCCCGACGGGCGCACTGCGCGAGCGCGACGATACCGAGACCGTGTTCGATGCTCTCGCCGATCCCGACAAGATCGTGCTGGTGCAGATTGCGCCGGCCGTGCGCAGCGCCTGGGGCGAGGAGCTCGGCATATCTCGCGAGGAGGCTACCGTTGAGCGCTTGGCTTGCGCGCTGCGCCGCGTTGGCTTTGAGTACGTGTTCGATACCGATTTCTCGGCCGACCTCACCATTATGGAAGAGGGCTCCGAGCTGCTCAAGCGCCTGGGCGAGGCCGCCAAGGGCGAGGGCGACAGCCGCAGCTGGCCCATGTTCACGAGCTGCTGCCCGGGCTGGGTACGCTTTGTGAAGGCGCGTTACCCCGAGTTTGTCGACAGTCTGTCCACGTCCAAGTCGCCGCAGCAGATGTTCGGCGCCATCGCCAAGACCTACTACGCCAAGGTGCTGGGCGTGGAGCCCGAGCGCCTGTTTGTGGTGTCCGTGATGCCGTGCACGGCCAAGAAGGCCGAGTGCGCGCTGCCGAGCATGGTGGGCGAGGGCGGCACGCCCGATGTGGACGTTGCGCTGACGGTGCGCGAGATGGTGCGCATGGTCCGCGCGAGCCACGTGAGCGTGGATACGCTAGTTGAGGAGCCGCTCGATACGCCGCTGGGCTTTGGCACGGGTGCGGGTGTGATCTTTGGCGCCACGGGCGGCGTGATGGAGGCCGCCGTGCGCTCGGCCTATTACCTGGTGACGGGCAAGAACCCCGACGCCGACTTCTTTACCGATGTGCGCGGCCTGGACGGCTGGAAGGAGGCCGTGGCCGATATCGATGGCACCAAGGTGCGCGTCGCCGTGGCACACGGGCTGGGCAACGCTGCCCGTCTGCTCGACGCGATTCGCGACGGCCGCGTGAGCTATGATTTCGTTGAGGTTATGGCGTGCCCGGGCGGCTGCGTCGGTGGCGGCGGTCAGCCCATCCACGACGGCTGCGAGCTGGCAGCCGAGCGTGGCCAGGTGCTCTGGGGCCTGGATGCCGCTGCGGACATTCGTTTCTCGCACGAGAATCCCGATGTCCAGGCGTGCTACCGCGAGTTCTTGGGCGAGCCGCTCTCGCCGCTGGCTGAGGAGCTGCTGCATACCGACCATCACGCATGGACGATGCCTAACGAGGGGACGTGCTAGCGATGCGCGCGTTTGATTTTGAGATGTCGCGCCGGGGGTTTGCCTCGGCGCTTGCCGCGGGTGCGCTGTCGCTCGCACTCGCGGGCTGTGGCGGCGGGGCTGCCGGTGCCGGGTCCGCCGCGGGCTCGGCTGCCACGGACGGCGCCGGTGCTGCTGCAGAGCCGGTCGAGGTGCGCGTCGCCTCGCTCAAGGGGCCGACCTCGATTGGTCTGGTGCAGTTTATGGACCGGGCAGTCGATGGCGAGACGGACAATGAGTTCGACTTTGCGATCAATACTGCCGCCGATGAGATTGTGCCCAAGGTCATTCAGGGCGATATCGACATTGCCCTGGTGCCCGCCAACGTGGCGAGCGTGCTCTATAACAAGACTGAGGGCGCGGTGCAGGTCATCGGCATCAACACGCTGGGCGTGCTGAACGTTGTGACGGGCGACGCGAGTGTGACCTCGTTTGGCGATTTGGCGGGCCATACCGTCTATATGACGGGCAAGGGCACCACGCCGGAGTACGTCATGAACTACCTGCTGGGGCGCGCGGGCCTGGCCGGCCAGGTGGCGCTTGAGTTTAAGAGCGAGCCCACCGAGGTGCTGTCGGCCCTGCTTGCCGATCCTTCTGCCGTGGGCGTGCTGCCCGAGCCGTTCAAGACCGCTGCCATCGCAAAGAGCGAAGGCAGGCTGTCGGCTCCGGTAAGTCTGACCGATGTGTGGGATGAGCTGGCAGGTGACACGGGTTCGCGCCTGCTGACGGGCGTGACCGTGGTGCGCCGTGCCTTTGCCGAGGAGCATCCCGAGGCCGTGGCGGAATTCCTGAGCTGCCATGTTGCGAGCGTTGAGGCCGTGAACGCGGCGCCGGCGGACTGGGCGCAGGCCGTGGTCGATGCGGGCATCGTGGATAACGCCACGATTGCCGAGAAGGCGATTCCCGGGTGCATGCTCGTGTGCCAGACGGGCAAGGATGTGAAGGCGGCACTTAGTGGGTATCTGCAGGTGCTGTCCGACGCGGACGCGAGCGCCGTGGGTGGTAAACTTCCGGCTGACGATTTCTACTACATGGAGTAGCCCGTGCGTGCGTTTGCTCGACAAATGACAGAGCGTATGAAGGCGGTGACGGCAGCAGGTGCCGTCGCCGCCTTTTGGCTTGCCGTGTGGGTGCTGGTAGCGGGTCTTGTGGCGCAGCCACTGATCTTGCCGGGGCCGGGTGCTGTTGTGGTGGCGCTGCTGCGCCTGGTGTGCGATGGCGGTACCTGGGCGATTTTGGCGGGCTCGGGCGCGCGGATATTGGGCGGGCTGGCGCTTGCCGCGGTGTGTGGTGGCGTGCTGGCCGAGATTTCGTCACGTTCGCGGGCGTTTGCGCACCTGGTTGCTCCGGCGCTTTCGTTTGTTAAGGCGACGCCGGTTGCCTGCGTGGTGGTCCTGCTGCTCATTTGGCTGGGATCGGCGCGCGTGAGCATCGCGGCAGTCTTTTTGATGGCACTGCCGGGCGTATATTTCTCGCTGGTCGAGGGCTTGGCACAAGTGGATAAGCCGCTGGAGCAGATGTTTCGCCTGCACGGCGTGCGGGGCTGGCGACTGTTTTGCGCCCATACCTGGTGCGAAGTCCTGCCGTTTGCGCTTTCGTGCGCCCGTGCCGTGATTGGCATGAGCTGGAAGGCCGGCGTGGCAGCCGAGCTTATCGGCATGGCGGTGGGCACCGTAGGCGAGCGCATCTATCAGGCGAAGCTGCTTATCGAGACGGCTGACCTGCTGGCGTGGACCGTGCTGGTCGTGGCGGCGTCGTGGGCATGCGAGCGCGTGCTGGTGTGGTTGCTGCGGGCTTCGGGGCCCGTGGCGTGGCGAACTGCCGTGCGAGCGCATGGGCATGGACTGCGCGGGCGTACAGGGGCTGCGAGCGATGGTGCTGCAGCGGAGCTTGCGCTTGCCGTGGGCGATCGCGCGCCTTGGGCGCCGGCGCTCGACGGGCTGGTGCTTCATGTGCCCGCTGGTGGACGCACCTGTGTGATGGGCGCTTCGGGCGTGGGCAAGTCGACGTTGCTTGCGCTGGCGGCGGGGGAGTGCGCACCGTGCTCCATGGTGTTTCAGGATGTGCGCCTGGTCGAGGACGCTTCTGCCTTGGATAATGTGCTGGTGTGCACCGATGGACGCGTGGACGCCTCGAGTGCTGCGGCCCTGTTGCGCCTGCTGGTGCCGGGGGTCGATGTGCACGCTCGCGTGGCCGAGCTTTCGGGCGGGCAGCGCCGCCGTGTCGAGATCGCCCGCGCCCTGTTGTGCCCGGGCGGCGCGGTGATTCTTGACGAGCCCTTTACCGGCCTGGATGCCGCCGCGCGCGATGCGACGACCAAGGTCGTGCTCGACCTGCTCGACGGCCGCACGCTCTTGCTCGCCACACATGACGTCTCCGACGCTCAGGCCCTCGATATCTCGGACATCATCACACTCTAAAGACTTACTCAGCAACAAATTGATCCGTTTTTTCTCCGTCCCCATGGGGTCGGGTATGGTATTCTATCTGCGGGGTAATACTTAGGAATACCAAGTAATACCAACGCCGTAGAACAAACTCCAGATGCGGGCCAATCGGGTTGCCTTCACAGCCCGTCGCCCAGCCGCGTGGCCCGCATCCATCCGCACCACCGTCGTTTCAAAAAGGAAGCGCCATGGCAGAACACATGACCCCGGTTGTCGCGAAGGTCTTGCCCGAGGAAAAGGCGGCCTTCGCGGCGGCAACCCAGCTCGTGGGCACTACGCCGTCCAACGCCATCCGCATGTT
>OLQG01002173.1_pt1 | contig 10609 bp, 9 predicted proteins | sample 1672221 | NCBI WGS metagenome assembly OLQG01 (sample SAMEA3136660, study PRJEB25190) | human gut metagenome | biome: human gut; feature: human-associated habitat; material: faeces | place: Austria | collected 2013
GAAAACCTTCCAAGTGCACCAAAGCAGTTTATTCAGTATCTGGAAGAGGACAACCGTCCACAGGTGAAACTGGATGTAGATTATGAGAACGGAATGGGAATTTCTATCGGACGACTCAGAGAAGATTCCCTTTACGATTATAAATTTATCGGACTTTCCCACAATACAGTCCGCGGTGCGGCAGGAGGAGCTGTTCTCTGTGCTGAGACACTGACTGCAAAAGGCTTTATCACAAAGAAATAGCTTTTGCAGGAAAGTTTAAAAGAAGTTAACTTTTCTTTCTTCTGATTCAGTGGTAGAATGAAATTATACCAGTGTAAAGGAAGAGTGAAGGTGGGCTAATATGAAAAAAGAAATGCAGAACTATACACAGAACAGAGAACTGTCCTGGCTGAAGTTCAATCAGAGGGTACTGGAGGAAGCAAAGGATTCTTCAGTACCCCTTCTTGAAAGAATGAAGTTTGTATCCATTTTTACAAGCAACCTGGATGAATTTTTTATGATCCGCGTAGGAAGCCTGTATGATATGTCGCTTACGGATAACAGCACGATCGACAGCCGTTCGGGGATGAATCCGAAAGAGCAGCTGGATGCAATCTTTGCGGCTGTAGCACCATTGTATAAAGAGCGGGACAAGACTTACTCGGAAATCAAGAAGCTGCTGAATCCATACGGTGTCTGTGGACTATCGATAAAAGAGCTGGAGCAGCAGGAAAAGAAGTATGTGAAAAAGTACTTCAAAGACCAGATCCTACCGATCCTGTCTCCACAGATCGTGGATGCCAATCATCCATTCCCACATCTGCTCAATAAGGAACTGTATGTGATCGCAAGTCTGAAGCAGAATGGAACTTCCATGATTGGAATCGTACCGGTTCCACAGTTTGTGTCAGATATTTTATATCTTCCGGGCCATGATATCCGTTATATCCGTATGGAAAAGGTGATCATGGAATATCTGGATGTGGTGTTCGACAAATACGAGGTATCGAACAAGAATTATATCTGCGTGACAAGGAATGCAGATGTGTCGCCGGACGATGAGGCACTGGAGATCAATGATGATTTCCGCCTGCTGATGCAGGAAACCCTTCACAAGCGCCGCAGAATGGCAGTAGTCCGCATGGAGACAGCGGAGCCGCTGGATAAGGAACTGGAAAAGTATTTCTGTGACAAATTTAAGATCACACCGGCACAGATCTACCGGACCAAGATGCCGATGAAGCTGGATTATATTTTTTCGATTATGGATAAGGTTCCGGCATCGCTGAAACGTTCTCTGATCGACGAACCGTTTACTCCGCAGCCGTCCCGCTATCTGACGGATGGAAAAGTGATTCCGCAGGTAAAGAAAAAAGATATACTTCTTTCTTATCCGTATGAGAGTATGGATCCGTTTCTGCGTATGATCAAGGAAGCGGCTTATGATCCGACCGTTCTTACGATCAGGATCACAATCTACCGTCTGGCAAAGAAGGCACGGCTGGTAGAGTACTTATGTGCAGCGGCCGAGAACGGCAAAGAGGTTACGGTTTTGATCGAGCTGAGAGCCAGATTCGATGAACAGAACAATATTGACTGGTCCGAACGTCTGGAAGAAGCAGGATGCCGTGTGATTTATGGATTTGAAGGTTATAAGGTGCATTCCAAGATCTGTCTGATCACTTACCGGAACCGCAACAATATCGAGTACATTACGCAGGTGGGAACCGGAAACTACAATGAAAAGACAGCGACGATGTATACGGATGTGTCGCTGATCACAGCGGATAAGGGAATCGGAGAGGATGCAGCCGTCTTCTTCAAGAATATGTCCATTGGCAATCTCAATGGAAGCTATCAGCACATTATTGTTTCACCGACCAGTCTGAAACCAAAGGTGCTTTCACTGATGGACGAGGAGATCAAAAAGGGAACGAACGGACGGATCATCATGAAGATGAATTCTGTGACGGATGTAGATTTTATCCAGAAGGTTTCCGAGGCATCGAATGCAGGGGTGAAGGTGGATCTGATCGTCCGTGGGATCTGCTGTATTCTTCCGGGAGTCAAAGGGTACACAGAGAATCTCCGTGTGACCAGTATTGTCGGACGTTATCTTGAGCATCCGCGTATTTTCCTTTTTGGAACCGGAGCGGATCAGAAAATCTATATCGGTTCCGCAGATATGATGACGCGTAATACGGAAAAACGCGTGGAAGTGGCATGTCCGGTTTATGATGAAACTATCAGGAAACAGCTGACACATATGCTGAAGATCATGCTTGCGGACAATGTAAAAGCGCGGGAATTAAAGAGTGACGGCAAATACTACATGAAAGAAAAAGGAACTTCAAAAGTCAATTCCCAGGAATATTTTATGCGTGAAGCAATCACCGTCAGACATCCGGAAGGACGGACAAAACAAAGCTTCGTTGATAAAATCCGGAAGATTTTTCGAAGAAAATAATTTGTTTTATGTTCTGAATATGATATGATAAAAAAGTGGAGCTGGTATCAGCTTCACTTTTTAAACGCTGTGAGAGTTGCTATAGCGTGAAAATACAGGAGTACAAAATTATTATATGGGTAAATCGGTATATATTGCAGAAAAGCCGAGTGTGGCACAGGAATTTGCCAAGGCACTGCATTTGAATTTGAAAAGAAAAGACGGATATCTGGAATCAGATGAGGCGATCGTAACCTGGTGTGTTGGTCATCTTGTCACGATGAGTTATCCGGAAGTATATGATGAAAAGTATAAGAGATGGTCTTTGCAGACATTGCCATTCATTCCGCAGGAATTTCTCTATGAGGTGATACCGGGAGTAAAGAAGCAGTTTGAGATCGTAAAAGGAATACTGACCAGGAAGGACGTAGACCGGATTTATGTCTGTACCGACTCGGGAAGAGAAGGAGAATACATTTACCGTCTGGTGGAACAGATGGCAGGCGTAAAAGGGAAAGAACGCCGGCGTGTGTGGATCGATTCCCAGACGGAGGAAGAGATCCTCAGAGGAATCCGTGAGGCGAAGGATCTGTCAGAATACGATAATCTGTCAGCTTCGGCTTATCTCCGTGCGAAGGAAGATTATCTGATGGGAATCAACTTTTCCAGACTTCTGACACTCAAATATGGAAACAGCATTTCAAATTATCTTGGGAATAAATACACGGTTGTATCTGTCGGACGTGTGATGACCTGTGTCCTTGGAATGGTCGTAAGGCGGGAACGGGAGATCCGTGAATTTGTTAAAACGCCGTTCTATCGTGTGATCGAATCGGTAAATGTAGACGGACATACTTTTACCGGTGAGTGGCGTGCAGTGAAAGGTTCGGCTTATTTTGAGTCTCCAAAGCTCTACAAAGAGAATGGATTTAAAGAGAAAGAGGAGGCCAAAAAGCTGATAGCTGTTTTGAAAGAGGGAACATCCCCTCTTACCTGCCGGATTGTATCCATCGAAAAGAAAAAAGAGAAAAAGAATCCGCCACTTCTGTTTAACCTTGCAGAACTTCAGAACGAATGCTCCAAACGGTTCAAGATCAGTCCGGATGAAACGCTCCGCATTGTGCAGGAGCTTTATGAGAAGAAGCTTGTCACCTATCCGAGAACAGACGCCAGAGTGCTTTCGACGGCAGTATCAAAGGAGATCACAAAGAACCTGAACGGGCTGAGTAAATACCAGATGGCTGCACCATATATGCAGGATATTCTGCATTATGGAGCATATAAAAATCTGGCAAAGACGCGTTATGTCAATGACAAGCAGATCACGGATCATTATGCGATCATCCCGACAGGACAGGGACTTTCAGCATTGAATTCGGTATCTGCAACGGCTCATCATGTGTATGATGTGATCGTCCGGAGGTTTCTGAGTATCTTCTATCCTCCGGCAGTTTATCAGAAAGTGGCGTTGGTAACACAGATCGGAAAAGAACAGTTTTTCTCCAACTTCCGTGTACTTGCGGAAGAAGGATATCTGAAGGTGGCAGGGGTCCCTGCACCAAAGAAAAATGCAAATGGAAATGACGCGGAAGGAGATGGAAGTGATAACAATGTGGATCTGGATGCCGCATTTTTTGCATCCATCCAGAAGTTAAAAAAAGGTGATATCCTGGATGTGAAATCACTGGATATCAAAGAGGGAGAAACTTCACCGCCGAAGAGATACAATTCCGGTTCCATGATCCTTGCGATGGAAAATGCAGGTCAGCTGATCGAGGATGAGGAACTTCGTGCGCAGATCAAAGGAAGCGGGATCGGAACCAGTGCGACCAGGGCGGAGATCCTGAAAAAGCTCTTCAATATCAAATATCTGGCACTGAATAAAAAGACGCAGGTGATCACACCGACGCTTCTGGGAGAAATGATCTATGATGTGGTGTTGAATTCTATCCGTTCACTTCTGAATCCGGAGCTGACGGCAAGCTGGGAAAAGGGGCTTAACTATGTGGCAGAGGGAGAAATTACATCGGATGAATATATGACAAAACTGGATCATTTTATTGTCAGCAGAACCAACGGAGTACTGGGACTGAATAACCAGTATCAGTTAAGAAGCTGCTATGACAGGGCAGCAGCATTTTATAAAAAAGAAACCAAAGGCAGAGCATCGAAAGGAAAGAAAGAATGAAAGAAATGACGGTTAAAGAAATGTATACGCTGGAAGAGACAATCGCAAAGGATTTGTTTGAAGGAGTGACCTACCCGTGGGAAGTACTTCCGAAAATCAGCAGTTTTATCCTGGAACTGGGTGCGTCTCTTCCGGAAGAAGAGTATGAAAAACGTGGAAAAAATGTGTGGGTTGCCAGATCCGCAAAGGTTGCACCGACTGCATTTATCGGCGGTCCGGCGATCATCGGAAAGGACGCAGAGGTAAGACACTGTGCGTTTATCCGTGGAAATGCGATCGTAGGAGAAGGGGCAGTTGTCGGAAATTCTACCGAGCTGAAAAATGTGGTCCTCTTCAATAAAGTACAGGTTCCACATTATAATTATGTGGGGGATTCAATCCTTGGATACAAGTCACATATGGGAGCAGGTTCTATCACATCTAATGTGAAATCCGATAAAAAACTGGTGATTGTAAAGACGCCGGAAGGAAATATCGAGACCGGTATGAAAAAGTTCGGCGCGATGCTGGGTGACCATGTAGAAGTTGGATGTGGAACCATTCTGAACCCGGGAAGTGTAGTAGGACCGCATACCAATATTTATCCACTTTCTTCGGTTAGAGGATTTGTGCCGGGAGGAAGTATTTACAAATGTGCAGGTGAAGTAGTTGAAATGAGACAGGAGTAATGACGGATGAAGCTTACAATACTTGGAACGGGAAATGCAACAGTAACGGAATGTTATAATACATGTTTTGCCCTCTCGGATGGAAACAGGCATTTTCTGGTAGATACCGGCGGCGGAAACCGTATTTTAAAGGTGTTAAAAGACACCGGGATCCAGCTGGAAGACATTCACGATATTTTTATTACCCATGAACATATCGATCATCTTCTGGGCGTGATCTGGCTGATACGGATGATCGGGCAGAAGAAGATCGGCCAGGGGAAATATGAGGGGAATCTGCGGATCTACTGCCATGAAGAGCTGGCAAGATCAATCCGCATGATCGCAGAACTTACGATCCAGAAAAAGATGACGAAATATTTTGATGACCGGATTCTTTTTGTGCCGGTGCATCACGGAGAGACAAAGGAAATCCTTGGCTGTCCGGTCACCTTTTTCGATATTTTTTCCACGAAGGCAAAGCAGTTCGGATTTACGATGCTGCTTCCGGACGGAGTGAAGTTTACCTGCTGCGGTGACGAACCGTACAATGAGAAAGATTATGAATTTGTGAAAGGCAGCGACTGGCTGACCCATGAGGCGTTCTGCCTGTATGGAGAAGCAGATAAGTTCAAGCCTTATGAAAAGCACCACAGTACTGTGAAAGAAGCATGTCAGCTTGCCGAGGAGCTTCAGATTCCGCATCTGATCCTGTATCATACGGAAGAGATGCATCTTAAGGAGAGGAAAGAGCTTTATACGCGAGAAGGACGGGAGTACTATCACGGGAAGTTGTTTGTACCGGATGATCTTGAGGTGTTTGAGCTTTAGATTGCAGGACGGGTGGTCTGCGGGAAAATAGAGGACGGACGCGCTTTTAATAAAATAAACCGGACAGATTTAGTTGTGCAGGGCATTCCGATGAGCCTCCGAATGCGAAAATTATGTCAGCAATGGCTTCCGAGAAGAAGTGTTCTGGTTGTGGGAGAAGGGGGAGATGTGGTATGATGGGGGAGTCAGAAGCTTTGAGGATCTGGGCGAGAAAGATTTTCTGGAGGGGTTCGGTTTCTTCTCCGAGGAAGGTGAGACGTGTGGATCTGATTTAAAAATGTAGTTGACAAACCAGAACATATGTACTAATATAGAACCAGAACAAACATTCGTTCGATGGAGAGCGTGGGCGAAGAATCTGGGATAAGGAGATTAATGATGGCGAATAATACAATGAATGATGAGAATAAAAAGAAAGCATTAGACGCAGCAATTGCAAAGCTTGAGAAAGATTTTGGTAAGGGAGCAGTTATGAAGCTGGGTGATCCGGCGGCACAGGTGCATGTTGAGACGGTTCCGACCGGTTCTCTGAGTCTGGATCTGGCACTTGGTGTTGGCGGCGTTCCGAAAGGACGTATTATTGAAATTTATGGACCTGAATCAAGTGGTAAGACGACAGTTGCATTACATATGATCGCAGAAGTACAGAAAAGAGGCGGCATTGCGGGATTTATCGATGCAGAGCATGCACTGGATCCGGTATATGCGAAGAATATCGGTGTAGATATTGATGAACTTTACATTTCACAGCCAGACAGCGGAGATCAGGCATTGGAGATCACTGAGACAATGGTACGTTCCGGTGCGATTGACATTATCGTAGTCGATTCTGTTGCAGCACTTGTTCCGAAGCAGGAGATTGAGGGTGATATGGGTGATACACATGTAGGTCTGCAGGCAAGACTGATGTCACAGGCACTCAGAAAGCTGACACCGGTTATCAGTAAATCAAACTGTGTTGTAATCTTTATCAACCAGCTGCGTGAGAAGGTTGGCGTTATGTTCGGTAATCCGGAGACAACAACGGGTGGACGGGCACTGAAGTTCTATTCATCTGTCCGTATGGATGTCCGCAGAACTGAGACTCTGAAGCAGGGCGGAGAGATGGTTGGTAACCATGTAAAGGTTAAAGTCGTTAAGAACAAAGTTGCTCCGCCGTTTAAACAGGCAGAGTTCGATATCATGTTTGGTACCGGTATTTCCAGAGAAGGTGAGATCCTTGATCTGGCTGCAGAATGTAATGTGGTCAACAAGAGCGGTGCATGGTACTCTTACAATGGAGAGCGTATCGGCCAGGGGCGTGAGAATGTCAAGATTTTCTTGAAAGACCATCCGGAGATCTGTGAAGAAATCGAGAAGAAAGTAAGGATCCAGTACCATCTGCTTCCGGGTGAAGAGCCGGAGAATGCAGAGCAGGACGGAGAAGAACAGGAATAATTAAATGACAGATATGGAACAGCAGAGGGAGGCACGTAAGAAAGCCCTGCGTCTTCTGGAACATATGGATCGTACGGAGAAGGGATTGACGGATCGCCTTCTCCGTGCCGGCTTTTCAGAGGAACTTGCAGAGGATGCTGTCTCTTATGTAAAGGATTATGGTTATATCAATGACCGGAGATATGCGCTGAATTATATTATGTACAGAATTCATGACAAGAGCCGTCAGAAGATTTTTCAGGAACTATCCGGGAAGGGAATCGACCGACAGACGATACAGGATGCGTGGGAGGAAGCAGAGGAACTTGAGACACCGGATGAGAGAGCTCTTCTGTGCCAGATGATCGAGAAGAAGTACGAGCCCGGAGCGGAGCTTGATGAGCGTGAGATGCGTCGCCTTTACGGATATCTGGCACGACGTGGATTCCGCTCGGGTGACATCTTTTCGGTGCTTGAAGAAATGGACATAACACAAATAAAAACTTGACATAATTCCCAAAAACAGCTAAACTTGTATTGTTGTATTTGTACAATGAAAACTAAATAAGGAGGTGCTCCTGTGACAACTATCATCATAAGTGTAATTGTCGCTGTAGTGGTCGCACTGCTTATTGCGGTTCCTCTTACTTGCAAGCTTGCTGTCGAAAATAAGGCAAAAAAGGACGCCGAGGTTGTCGGCACAGCAGAAGACAGAGCAAGAAGCATCATAGATGAAGCTTTAAAAACTGCTGAGACGAAGAAGAGAGAAGCTTTATTGGAAGTAAAGGAAGAATCCCTCAGAACGAAAAATGAACTTGAGAAGGAAACCAAGGAACGAAGATCAGAACTGCAGAAATACGAAAGACGTGTCCTGTCAAAAGAGGAATCTGTTGACAAGAAGGCGGATGCAGTAGAGAAGCGTGAAGCAGAGTGCACAGCAAAAGTTGCTGAGTTACAAAAAAGAGAAAAGAAAGTAGACGAACTTGAACAAAAAGGAGTACAGGAACTGGAAAGAATTTCCGGTCTGACCTCCGACCAGGCAAAAGACGAGTTACTCAGAAGTGTAGAAGATGATGTCAAAGTTGATGTTGCCAGAATGTACAAGGAACTGGAAAACAGAGCCAAGGAAGAAGCTGGCAAGAAAGCAAAAGAGTACGTGGTAAATGCAATTCAGAAATGTGCAGTTGACCATGTCGCAGAGACTACAATTTCTGTTGTACAGCTTCCAAGTGATGAGATGAAGGGTAGAATCATCGGACGTGAAGGACGTAACATTCGTACTCTTGAAACACTGACAGGTGTTGATCTGATCATTGATGATACACCGGAAGCAGTCGTTTTATCTGCTTTTGACCCGATTCGCCGTGAGATCGCCAGAGTGGCTCTGGAGAAACTCATCGTTGACGGACGTATTCATCCGGCAAGAATCGAAGAAATGGTAGAGAAAGCACAGAAAGAAGTAGAAACACAGATTCGTGAAGATGGTGAGAACGCAGCAATGGATGTTGGTGTTCACGGTATCCATCCAGAACTGCTGAAACTTCTTGGACGTATGAAATTCCGTTCAAGCTATGGACAGAATGCTTTGAAACATTCTATCGAGGTGGCACAGCTTTCAGGAATTCTCGCCGGAGAAATCGGTGTAGATGTCCGTATGGCAAAACGTGCCGGATTGCTTCATGATATCGGTAAATCTATCGATCATGAGGTAGAGGGTTCACATATTCAGATTGGTGTAGATCTTTGTAAGAAATACAAAGAATCCGCAGTTGTCATCAATACAGTTGCGTCTCACCATGGAGATGTGGAACCGGAATCTCTTGTTGCATGTATTGTTCAGGCAGCTGATGCAATTTCAGCAGCAAGGCCGGGTGCAAGAAGAGAGACACTTGAGACTTACACAAATCGTTTGAAACAGTTGGAAGACATTACAAATGAATTTAAGGGAGTCGACAAGTCCTTTGCTATTCAGGCAGGCAGGGAAATTCGTGTAATGGTAGTACCGGAACAGGTTACAGATGCAGATATGGTTCTGTTGGCAAGAGATATCTCCAAACAGATCGAAGCTGAACTGGAATATCCGGGTCAGATTAAAGTTAATGTGATTCGTGAGAGCCGTGCGGTAGATTACGCGAAGTAATCTTTCGGGGACATAGAAGTTCAGAAAGGGTATGATACTGAGAAGTGTCATATCCTTTTTTTATGTTCTAAGTCTGAGAAAAACTCCGTAGACTGGTATGGGGTGAGGAGATGAAACAAAAACTATCAGTAAATAAAAACAGAGAATTACCGGCTTATTATCTGTTTTTTATTGGGTGTGTCATTGGGATTGTGCTTCCGAATCTGATATATAAAATGCAGTGGAAACAAAATACAGTATCTGCATTATATCTTATGGGAATTTATGCAGAAAAAGGGAGCAGAGAGTATTTCTGGAAAGTGCTGAGAATGAGGGGAGGTTTGTTTCTTCTTGTTGCTGGCAGTGGCCTGACGATATTTGGGGTTTTGGTTGCGGTAGGTGGAATGATTTTGTTGGGAATAGGAATGGGTATGTTGATGACCATGTCAATCCTTCAGTTCGGATTTCACGGTGGTTTGATCGGCATAGGACTGATGTTTCCTCAGTTTATTATTTACGTACCATGTTTTTTTGCTGTAAGTAAGAATGTATATGAATATTCGATGAGAATTTGGAAAAACCATAGCTCTTTTTCGGGACAGGTATCGACTTATATAGTGAAAATGCTGATATGTGCAGTTGTCCTGTGTGCTGGAATTCTGTCAGAGGTTTACTGCAATCCGGTCATAATGAAAATTTTAATACAGAATTTGAAAATATTTTAAAGGTTGTTTTACCATATATAGTATTGGTTGACAATAAATCTGCGATATTTTGTAGAAAACACGGAAAAGCCTGATTTTAAAAGGGTTTAGCACAGAAAAAAGATTTGATTTTATGTAAAATTGCAAGTATAATACAGATACATTTGGGGAAGATAAATTTTTAATATAATACGGGAAGTAATGGGAATGGAAAAAGTAATAGAAAATTTTATTGCGTATATGCGAGAGGCAAAGAAGGCATCGCAGAACACGGAG
>OLQG01002175.1_pt1 | contig 10602 bp, 8 predicted proteins | sample 1672221 | NCBI WGS metagenome assembly OLQG01 (sample SAMEA3136660, study PRJEB25190) | human gut metagenome | biome: human gut; feature: human-associated habitat; material: faeces | place: Austria | collected 2013
GACTTTATCCAACCTATCAAGCGTGGGCGGAACTGATGAAAGATATAGGCAAGGTGAAACTTACCATACAGCCACAGAAGAAAAGTTTGCAAAAGGTGTGGGAGTGGTTAGAAAAGTATGTTGCCCCGTCTTTGAAACTGTTTGCAGAGGTTGGGAAGATAGAGCAGAGAGATTATATCGGTAATCTTGTAAAAAATGGAGAAATGAATATCACACAGAAGCAGTTGTATGATGATTACATAAAAGCAAGAAAATTAGGCGAAAGGGGGGAATCGTATCGATAAAGCATTACTAAATATAAATGAATTTTGTGAGTATATGGGGATTGGGAAAACAAAGGCAAGAGAACTGTTGAACAATCCGAAAAATAGATTTACAGTACGCATTGGTAATCGGTTGTATGCAAATAAGAAATTACTTGATGAATGGCTGGAATATCAATGCAAAAGGGCTTGAAAAGAAAATGGGGTGTGGATATAATGAAAATTGAAATATTTACTTTACCATATTTCTTTCAGTAGAAGAAAGGAAAGTTGGTATGGGTAAAGATTTAAAAGGAAAAGAACTCGGTAAGGGAATTTCACAGAGAGCAGATGGACGCTATATTGCAAGATTTACAAGCAAAACAGGAAAACGTAAAACGCTTTATGATTTTAAACTGAATGAATTAAAACGGAAGTTGCGAGAAGCGGTTTATGAAGATGAACATGGTTTGAATGGCAACGGCGAAAGTATCACTTTAAACGCATGGTATGTAACGTGGACGGAGTTGTATAAGAAGAAAACAGTTAAAATGACTACGATATATAAAAATCACAGTTACTATAACGCAAGAGTGAAGAACTCTATCGGAAAGATGTATTTGCAGGACATTAAAACATATCATGTTCAAAAATTCATAAATGAATTGATAGATAGCGGTCTTGCACATGGAACGGTGTCGAACATCAGATTTATGCTGAGTGATATGTTTGATAAAGCAGTATTGAGTGAATATATTAGAAAAAATCCATGTATCGGTGTGGAAATGCCAAAAGAAGTGAAAAAGGAAAGGCGTGTATTAACAAGAGAGGAACAGGAAAAATTCTTTACATTTGCTTCTTCCTACATACACATCAATGTTTTGAAATTTGCTGTGACAACAGGTTGTCGGATTGGAGAAGTGCTTGGGCTGAAATGGGAAGATTGTGACTTTGAAAAAAGAGAAATTACAATCAATAAGACAATTCATTATTCAAAGGCTTCTAGTCCCGTCGAGGGTTCAAAGTTTTTCTATACAACTGCCAAAACCATATCAAGCAATCGTGTTATTCCTATGACAGATGAAGTATATGAGATTTTGCAAAATCAGAAGATAAAGCAGACAGAACAGAAGATGTGGAAACGCTCAATATGGAAACAACACAAAGAATTTCAAAATTTAGTATTTACTTGTTCAGACGGTTCGCCAGTTTACTATTACAACGTCAATAGTGCAATCAAAGACTATGTGGCAAAAATCAATGTAATAGAGATTGAACTGGCAAAGGAAGAAAAGAGAGAGCCGAAGATATTTGAACTATTTACCTGTCACACTCTACGACATACATACGCTACAAGGTGTTATGAAAATGGAGTAGACCAACAGGTAGTGCAGAAACTCTTAGGTCACTCCACATTGGCAATGACAACCGATTTATACACGCACGTTTCAGAAGAAAAGAAAAAAGAAGAAGTAGCCGAACTGAAAATATTGGCTTAAAATTGGAGTAAAAATGGAGTAAATCATAAGATAGATAGCGAAAAACAGCGTAAAATCAACATTTTCGAGTAGATATAAATATTGTAATGAAGTAAGCCGCGCAAAGCGGAAAAGAGGCATATCCCCTTGCTTGCAAGAGGGGATATGCCTCTTTTGCGATTTATGGGGCGACGCCCCACAACTGAGTGAGCTATGCTCACGAGGTTGTTTAGCGGCTTACGGAATAGGCGAGGGCGTATGCCCGCGGGCTGAGTGAACGAAGTTCACGAGGTTGTCCGGCGGCTTTTGTCTAATCGGTAATAACGATTTTAGTGACAAGTCCGTCATCATCGTATGTGAACAAGAAGGTATTGGTGTCTTCAACAGACCCTTTTTTTAAGGTTACTTTTACGGTTTCGGAATTATCCTTCTTTTCTACCAATTCTATATCCTGAACGGAGATTTCATAATTATTGATAAAAGCGTCGGAGAAATATTTATCGGCAATTCCCTGGCTATAAAATGCATCAAAAGCCGTATCAGTAAAATATTCTCCGAGTGTATCTTTTAAATTCTGGTAGGTATCTACAGGCTCGGGCTCGGTTTCTGAACTACTGTCAGTACCCTCTCCGATAGCAGTTATATCGCTCGTAGAATAGTATTCTTCGTTCGGACAGTTAGCAATTGTCTGGATAATTTTTTTAGCGGCAGTACTGACAGAGTTATTATTTTCTGATGACTTGCATGCTGATAGAAAAATGGTTGCTGTTAGTGCGATAATTAGAAAACGGAACCTTTTTTGGGGCTTCATACGGATACCTCCTTTGAAATGGTTTTTAATTATTGGTACTATTTAGAAAATATCATAAAAAACAAGAAAAATCCATATGAATAACTCCAAAATACAGTCTTTATGCAACGGATATTGATCGCAATGGAGTAGTAGAATTGCCTGTTAAAAACGATGGCAATAAAGAGAATGAATACCAAGAATCTGATAAGTTTACTCTTGCCTGAATAGCTACAGACGAGTAAAATGTATGAGTATACAAAGGCAATTAAACATTCAGACAGGAGGAATACAGATATGGCGAAGAATTTGATCATCTATTATTCTCGAAAGGGTGAGAATTACGTGAATGGTAATATAGAGAAGCTTGCAAAGGGAAACACAGAAATCTGTGCAGAATACATCCAGAAAGCGGTGGGAGGAGATCTCTTTGAAATCGAAACCGTAACGGAGTATGGAGAGAGCTATCGTGCATGTGTGGAAGAAGCAAAGAAAGAATGGCAGGAGAATGCCAGACCGGAATTGAAAACATATTTAAAAGATATTGCTGCATATGACAATATTTATGTATGTGGTCCGTGCTGGTGTGGAACTTATCCGATGGCAGTGTTTACACAGCTTGAGAAGCTTGATTTCACAGGCAGGAAAGTAATGGGATTAATGACACATGAAGGCAGTGGGCTGGGAAGCAGCGAACAGGGACTTAAAAAGGCGTGCAATGGCGCAATCTTTGGGACAAGTCTTGCGATTCATGGAGCTGAGGCAAAAGCTTCTGAACAGAAAATTGCAGAATGGGCAGTTAGGAGCATTGGCTAAACTGACATGAAAAATAGTCATATAAAGCATAAAAAAGAAATGGACATGCTGAATGGAGGTCTTGCAGGAAAATTGATCCTATTTGCAATTCCACTGGCATTCAGCAGTATTTTACAACAGCTATTTAATTCAGCAGACGTGGCAGTGGTTGGAAGATTTGCAGGTGACAGGGCACTTGCAGCAGTAGGAAGCTGCGTGGCAATCGTAGGAATTTATGTGAATCTGTTGGCAGGACTTGCAGTCGGACCCAATGCAGTTCTTGCCACACTGATCGGACAAAAGAAAAGAGAACGAATTAACAGTACCTTACATACAGTGATCACGTTTGGAATATTGCTTGGTATTGGGTTGATGGCAGTGGGGATGCTGGTTGTCAGAATAGTACTGGAAGCATCTGGAACACCGACGGAAGTCATGGATGAAGCCATGATCTATATTCGGATCTATCTGTTGGGAGTGCCATTTATGCTGACATATAACTTTGGATCAGCAGTACTTAGAAGTTATGGTGATACGAGAAGACCTATGTATTATCTGCTTATATCAGGTAGCGTGAATGTGGTATTGAATCTGGTATTTGTGATCGGTTGTCATCTTGGAGTGGCAGGAGTAGCAATTGCAACTGCAATATCGAATGTACTCAGTACCGCTATGGTGCTCACTCATTTATATCGACGAGATGATGAATTCCAGTTCCGTTTTCATCGCATGAAAATAGAATGGAAAGTATTGAAAAGAGTATTGGCAATCGGTATTCCGGCTGGTGTACAGGGAGCAATCTTTTCTGTGTCTAACGTATTTATACAGACAGGAATTAATTCCTTTGGTGCGGATGCCATTGCCGGATCATCACTGGCATTGAACTTTGAGTATTTTACATACGATATATCGGCGGCATTTGGACAGGCAGCAGTGACATTTGTGAGTCAGAATTATGGCGCTGGCAATATAAAGCGATGCAAAAAGATATTTTGGCTCTGTATGTTGTTTGGTTTTGGATTCACGGAAATCCTGAGTGTTATATTTATGATTTGGGATAACTTTTTCGTCGGAATCTATACAACCAGTAGTGCGGTAGCATATTATGCGCTGATACGTATGCATAGAATCTGTTCACTGGAAGGATTGACGGCCACATATGAGGTGGAGAGTGCTACACTGCGTGGTATGGGTAAATCTGTAGAGCCGTCCATTATTATTATTCTGGGAACCGTCGTGTTCCGTATGATATGGCTGGTTGCAATATTCCGTCAGATTCATACATTTGCAATGCTGATGGATGTGTATGTAGTATCCTGGATCTTCACAGGCGGTGCGATATTCATTATCTATCTGCATCATATGAAGAAAATCAGCAAGAATGTTCAGGTATAATTAGTACAATTAAAGAAAAGTCATCAGGGAGCGGTTTAGACAAGCCGCTCCTTAATTTCTGCAAAATTGATGACCAGATTGTTGTCATAGATCCGTACAGGGATCTTATCATCGAAAGTATAAGAATGAGGCTCGTCACTTTCTTCAAAGAAATAACACAGGACAGATTCTGTTTTAGGATCTACGATCCAATATTCACGCACGCCAGCGTTTTGGTATTTCATGCGTTTCTTTTCATAATCCCGTTTGCGGCTTGATGGAGAGACAATCTCAATGCAGAGATCGGGTGCTCCGTATACACCTTTTTTCACGATGCGGTCACGATGACAGATGATGGAAATGTCAGGTTGAAGCATCGTGCGGTTATCACAGTCCAATTGCACATCTAACGGTGATGGAAGAATTTTACAAGGATCGTTATTGGTACGTATATACAGCTTGATTTCAAAAAATAATTCACCAATTAATTCCTGATGAATAGATGAGGGAGCCTCCAGAAAAATTAGTTCGCCGTCGATTAGTTCAGCACGAATATTGTCTGGAAGAGCATAGTAGTCTTCTAAGGTATAGTCACCCTGTCTTTTTCGTGGAACGGCATAAGCAGGCATAGCTTCATGAACTTCATTAACACGCTCCGTATTCTGTTCAGATTCGTAATTGATAGATTTGTGATTCATAGTCGTCCCCCCCATTTTTTTTGTTTGTGGAGTAAAAGTTATTTAAAAGGTACGGTGAGTATACTATTTAAAATCAACTATGTCAAGATAATAAGCGAAAATATAAAAATATTATTTACTTAATTCGTTATTGATTCTGGATTGATTTTGTGATAGGATGTGAGAAAATAACTAAAAGACAACATAAAATTAATTCTATAAAATCTGTTTGACTAAAAACTATAGACTATATAAAATAGTTATATAGCGAAGGCTTTGACGGTCATTTCTGCTTTTATAGATATTCGTGAAAGGAGAGAGGATTGTATGAAGCCAAATGATAAATTAGTTTCAGATTTGCAGAAAATGCATGAAGCAGATTTGGAACGTATCAAAAAATTCCGCCTGTTAGATGATGACTTTATGAGTAAAGTATTTGAAGATTCGGAATGTGCAGAAATTCTTTTGAAGATTATTCTGAATCGGGACGATTTGAAAGTTCAGGATGTTCATGTGCAGCATGTCATTCATAATCTTCAGGGAAGATCAATTCGGCTGGATATATATGCAGTTGATTTAGAAGGGAAATTATATGATATAGAGATACAGCGGGATGATAAAGGAGCTGGCGTCAAACGGGCTAGATACAACAGCAGCTTGTTGAGTGCAAATGCTACAGATACGGGCGAAGAATATAATGAATTAAGAGAAACGTATGTAATATTTATCACAGAAAATGATGTTTTAAAAGGTAATTTGCCGATATATCATATTGAACGTGTTATTCTGGAAAATGGAGAGTTGTTTTATGATGAAGAGCATATCATATATGTGAATTCCAGGATTGCTGACGAAACGACGCTTGGCAGATTGATGCACGATTTCTGGTGTACAGATGCGGGGGATATGTATAATACAGTATTAGCAAATAGAGTTCGTTATTTCAAGGAAGACGTGAAAGGAGTGGAGATTATGTGTAAGGAAATGGAAAAGATGCGTGATGAAGTGCGAGAAGAAGCCAAGCTTGAAATAATATATAAAATGATCAAAAAGAATTATTCAAATGCCGAAATTAAAGAATTTTATGATGTTACAGATGAAGAGATTGAACAGATAAAGGAAAAGATGAATGATGATTAGAATACGTAAGGCGGAATGGAAGGATATAGATGTGATTGATCAGACACAGGTGGATGTATATGTACTTGGTGAATGAAAACTATTTATTGTAATGCAAGAGAATAACGTATATATGTTAAGTTAAAATCCAGCGGACCGGTCAGGTCTGCTGGATTTTCTTAAGTAACATTCTATGCTTTTAATATCTCTGACAGATTTGCCTGGATACCTGCAGCAATCTCCGGTTTATTCATAGAGTATACATGGATATGCTTTACTCCATTTGCCAGCAGATCGATGATCTGGTCTGTAGCGTAAGCAATGCCGGCCTGTTTCATGGCAGCTTCGTTGTCGCCAAAACGGTCTACGATGTTCTTGAAACGCTCCGGTACGTTACAGCCAGAGAGTTTCACAGCATTCTTTACCTGAGCGCGTCTGGTGATCGGCATGATACCCGGGATGATCGGAACGGTGATTCCGGCTTCTCTTACGCGGTACATGAAGTTGAAGAAGATATTGTTATCGAAGAACATCTGGGTTGTGAGATATTCGCATCCGGCTTCAACTTTTCTTTTTAAACCTTCAAGGTCATCTGCTTTGGTCGGAGAATCCGGGTGTACTTCCGGGTAGCAGGCTCCGCCGACACAGAAGTCACCGTTTTCTTTGATAAATGCTACCAGTTCGGAGGCGTGGGCAAAGTCAGTAAATACTTCACCCTCGAAGTTATTTGGCAAGTCGCCTCTGAGTGCAAGGATATTCTCGATGCCTGCGGATTTCATTTCGTTCAGTGCAGCTTTGATGTTTTCTTTGCTTGCACATACGCAGGTCAGATGTGAGATAGCAGGTACGTTGTATTTCTGCTGAATCTCGCTTGCAAGCTGGATCGTATTGCCCTTTGTGCTTCCACCGGCACCGTAAGTAACGCTCATGTAGCTTGGCTGCAGTTTGGCGATGCCGAGAGTGGCAGTTTCTACATTGGCAAAATCAGTATCTTTTTTTGGAGGAAAGACCTCGAAGGATAAGGAGGTCTGTTCTTGTCTGAGTAATTCTCTTATTTTCATCGTATGTATACCTCGTTGTCTGAAAAACAGCAGACCATTATGATCTGCTGTCTTTCTATGCTTTTAGGTTAGGGTTTATTTGCGTAACTGTTCAGAACCCACTCATGCATTCGCAAAACCGCACGATAACACGTGCTTTCTCACTGCTGCGCAGTTACTTATTTTCAAGCAACTTGTCAATGCTTACCAGTTTCACGCTGAGTACGAAGATTTTAGCAGCTTCCCGGATCTCTTGCAGTGTCGGATAAGAAGGTGCAATACGGATGTTGGAATCTTTTGGATCCTTGCCGTATGGGAATGTAGCACCTGCACCGGTCATTACAAGACCTGCTTCTTTTGCCTTGGCTACGATTGCCTTAGCGCATCCGTCCATGGAATCGAAGGAAATGAAATATCCTCCGCGCGGTGCGATCCAGGAACCAATCTCCAGTCCGCCAAGCTCTGTTTCCAGAGTATCAAGTACAGCGTCGAACTTCGGACGCATGATGTCTGCGTGTTTCTTCATATGCTGAACCATGCCGTGGATATCTCCAAAGAATCTTGCGTGGCGCAGCTGATTTAATTTGTCATGACCGATAGTCTGGATTTTCATCTGCTTGCGGATGTCAGCAAGGTTAGCATCTGATGCAGCGATGGCACCGATACCGGAACCTGGGAAGCTGATCTTGGAAGTAGAAGCGAATTTGTATACCATGTCAGGGTGTCCTTCTTTCTTACATTCCATCAGGATCTCGATCAGGTAATCCTGCTTGTCCTCATACAGGTGATGAATACCGTATGCATTGTCCCAGAAGATACGGAAGTCTTCGGCAGCCGGATTCAGTTTGGCGAAACGGTGAACTGTCTCGTCTGAGTATGTGATTCCCTGCGGGTTGGAGTATTTCGGTACACACCAGATACCCTTTACAGCAGGATCATTATTAACGTATTCTTCGACCATATCCATGTCAGGACCGGTTGGAGTCATCGGGATATTGATCATTTCTATTCCAAAGTATTCGGTAATGGCAAAGTGACGGTCGTATCCAGGTACCGGACATAAGAACTTAACCTTGTCCAGTTTGCACCATGGAGTGCTTCCCATAACACCGTGTGTCATAGAACGTGCAATGGTGTCGTACATAACATTCAGACTGGAATTGCCGAAGATGATAATATTGTCTTTTGGAACTTCCATCATATCTGCAAGAAGCTGTTTGGCTTCTTTGATTCCGTCCAAAACACCATAATTTCTGCAGTCCACTCCATCTTCACCGATCAGATCCGATGAACTGTTCAGAACATCCATCATTTCCATGGACAGATTCAGCTGTGCCGCAGACGGTTTTCCGCGGGACATATCTAATTTCAGGTTCTTTGCTTTCACTTCGTCAAACTCTTTTTCCAGTTGTGATTTTAATACTTTTAACTCTTCTCCACTCAAATCTTTGTACGCCGTCATACCTATTCCTCCGTTTTTTTACTCACTGCTTGATATTCTATCTGATTTTTGACATTTCGTCAATCATTTCTTGCAAAAAAATGTAATTCTTTTTTGTTTTTTCATTCCCATCTCAAGCCTTTTGAAATATTCTTTTTATCTCCATTCATTTATCACAAACTTCTTGTCAGTTCTGTCTCATATATGATATGATATTTTCGTGTGTCAACTTTTTAACAAATAGAATCTATATATTAGGAATTTTATTTGTTTTTGATGCAGAAACTAAGAAAAAAGGAAAAGGAGAAAAAGGCATGCAAAGAAGAGGAACACAAGCTTTTCCCGGCGGCGTGCATCCAACAGACGGTTCCGATAAAGCTCTGTCTATGGATCAGGCTGTGAAGCCCTACCGCCCTGACATTGTCACCATTTTGTCGGAACAGACTTTCGGCGGGACTTGTCAGTTTACCGTAACCCCCGGGGAATCCGTCATTGAAGGCCAGTTGATCGGGAAACCGGAAGCATTTCTGGCTGCTCCCCTCCATGCAAGTATCAGTGGAACCGTTCTGGATGTAAAAGAAGTGGAACAACTGGGACGTAAGATCACCGCATGTATCATACAACGTGAAAGTGATCACTGTCAGGTTTCACACACAGACACCTCTATTCCGCACGATACTGCTGCCGAATGCGCTGAAAGAAAAGGCGTTGATTATCAAACCGAGATTTCCGATATCCGATCCATTTCCCGGGAAGAGATTCTTTCGGGGATTCGCGACGGCGGACTGACCGGTATGGGAGGCGCAGGCTTTCCCACTCACAAAAAATATGAAACTGACAAACCGATCGATGTTCTGCTGATCAATGGTGCGGAATGCGAACCATTCCTGACCTGCGATTACCGCCTGATGCTGGAAGAAGCTTATGCGCTGATCAACGGCGTCCGTCTGCTCTTAAAAGGTTCCGGAGCAAAGAAAGCGTATATCTGTCTTGAGGACAATAAACCGAAAGCAGCAGAACATTTAACCCATATATTGGATGAGGCAAAAGCGAAAGGTTTGATCGCGACCGATGAAACGATCGAGCTCACTGTCCTCCCTGCAAAATATCCTCAGGGTGGAGAACGTCAACTGATACAGGCGGTTCTAAAAAGAGAAGTCCCGATGGGACAGCTTCCCGCAGATGCCGGCGTGATCGTATCCAATGTCGGAACTGCCAAAGCCGCTGCAGATCAGATTCTCGGAAATCTCCCGCTTACGAAACGGATCGTTACCGTGACCGGACTGGTCGCGCATCCGGGCAACTATCTCGTTCCCATTGGCACTTCCGCAAAAGAACTGCTTCAATTTTGCGGCGGTGTAACCGCAAAAGAAAACCGGATCATTGCGGGAGGACCTATGACCGGTCCATGCGCTACATCGAACTGGAACGGTGAAGACGAGTTATTTCATATTACAAAAAGTACATCCGGGATCCTTGTACTTCCCGATGCTGCTTATGAAGAGTCCCCATGCATCCGCTGTCTCGGATGTGCGGATGTATGCCCTGCCGGGCTGACTCCATATCAGATTGAAATCGCATTTTTAAATGAAGATCATGAGCTTTGCGAAGAACTTTATGCAAGTGAATGTATTGCCTGCGGCTGC
>OLQG01002182.1_pt1 | contig 10582 bp, 6 predicted proteins | sample 1672221 | NCBI WGS metagenome assembly OLQG01 (sample SAMEA3136660, study PRJEB25190) | human gut metagenome | biome: human gut; feature: human-associated habitat; material: faeces | place: Austria | collected 2013
GTTCTATCTTTTTTTTCAATCTGGTTCACCTGATCATCCTTGAAATCGTATTTACGTATTGAAATTATTATACACTACATCCCAGCGAGAAGCAAGAAAACGCCCGGTGCAGGTAATTTTTTCATTATTTTTTTATTTTCTGGGAAAAGCACCGGAAACTTGTCTTGAACATAAACTATATAGAAATCCCCTTTGAGGTGGACATTTGAAAACATTCTTAAAACCTTTGACTTCCGCAGAGGAAAAGCTCTGCCTCAAACGCTGCCGGAAAGGGGATCCTGAAGCAAAACGTATTCTTATTGAACATAACCTTCGTCTGGTCGCCCATGTTGCAAAAAAATATCAGAATACCGGTGAAGATCTCGAAGATCTGATTTCCATCGGAACGATCGGACTGATCAAAGCAATCTCCACTTTTGATATTGACCGTTCCGCCAGACTTTCCACTTATGCTGCGCGGTGCATTGACAACGAACTTCTGATGATGCTCCGTTCACGCAAAAAATGTTCCAGAGAAGTCTCTCTGTATGAACCGATCGGGACGGATAAAGAAGGAAACGAGATCAGTCTGCTTGATATCATCGAAAGCCCACCGGTAGACATCATCGAAAATTATTCCACACAACAGGACATTCTTCATCTTCTTTCTTCTATAAAGAGCATTCTTTCTCCAAAGGAATATCAGGTCATCTGCTACCGATACGGCATCTTTAATGAACCTGAGCTGACGCAGCGCGAGATTGCCGCCCGCCTTGACATCAGTCGCTCCTACGTCTCCCGCATTGAAAAAAATGCTCTAAAAAAATTACGAACGCTCTTCCATTGATTTTCTCCGGAAAATCTTCTAAAATCAAATCATAGAAGAATCATAACTGTTTGGTATCCTCACAGTTACGATGAATCAATCTATGACCGGAAGGAGATTATTTTTTATGAAAACCAACAGATACGGCTCATTTCTTTCACACATGCGCAGGCTTTCAGGCTGTATCCTTATTTTACTGCTGTGCCTGACTTTATGTGGTATGCTCACCGAACCAGTCACCGTAAACGCGGCTGCCAGACCGGTTTCCATCACTTCCTGCAAACTAAAAGGAAAAAGCAGGATACGAGTCACTGCTACTGCCACTAACACAAAAAAAATACATGGCTCCAGATGTTACCTTTTTGCACTGGCTCCCGGAAGCAGCAGTCTTTCCTCTTCTGCACGTCCGATTGCATCTGCCCGCAAATCAAAAAAGATGACTTTTTCCTGCCGTTCCACGCAAAACGGCACCAGTCTTCTTTATCATAGCTTTGCAATTGCTTCACGCAACAGCAGGGGAAAATACACCATTATCAGCAGTAAGCGTTATATTTCCAATCCCGGAGCCCTTGCCGGTTACCGCTACCGTTTTCCCAAAGCGGTTTCCAAAAAAGGGCTGCAGATCAACGCAGATATGCTCGAAGATGCTGAAGAGCTGAATGTACATAACTCCGTCATCAATATCGATTTCAGCCAGCTTCTTGCACCTCCTGTTTTACAAAACTCAAATTATTCTTATTCATGGAAATACAACGGCAAGACTTACTGGTTCGTAAAGGACTCTGTTTCCTATTATGACCGGCAGCTTCAGTCATTAAAGTCCACGTCCTCCGTCAACAGTGCCGTTCTTCTTTTAAGCTGGCGTGATGATCTGAAAGGACTGATTTATCCACAGGGACGTTATAAGGGACACAGTTTTTATGCATGGAACACCGTCAATTCTTCTGCAAGAAATCAATTACAGGCTACCCTTAATTTTCTTGCCAGACGTTATAGCAGTACCAACGGAAAATACGGACGTATCGTAAACTGGATCGTCGGAAATGAAGTCAATAATTACCGGACGTATAATTATGCAGGATCTAAAACGCTGAATCAGTATGCAAAAATCTATGCTGACCAGTTCCGTCTGGCATACAATACTCTGACAAGCGTTTATTCCAATGCAAGAGTTTACATTTCACTTGATCATCTGTGGAATACCAACAACGTAAGTGGTACCTTTGCATCAAGGAAAATGCTGGACAAGTTTGCCTCCAAACTCCGTGCCGGCGGTAATATTTTCTGGAATCTTGCCTATCATCCGTACAGTTCTCCGCTGACAGAACCACGTTTCTGGGCAAACACAAACAGGCAGCTTACAAAATCTCTTTCCTCCCCTGTTATCAATATGGGAAATATTCAGATTCTGACGAATTATATCCGTCAGAAATACGGTTCTAAAACGCGTATCATCCTTTCAGAACAGGGCTATACATCTGTACAGAACGGCAAAAATGTAGAGAAACTTCAGGCAGCGGCAATCGCTTATTCCTATCTGCTGTCTGAATCCAATAACATGATCGACTCTCTTATTATTCACCGTCAGGTCGATCACAGAGCTGAAATCAGCCAGGGATTAAATCTTGGGTTATGGACAACTTCTGCGAGTTCTTCATCTCCTGAGGATGCAAAATCAAAAAAACTCTCCTGGAGCATTTACAAATATATGGATACCAGCCGTTCCAATTCCACAACAAAATCTCTGGTATCTTCGATTGGTGTCACCAGCTGGAAGCAGCTTATTCCATCCTACAGCAGCAAACTGTACAATAAGGTTTCCTGCACAATTGGAAAACTGACTCAAGTGAACGGTTACAAAAAAACCGGCTCTGTTTCTACCAGTTGGCAGCCCTATGGTGCTTCAGCCCATTTTGACCGACACGGAAATAATTTTACGATATATCGCGATCACTCACGTAACAAAAATGCTTCATGGGGGTATACACAGAGTTTCAGAAAAAAACTCAGTTTTTCTTCTTCTCCGAAATTCTGTGTCTCCCTTCGCGTAAGTGGTGCCAATAAAGGATACGCACAGATTAAGATACGTTTTTTCAGTGGAAAACAATATTTTGAATGTACCAAGGCGATTCCCACAGACAGAACTGTACATTTATCTACCTCTCTTGCCAAATGAAAATATCGTAAAAAAGTTACAAAAATACAAATTCTTGCGCAACCTGTAAAAGGAGCTTCCTGGAAATCCGGAGCAAAATTTAAACTTACTGCACCGGTACTGAGCCGCTAATCTATCTGATATATTCAATTATCAGCAGGAACAAGGCAGACATATTCCTCTATAAAAATACCACCTGTATTTGATATTTACATTTTATCAAATACAGGTGGTATTTTCGACTTTTTCAGTGCCCTCGCTTTCGCCATGAGGGTTTCTCTGAATGATATGATTTATCCTCAATCTATTCCACTATCACATCTTTTTCTACCTGCAGTACCTCTGCGATCTTCTCCACCGGGAACTTCATTTTATTCATCACTACTGCTGTTTCCTTTTTCCGGCTTCAACCGATGCATCATCAATAATCGTATGACCATCTGATGACTTGTTGTAGTTCCTGACACTGCCGTAATATTCTTATAAATTTTACGCTTTAACTATGGTTATTTTTTAATCCTGATTTTTTTTGCTTTACTCCAGGATGAATAAATTTTTTCTCCCACCTTCTTATAAGTCGCAATTCTGACATAATATGTTTTCCCTTTTTTCAATTTCGCCAGAGTAGCTGTCGTTGTTTTATTCTTGTTTACGTTCACATTCTTAACGCCCTTTTTGAATTTTTTATCGGTGGAATACTGGATTCTGTAACCTGTAACGGCTTTGTTTCTTTTCCATGAAACTTTTACCCTGCCTTTTGATTTATTAGATAAACCAGACAGGCTTGTTCCACTCGGTCTGACTGTAACAGTGATGTGCGTAGAAGTTTTTTTGTATTTGCCTGTCTCCGCAGCCGTGATTGTAATTACTGCTTTGCCTGTAAATTTCCTGGCAATCGTAACCTTTCCCTTTGCATTCACTTTTACAGATTTATTGTTTGATGAATATGTCAGTTTTGCACCATCATTTACCTTTGCATTAATTTTTACAGTCTGGGTCTTTCCAGATACATTTTTTATAATAGCTGCTGCTTTAATCACATTTGAAGCTTTTTTAATTTCAAAATTAATGCTGATACTTCCTGTATAGTTTCCTGTTCCGGTTATGGTAACTGTTGCTTTTCCAACATTTCTATTATTGGAATAGGTCACGTTATAATCTGCCCCGGCCTGAAGCAGATAACCGTCATCCTGTACCCGCACTGATGGTGTTTTTGCTTTTCCATCATATGTATAACTTGTTTCTGATAAAGCAACTTTCATATTGCTGATTTCTTTTAAATCAGCTCCAAAGACTTTAGAAACCGGAGATTCAAAATTTTCTCTGAGCATATATCTGAACGATACAGTTCCTGTTTCATCTGCCGCTTTCTCTCCAATGTATAAGAGGTTAGATGCCTCAAGAAGATTATCTGCATTTTCATCTTTTACCATCACAAACAGATATCTGCTGTGTGGAACAAGCTTCGAAAACATCATGGAAGCTCCGGTTTTTGTTTCTTCCTGTGCATTCGATGTCGGTGGGGCAAGTTCAGTTATTTCAATATCTTCACTTTCAAAAGCATTACTTTCATCCTCTTCTTCAATTGTCATCTCATTCTGGTCAGATGAACTGGCAGGATCCTGCACTTCTTCTACATTTTCTTCCTCTTCTACAAAGATATCTGCTTCAGAATCATCCACTTCGAAGGAATTTATATCATCGGTAAATTCTGCTTCTTCGGTCTGGGATTCCGGTAACCGAAGATTTGCATCATCAACTGCTTCTGTACCGGCTAATGCAGTGGATAACGATGCCGGATCATATGGAACCCATTTGATATTTGTACCGCCAAGCTCTTCCGATTCAATGCCATCCCAAGTGGAATTGTTTTGCGGATAGTATATAGTAGCATCTGAAAAACCAGTTAAGAAATACTCCTTATCCTTATAATCCTCATCCTCATTCTTATCCATAAAAGGTTTATTTCCTTTAAAGTAAACAGATTTCAGCAATTCACAACCTTCAAATACACAGTAGCCGATTTCAGATACATTCCCTGGAATTTCTATACTGCTTAAACTACTGCAACGATAAAAGGCGTAAGGCCCTATACTCGTTACTCCTTCTGGAATCTTTATACTGCTTAAACTACTGCAACCCCAAAAGGCACCATCCCCTATACTCGTTACCCCTTCTGGAATCTTTATACTGCTTAAACTACTGCAACCTTCAAAGGCACTATCCACTATACTCGTTACCCCTTCTGGAATCTTTATACTGCTTAAACTACTGCAATCACAAAAGGCCCAATGCCCTATACTCGTTACCCCTTCCGGCAGCTCTATACTGGTTAAACTACTGCAACTTTCCAAGGCACCAACCCCTATACTCGTTAGCTCTTCCGGCAACTCTATACTACTTAAACTACTACATTCAAAAAAGGCAAAGTCCCCTATACTCGTTAGCTCTTCCGGCAACTCTATACTACTTAAACTACTACATTTATAAAAGGCAAAGTCCCCTATACTCGTTAGCCCTTTCCCCACAATAGCCTTGTTAATTTTAAAATCTGACCATGGCGCTTCTTCAGAATGATAATAATCCGGCATATCGCCCTTACCTTCGATATACAAAGTCCCATCTTCTGTCAGGCGCCATGTGATATTTCCGTCTTTTCCTGAAGCCTGGTCTCCTGTTCCAGTTCCACCTGATTCTGCTTTTTTACTCAGTTTTATTTCAACCTGTGTTCCTCTGCTGTGGACAGTAAGGTTCGCCTCTCCTTTCACTTTTCCCTGAGTGGCCTGTACCACATATGAGCCATTTGGCAGGTATATCTTTGTCTGCTTTGAATCGGTTGCTTCGACGGAATCCACATTTCCTTTTGGAGTTACTATCTTTACCTGCTCTGCAGTCTTTCTGTCTCCTACGGTCAGTATGCTGGTTCCTTTTGTTTCTTTTCCATCTTTATCCTTTACTGTTACATTAACCGCGTAAGCGATATGCGGACAGGTCGACCAGCCAAATTCCCCCCTGTCAATCGAATAATAAAAATCTTTGACCTTTATTTTAGGAAGATCCCATGCGCGCTTCCTGTTGACAACGCCCTTAATTATATCAACCTCCAGTTCCATCGTAAATTTGGCATTTATCTCACCTTGCAGGCACAGTTTACATGTATGTATTTCATCCTTACCTGTATCATATATCGCTTTTTTTGCACTTAGCTCTGCGCCTCCCGTAAAGCTTAGAGCAAGCTCCGCACTGATAATTGATATAGAAGGCTTAGCCTTCAACCCGACAAACAGTTTACCTTCTATTTCCAGGCTACTATCAACAGTCGGACGTGATGCCAGATTTTTAAATCCTGAATTAGCATCATAGGCACCACCGATACTTCCTTTTAATTCTCCCTTCCACGTTAAACTACCTGATGCTTCAACAACAAACGAAGGGGTGAATTTTACAATTACACATAACAAGGGTGTTATCCATTGAATTTTGCCAAGCGGAATTTCTTTTAACTTTAATTTTCCTTCTACTTTTACCGATATTCCTGTTGTATATTCTAGCTTTGTTGAAAAATACTGGTACCCTGCTGTTATATAAAAATCTATTTTAAATTTAAACTTATAATTTAAATTTCCGGTAACTTTTACATCATTGTCGAACTTTTTATACAAGTTATAGGAAGTGCTGTATTCAAGACTGCCACTGCCTTCAATCCGCGCTGCTCTGTCAGCAAACATTTCCGCATCCGTGTCTGTCTCCGCTGCTGTAACACCATCCTCCATATTGCTGTTATCGACAGACCATTCTCCCTGTGAACTATCAGTTTCGATCTTGACATAATCAAAGTAGTCTTCAAGGTCTGTGTCTGCCTCTTTCTGAATGGTAACTGTCGTTCCATTTACGGAAATAGCTGCAACCTTGCCCAGAAGCACAGTCCCGTCACTGTAGCGGTAAGAAAAAGTATCTCCTTCCTTCAGTTCGGTAAAGCTGCTGTCTGCATTCGTGATCGTATAAGTACCATTTCCGTTATCAATCAACTGGTTTGAAGCAGTTCCTTCTTCTGCCGTAACTGTCTGGTCATTAAATACTGCAAAGTTTGTTTCTTCATTTCCTTCCTCAAGCTGAAGTACTTTTTCCGGTTCATAATCATCGACCGTTGAATTTCTGAGGTCCTGTATATTTTTTGTATACAGCTCTGTAGTATAAGCATCACACAGAGGCTCATGACTTTCTTCATCCAGAAGATACGCTGTGGCAACAAAATACTGTGGCATGTCCCCTGAAATGGTGATCTCTGCTGTATTATCATCCTCAGAAACGTATTCATTCCCTGATGCAAGCATTTGCAGCTGCTGCTCATCATAGACCGCAACAACCAGCTCCGCGTCTGTCACTGTCTGAAATTCTACAACTGCAGTGTTATCTTCGATTTCAAGCCCTGTTATGTTATCTGCTGACAGCCTGCGCTCCTCGGAATTTTTATTTTCTTCTGAAATAGCGGATGCAAGTACCTCTCCAACCCCATCCGTTCCCTCTACTTCAAAATCCTGAGTGTTGTCTGTTATATTGTTGTCCTGCGTATCTGAGATAAAATCAGATGCTGCAAATACAGAACTGTCCACAGGCATTATTCCAAGAGATAATGCAAGCGTCAATGCCAGAAACTGATTTTTCCTGTTTTTCTTTTTCATATACTTTTTCCCTCCTGAATTTTATGCTCTGATTATATCTCTCATATCTTATCATTGTCCACAATTTTTCACATTTTCTTCACACTTTTTTGTACTTATTGTTACTTTCTTCATAGCACTGTTCCACAGGTTTTTCCATAAATACTGGTTCTGGTACTTCTGGCATCGGAAAACCTCATCGCGCCGTTTTCCGTTGCTTTTTTTCTCTATTTCAGGCTATAACGTTTTTTTGCTTTACTGGAACATTACGGAGTAATTTCCTATAAAAGTAAATAGACCCACGCGACTATCGCATGGTTTTCCTTATACAAAAAGACCAGGTACCTGAAACAGGTATCTGATCTTTTTATTATAACTGTAGCTGTAATTTAATTTTCTGATGCTTCTGCTCTTCTTAAGAGATCATATTTCTCTATCTCTGTACCAAGATCTACGGCAAGCTTCTGCTGCGGATGTGGTGCACTCTCCACAGACTCACCATTTTCATCATAAATTGCCCGAACTTTCACAGATAAGTTTCTTCCGTCCGGTTTCATGATCTCAATGGTCTCGCCAACGCTGAATTTATTTCTCTGGGTAATATGTGCAAATCCTTTCTCATCGACTTCCTCTGCATATCCCAGATACGTATATTCTTTGACATAAGTGTTATTGTCATAGATCTGTGTATTCTGATCCGGTTTTCCATAAAAGAATCCGGTCGTAAACTGTCTGTATGTGCAGTTTGAAATCTGTTCCTGATACCATGGCATGTTCGCTTTATATTTCTCAGGAGATTCCAGATAGTCATCGATCGCCTTACGATAAGTTCTCGCGACTGTCGCTACATAAAGTGCAGTTTTCATACGTCCCTCGATCTTTAGGCTGTCGATCCCGCTGTTCAGGACATCGTCCATATGCTCGATCATACAGAGATCTTTCGAATTAAAGATATAGGTTCCTCGCTCGTTCTCGTAAACCGGCATATATTCGCCCGGACGTTTTTCCTCGACTACAGAATATTTCCAGCGGCATGGATGCGTACATGCGCCCTGATTGGCATCTCTTCCCACCAGATAATTACTCAACAAACATCTTCCGGAATAGGAAATGCACATTGCACCATGTATAAATGTTTCGATTTCCATATCATCCGGAATGTTGGCACGGATTTCCCGAATTTCTTTCAGCGACAATTCACGTGCTGTTACGACACGTTTGGCTCCGAGACGATACCAGAAACGATAAGTCTCGTAGTTTGTATTATTTGCCTGCGTACTGATGTGGCATTCGATCTCCGGGCAGATTTCACGGGCATAAGTAAAGATTCCCGGGTCTGCAATGATCAGCGCATCCGGTTTTAATTCCTTGAGTTCCTGCAGGTACTCACGTACTCCCGGAAGGTCATCGTTATGCGCCAGAATGTTGACTGTCACATAGACTTTTACACCATGTTCATGTGCAAAAGCGATTCCTTCTGCCATATCTTCTTTTGAAAAGTTCTTCGCCTTTGCACGAAGTCCAAATGCCTCACCACCGATATAAACGGCATCTGCACCAAATACAACAGCGATCTTAAGGACTTCCAGACTGCTTGCCGGAACCAGCAATTCAATTTTTCTCATAATTCCTCCTTAACACTCACAGAAACACCGTCGCCCAATGGAATGATACTCGTCGTAAGCTGTGGATGATGCTTCAGTTCAAAAAGGTAATCTCTCATTCGTTTATAAATTGTACGGTTTCTGCGCTCCACAAGGTAGTGAGACTCGATCAGTTCTCCCTCCTGCAGCACATTATCCGACATCAGGATCCCGCCCGGTGCAAGAAGTCTTACAACATCCGGAAGCCAGTGAATATACTGACCTTTAGCTGCGTCCATAAAAATCAGATCATAGGAACCTTCAAGTTTTTTCAGAATTTCTCCTGCATCTCCTTTCAGGAATGTGATCTGGTCTTCTCTTCCTGCTTTTTTGAAATTCTCTTCTGCGAGTGGAATTCGTTTTTCATAATTTTCAATCGTTGTGATATGCAGATCCGGTCTGCCATACTCACACATAAGAAGTGTGGAGAAGCCTACGGCCGTCCCCACTTCCAGAATTTTCTGCGGTTTTGCAAGTGCCAGCAATGTTTTGATAAAACTCTGCATCTCCTTACGGATGATCGGAACTCCCTCAGAAAGAGCAGAACACTCCAGTTCATCAAGAAATGGAGTGTTGCCTGTATCAAGAGAATTTATAAATGTTCGCATTCTTTCTTCTACGATCACGAAGTTACTCCCTCCTGCTCCGCATCTCCCGCAAGAATACCCATAATTCTGGTCGGTGTATATGCAGTGCTGAGAAGATAAGTTCCCGGTCTCATTTTGCCGCTGTAATTGGAAAGCTTTTCCTGTACAACAAATACCAGCGAATCTTCGATCAGACCTTTGCTCTTCAGGGTTTTGGCAATATCATAAGCCGTTGCGTCTTCTTTGATCACAACCGTTACTTCCTGTCCCTCTCCCGGACTCATTGCCTGCTGGTTAAATATATTGTATCCAAACTGGTATGTGACTTTTCCGATCCAGATAACAAGAACAGCCACGCATACATACAGAGCTATTTTGAAAAAACCTCCCGCAACGATGACTCCTGCTGCGCCTACCCGGTCTTTTTTATCTCCCATATCGGCTCCTTTCTGTCTGTAAAAGCTTCGTGTCTTATGCTTCCATGATGATCGGCAGGATCATCGGACTTCTCTTTGTTCTCTTCCAGAGGAAATCACTGAGTGCATCTTTTACTACGTTTTTGATCTTGCCCCAGTCTGTGATGTTGCGGTCCAGACAGGAATCAAGTGCATTCTCAACAACTTCTTTTGCATGTTCCATCAGATCCTCGGATTCTCTTACATATACGAAACCTCTGGATACGATATCCGGTCCTGCAAGAACGACGTTGCTGTGTCGCTCCAGTGTCATAA
>OLQG01002216.1_pt1 | contig 10426 bp, 10 predicted proteins | sample 1672221 | NCBI WGS metagenome assembly OLQG01 (sample SAMEA3136660, study PRJEB25190) | human gut metagenome | biome: human gut; feature: human-associated habitat; material: faeces | place: Austria | collected 2013
TTGAATGAAAAGCATGAATTTCTGAAATGTGAATGAGATAATATAGATGGCATGACACCAAGAACTTTAAGAAAATATGCTTTGAAAGTATAATAACATAAAACTCTCAATGTTTCAATATAAAATTAAAAACAAAATAAATACAACATAAATAATAAGAAATAAAAAACAAAAGATTTATATTTTCAACTGCTGGTTGAATTGACGTTTTTCTACTATAATGATACAATAATTTGTAGAAAAACACGAAAAAAAGGAGAAAAAAGCTAAAAAATGTATGCAAAATTGAGAATAGAACTTGACTCTTCTCAGATTTCATATCAGCAGTCTTCAAATTTGCAGGGCGTACTGATGGAGCAGATTGACACAGACTATGCACAGGAACTGCATCAATATAGTCTGAATCCATACAGCCAGTATGTCGTGAAGGAAAAGGATAAGACTGTCTGGTATATTTGCACCGTAAACGAAGAGGCTTATGAAAATATCATTCTGCCGCTGGAAGAGTTGAAACAGATCACGATTCGCAGAAAAGAGATTACCACAAACGTTGTGGACCGGAGCATTGAGATACTGGAAGAAAGCGAGCTGATGAAGCAATTTTATGAGGAAAGCTGTGATCGCTATCTGAATTTGCAGTTCTGCACACCGACAGCATTTAAACGTGACGGAAAATATGTGAATTATCCGGATCTGCGTCTGGTATATGGAAGTCTGATGCGAAAATACAGTGCTGCATCAGAAGAACTGAATATGTACGATGAAGAGACACTGGAAGAGCTTGTAAGGAACAGTGAGATCATTCGATATCGTCTCCAGACCATGCCTTTTCCACTGGAAAAAGTTCAGATCAATGGATTTGTGGGGAATGTCTGTATCAAGATAAAAGGAACAGAGACGATGGCAAATTATATTAGGCTGTTATGTCGTTTTGGAGAATATTCCGGTGTGGGAATCAAAACCAGTATGGGAATGGGAGCAATGCAGCTGCACAGGAGGGAGAAACATGGTTGATGAAAAAGTAAGACTGATCATGGGAAGTTTGTTGCATGATACAGGAAAAGTGATTTACCGTCAGGGAGATGACAGGCGTAATCACAGTATTTCAGGGTATGATTATCTGAAAGAGGAAACAAATCTTACAGATTCGGAGATTTTGGACTGCGTCCGCTATCATCATGCATCGCTTTTGAAACGGGCAGTTGGTTTAAAAGAAAACAGTCTGGCGTATATTGTATATCTGGCTGATAATATTGCGGCATTTTCCGACCGGCGGAAAAAAGATGAAAGCGAAGATCGAGGTTTTGAACGTTTGCTTCCGCTGCAGAGTGTATTCAATATTTTGAATGGAAATCATCAGGAAAAATATTATCATCCGGGTAATATGGATCCGAAAAATGGAATCAATGATCCAGGGGATGAAAAGACTCCGTTTTCGGAGTCTTTTTATACAACGGTAAAAGTCCAGATTACCGAAAATCTGAAAGGGATGGATTGGAACAGTGAATATTTAAATTCGCTTCTGACAGTTCTGGAAGCCAATCTTTCTTATGTTCCATCTTCGACGTCAAAAGAAGAACTGGCAGATATTTCGCTGTTTGATCATGTAAAACTGACGGCAGCAATCGCAAGCTGCATCTATGACTATCTGAACGAAAATCATCTGAATTATAAAGAGACATTATTTTCAAAAGAAACAGAATTTTACGAAACAGAAGCATTTCTATTCTGTTCTTTAGATATTTCCGGTATCCAGAAATTTATTTATACCATTGCTTCAAAAAATGCATTGAGAACTTTAAGAGCCAGATCTTTTTATCTGGAAATCATGATGGAGCACATGATAGATACACTTCTTGAGAGACTGGAGTTGTCAAGAGCAAATCTGATTTATTCGGGAGGTGGACATTGTTATTTGCTTCTTGCCAATACACAAAAAACACGAGAAGTGTTAAACACATTTCAAAAGGAATTACAGTCCTGGTTTTTAAAATATTTTCGTACAGAACTTTTTGTGGCATTTGGTTACAGTGTATGCAGCGGCAATACATTTCGAAACGTTCCGGAAGGAAGCTATGCAAATATGTTCCGGCAGGCTTCTGCAGGCATATCGAAATCAAAATTACATCGTTATACAGCGGAAGAAATCATTGCATTAAATCAGTATCGTGCGGATGATTACACAAGAGAATGTAAAGTATGCAAGAGAATCGACCAGGTGGATGAGAAAGGTGTGTGCCCGCTTTGTCGCAAGATAGAAGCACTTTCCGGAAATGTTTTATACGATACATTTTTCTCAATCGTACTGGAAGGAGAGCAGGAAGGGCTGCCTCTTCCGGGGGGATACAGGATGGTAACGGATGATGAAAAATCATTGAAAAAGAGAATGGAAGAGGATATTTACTATGTGAGAACATATGCAAAAAATGCAATGTATACGGGGAAACATATTGCGACAAAGCTGTGGGTTGGTGATTATACGACCGGGGATACCTTTGAAGCGTTTGCAGAGCAGGCAGAAGGAATCAAAAGAATCGCAGTTATGCGTGCAGATGTAGACAATTTGGGGCAGGCATTTGTTTTTGGATTTTCTCAGGGGAAAAGTACATTGTCAAGAACAGCAACACTTTCCAGACAGCTGTCTGTATTTTTTAAGCATTGTATAAGAGATATATTAGAAAATGGAGAATATAGTATACAGGGAGAAGCTTCAAAACGAAAACGCAAAGTGACGATTGTTTATTCCGGCGGAGACGATGTTTTTCTTGTCGGTTCTTGGAATGATGTGATCGAAGCAGCAATAGATCTTTCAGAAAAGTTCAAACGCTATACACAGGGAACATTGAGTATTTCAACAGGTATTGGAATCTACGAGTGCAGTTATCCGATAGCTGCCATTGCCGAAGAGACCGGGCGAATGGAGGAAGAGTCAAAGAAAAGTCCAAATAAGAAATCTATTACGTTAATGGAAGACGGAGAGGATCATAAAGTAGAGGAACTGGATAAACCATTAAGTGACGGAACTTATGAATGGGATGAATTCAAAAATGAAGTTCTGGAACAGAAGTACAGGGCAGTACAGGAATTTTTCCGGAATGCAGATGAACGAGGTATGTCATTTCTTTACCGCATGTTGGAACTGATCCGGAATCAGGATCAAAATCTGAAACAGGACAAGAAAAATAAAATTGAATTTGCGAGATTCCTTTATCTGCTTTCAAGACTGGAGCCGAAAGAAGAGGGAACTCAGAAAGAGCAATATCGCAGATTTACTGAAAAAATGTACCGATGGATACAATCAGAAAAAGATTGCAGACAGTTAAAGACAGCATTGAATCTGTATGCATATATGCACCGGGAGAGAGGAGAAAATTATGCGGATAAATGAAAACAATTATGTGGATAAAGCAGAGAAAGTGATAAAAGAGCTGGCAGAAGAATCAAAACAGAGAAACAGAGGAAGAGTAGATATGGTTACGACTTCCAAACTCCGAAACCTTCTGGCGATGACAGCAGATATTTATAATCAAGTGCTTACCTGGCAGTCGGAAACATTAAGTGATGAGCTGAACGGAAGAATCGAATATCTGCGGATTCGTTTTGTCTATGAATGCGGACGCGATGACAGTAAGAGAAAAGTAAGAAATTTTGTAGAGAAATCAGAGGCTCTGGAGATTCTGAAAGAGATTAAAAAGAGCAAAAAGAATTATCTGCTCTTCAGCAGATACATGGAAGCACTGGTTGCATTTCATAAATATTATGGCGGAAAAGAACAATAGGAGGAAGTTGTTATGTATGCAAAAATTAAGATTTTTGGAGACCTTTATGTAAAAACAGGAATGCATATCGGAGGCAGCAGTGCTTTTGCAGCGATTGGAGCCGTAGATTCACCGGTTATCAGAGATACGAGAAGCAGTTTGCCGATGATTCCGGGAAGTTCCTTAAAAGGAAAAATGCGAAGTCTGCTAGCAAAAGAATTTAACGGTCAAGTGGTAGAGCCGGAAAATGATCATGAAAGAATTGCCAGACTGTTTGGAAGTTCAAAGAAAGAGAAAGTCAGAAGAAGTCGTCTGTTGTTTGCAGATATGGTTCTGGCAAATGAAGGAGAACTGCGAAAAGCCGGACTTCAGAGTATGACAGAAGTGAAATTTGAAAATTCCATTTCAAGAGCCACAGCCATTGCAAATCCAAGACAGATAGAACGTACGGTAGCAGGTTCGGTCTTTGAGCTGGATTTGATCTATGAGCTGGAGAAGGAAGAGGAATTTATAGAAGATATGGAAACGCTTGCAGAAGGAATGAAACTTTTGCAGTATGATTATCTTGGCGGCAGTGGTTCTCGTGGGTATGGCAAAGTTGAATTTCAAAATATAGAAGCAGAAGCAGTGGTCGGCGATGTGGACGAAGCTTTGATGGAGCAATGTAACCGGATTTTGGCAGAGACAACACAGAGATAAGAGGGAGAGCACGTGAATTATACATTATATCAGCTGGAATTTCAAAACGGAGTACGGTTTGGCAGCGGCAACCTGGACAGTACGGAAATTACATTTCATGCAGATACGTTCTTCTCGGCATTGTTTCAGGAAGCATTGAAATTTGGCAAAGAAAAAGAATTTCTTTCGCGTATCGAAGAAGGAAAGCTTCTGTTTTCTGATGCATTTCCTTACATGGGAAAATGCTTTTATATTCCAAAACCTGTCATACATATAGAACCGAAAGCAGATCAGGAGCAGGGAAATTCAAGAAAAAAGAAACTTTTCAAAAATTTGAAATATATTCCACAGGAAAATCTGGAAATCTTTTTCAAAGGAGATTTTGAAGAAAAACACATGGGCAGCCTGAAAGAATTGGGAAGTTACGCAATGAAAACAGCCGTTGCAGTTCGGGGAAAAGAAGAACCAGAACCGTATCGAGTCAGTACTTTTTGTTTTAAGGATGGAAATGGTCTGTATCTGATTCTTGCTTATGAGGGCAAAGAAGACAAAGAGTTTTTTAAAGAATTGCTTGAGAGCCTTTCGTATACCGGAATTGGTGGAAAAAGAAGTGCCGGATTTGGAAGATTTGAAGCGGTGGAAGGAAAAATGCCGGAAAGTCTGAGAAAGAAACTGACGGATATAGGAAAAATGAATATCCTGTTGTCTACGGCACTTCCGCAAAAACAACAATTGGAAAAAGTTTTAGAAGAGGCAACCTACACTCTGATCCGAAGAGGCGGATTTATTGATTCACAGAATTTAAAAGACGGACCGAAAAGAAAAAAAGATATATATGTTTTTGCTCCGGGTTCCTGTTTTAAAACAACTTTTTCAGGTCAGGTTGAGGAAGAAGAAACTGGAGGAGAACATTCTGTTTTTCGCTATGAAAAAGCACTCTTCCTGGGGGTGAATTTATGAGATCAGTATTAAAAACCTGTCAGCTGGAATTAAAAGTAAAAGGACCTGTTTTTGTGGGAAGCGGTTATGAAATTCAAAAAAAAGAATATATTCTGCAGGGACATAAGGCAGGTGTGGTAAATCCGCAGAAACTTTTTATGCTTGCAAAAAAGAAACATCTGGAGGCGGAGCTGGAACGCTTCATGGTAAAAGATACAAGAGAAGATCTGAAACACTGGGCGATGCGAAACCGCATTTCAACGGATGAGATGCAAAGATGCATGGCGTATACTTTAAATGCCGGGGATATGCAGTTAGAAAAAGGAAAAATGCAGATCATGGCATGCGTGAAAAATCCGTATGGACAGCCGTATATTCCAGGCAGTTCGATCAAAGGGATGCTGCGAACCATTCTGCTGTGCGATGAAATTATGCAGAATCCGGAAAAATACAGAAGACACGCACAGCAGATCAAACAAGATCTCCGGCAGCAGGGTGTAAGACGAGACAGAGTACTTGCAGGGAACATCAAAAGTATAGAAGAAGAAACTTTCCATATCCTTGAAAGATCAGAAAAACAAAGAGATGCAGTCAATGACTGTATGGCAGGCATCATAGTAAGTGACAGTGAACCACTTTCCACAGAAGATTTAATCTTATGCCAGAAATGGGAGAAACACGTAGATGGAAACAACAAAACCATCAATCTTCTGCGAGAATGCCTGAAACCGGGCAAAGTTATACGCTGCACGCTTACAGTTGACGAAAGTTTGTGGAAGAGAACGGGAAAAGAATTCCGGGCAGAGGATATTATGGAAGCAGTACAGCGTTTTTCAGAACGGTATCAGGAAACATTTTTGAGTAAATTTACAGGTAATCATACAATTTCAGATCGTACCGTTTTTTTAGGCGGCGGCAGTGGATTTGTATCAAAAACTATGATATACTCATTGTTTGAAGGCAGAGAAGCAGTTGCGGTTACAAAAGATATTTTTGAGAAAGCAAAGGTTCCAAGAGAACACAAGCATGAAAAAGATTTGGTATACGGTGTCTCACCGCATATTCTCAAATGTACTCGTTATCAGGGCAAAGAATACATGATGGGACAGTGTGAGATGACATTGCATCCAAAAGAATCATAGAGTGCAAAAGAATCAAAGAAGCAGAAATCCGGGAATTTTGCAGGCGTTTCCCACGCACCGCATAAACACTGGGAAAAACTGCAGAAATTCATTCCAAAGAAAGCTATATTTCCAGAAAAAACAATTTGCCACGCAAAACGGCAAATAACCACAGAAAACAAGCAGGGTTTCAGAGATGGTATTGAGAAATATAGCTCCCCGATAGGGGACGGAAACGTATTCATGGGGCTTCTGAACGGTAGCACAAAAAACATTGAGAAATATAGCTCCCCGATAGGGGACGGAAACACGGATTGCGGTAACGGTGCTGTTTTGGAACACCGATTGAGAAATATAGCTCCCCGATAGGGGACGGAAACAAGTAAATAATGAAATGTTAGAATTATCATGTCATATTGAGAAATATAGCTCCCCGATAGGGGACGGAAACTATGTAAACATTATGCCACAGTCTTCGTGATTGTCGATTGAGAAATATAGCTCCCCGATAGGGGACGGAAACTTTCAACAACTTCCTCGAAATCTGGAATTCTGCCGATTGAGAAATATAGCTCCCCGATAGGGGACGGAAACTTGTCGATCTTCTGATCAATGTTTACTGTAGCTGGATATTGAGAAATATAGCTCCCCGATAGGGGACGGAAACAATTTCCAGGTCACGGGCATACGCCTTGAAATCAAAAATTGAGAAATATAGCTCCCCGATAGGGGACGGAAACTGAATCTATGTACTCATCTGCTTCTGATTCGGTATTGAGAAATATAGCTCCCCGATAGGGGACGGAAACGATCGACACCGTACTTTTGTACGTCCTTTCTTTTTTTATTGAGAAATATAGCTCCCCGAGAGGGGACGGAAACGTTTCAATGCTCATTGTTTACGTCCTCCATTTCGTATTAAGAAATATAGCTCCCCGATAGGGGACGGATAGGGATTTCTTCTATCTCCGACTACGGGCATTGTTGAATTAAATTCCTCGCTAGGGGACAATTTATAAAAAGGGGGTATTTTATGAGTTTGCTGTATGTTAATGAAAACGGTGCAACAATTGGTGTGGAAGCAAATAAGTGTGTAGTTCAATATCGAGACGGAATGAAAAAAATGATTCCGATTGAATCTCTGGAAGGCATTACGATCATGGGGCAGTCGCATCTGACGACAAAGTGTGCGGAGGAATGTATGTGCAGAGGAATCTCTGTCGCATATTTTTCAAAGGGCGGGAAGTATTTTGGAAGACTGATGTCTACGGATCATATTAATGTTCAAAGGCAGAGAAAACAAAGTGCTTTGTATGATACAGATTTTGCGGTGAGGCTGGGACAGAAGATTTTGAGTGCAAAGGTAAAAAATCAAAGTATTGTTTTGCATCGCTATGAAAAAAGCCGTGAGCTTTTGCTGGATGAAGAACAGAAAATGATGCGGATATGCAAAGAGAAAATATTGAATTGTTCAAGAATTGAGGAAATGATCGGATTTGAAGGACAGGCAGCGAAATATTATTTCCAGGGCTTATCAAAGTGTGTTGATCGAAAGTTTCGTTTTCAGGGAAGAAGCCGCAGACCGCCCAAAGATGAATTTAATTCCATGATCAGTCTTGGTTATTCACTTTTGATGAATGAAGTTTACTGTAAGATAGAAATGAAAGGCTTGAATCCTTATTTCGGTTTTATTCATCGAGATGCAGAAAAGCATCCTACGCTGGCAAGTGATTTAATGGAAGAATGGCGTGCAGTGATCGTGGATGCAACAGTCATGAGCATGATCAATGGACATGAAATATCAAAAGATCAGTTTTATTTTGATATGGATGAACCCGGATGTTATATTACCAGAGACGGACTGAAAATTTATCTGAACAAACTGGAACGAAAATTTCAGACAGAAATCCGCTATTTGAAATACACAGATTATGCAGTCAGTTTTCGAAGGGCAATTTTACTGCAGATGGAACGCCTGACAAAAGCGATTGAGGAAGGGGACGCAGATTTGTATGAGCCGGTTATTATTCGATGATGAAGATTATTATTTTCAGATAAACGAAGCATTAGAAGATGATAAACAATTTGTACTGATCATATACGATATCGTTGACAATAAGAAACGGATCAAATTTTCGAAAATGCTGGAAGGTTATGGAAAACGGGTGCAGAAATCTGCTTTTGAGGCGATGCTTTCATCCAAAAGTTACAATAAATTAATGGAAGAAATTCCGAAATATGTTAGTGTAAGAAGTACAGAAGACAGCGTGAGAATTTACCGCATTACCGGAAAAGGTAAAGTGATCTCCTGGGGCGATACACCGGAACCGGAAGAGGATGTTATTTTGATATAAAAACACGAAAGGAAGAAAAATGAGCCGAACTTATTTATTTTCACCGATTGGAAACACCGATCCTGTGAAGTATTTTTATGATGGATCTATGTTACATATTTGCCGGTATTATAAGCCGGATGTTGTTTATTTGTATTTATCGAAAGAAATGATGGAATATCATAGGACAGATAATCGTTATGTCAGAAGTATTGAATTGTTGGGAGGAAAATTGAACCACACATTCGAGGTACATATCATAGAAAATGATCAGATGGTGAATGTGCAGCAATATGATGTATTTTACAAAGAGTTCAGAAGCATCATCAGCGATATCGAAAAAGAAAAAGGGGAAGATGACAGACTTCTGGTTAATATGGCATCCGGAACGCCTGCCATGAAAAGTGCACTTCTTATTATGGCAACGCTGGCAGAATATCGATTTTTACCAATTCAGGTTTCTACGCCACAGAAAAAAAGCAATATTGAGCACGAAGAACGTCAGGAATATGATGTCGAGACAAACTGGGAACTTAATCAGGATAATACAGAAGATGCGGAAAATCGTTGTCAGGAAGTAAAGTGTATGAATCTGATGCGGCTGCTGAAACTGGATATTATTAAAAAACATATATTTTCTTATAATTACAAGGCAGCTCTTGAAGTAGCAAAAGATATAAAACAGGATCTGAGTATATTTGCTTATAAATGGCTGGAAACGGCAGAGGCAAGATCAGTCCTTAATTGGAAGCGAATGAACAGTGTTTTGCCGGAAGCAAATGGAATATTAAAAGCTGTTCATGAAGAAGATAAAAAGAAAGTGCTTTTTGAGTATACACTTATTCTTGATCTGAAAGTAAAACGTGGAGAATATGCAGATTTTTTAAGGGCGATTACACCTCTTAGCGTGGATCTGCTGGAAATGGTTTTAGCAGAATTTTGTGATATTGACATTACAAAATATTACAAACGAAAAGCTTTTCGAGAATGGGATGAGCAGAAAATGAGTGGAACAGAAATTTTAAGGCTTGCACAGGGAAATTATTCTTATTTCCGCTATGGTCCGGTTTATTCGGGGGCATTAAATAATATCATTCAGGCAAAATGTGAAGATAAACTGCTTGCACAAAGAGTAAAGGAACTGGTAGAAGTAGAGCATAAAGTTCGGAATATTGCAGCACATAATATTGTTTCTGTTACGCAGGAATGGGTGAAAGACAGAACAGGAAAAACGTTAGATGAAACCATGTGGATTATAAAATACATTTGTGAATGTGTGAAAATCAATACAAGAAAAGAAAACTGGGCTTCGTATGATCTCATGAATGAGCAGATATTAAAAGCTCTGGAAGAGTGATCAGATCAGGAAAAGTATATAAATGAACAGCGATTCTGTCAGCAAAGCTGAGCAGAATCGCATATAGAATGTACCACGATTAAATGATGTTGGGGTCAAAAGATGCCATACGAATTATTCCGTACTTCGTACTCTCACAATTCTGTCCGACATTCGTATATCGTGAAGCTTACGCTCCACTTTTATACTCATGTCGGGGCGGGTCATTAAGCCATAAAACCACTCCTGTGCAAGCACATC
>OLQG01002217.1_pt1 | contig 10423 bp, 10 predicted proteins | sample 1672221 | NCBI WGS metagenome assembly OLQG01 (sample SAMEA3136660, study PRJEB25190) | human gut metagenome | biome: human gut; feature: human-associated habitat; material: faeces | place: Austria | collected 2013
AATGCTTTCTCAGGAGATAAGAAATTAAAAACTATCAACATGAAGAAGGTAAAATTCCTGAAAACGGTTGGAAAATCAGCATTTAAAGGAATTTCCAAAAAGGTAACTGTGAAAGTTCCGGGAGCGAAAAAGGCGGCTTACAAGAGACTTTTCAAAAAAGGTGGTATTGCAGCAAACAGAATTAAATAATAAGCTATAAATGAGCAAATTTGAAAAAATGCACAAAACTATCCTGCTAATTTCATAAACGCTTCCGGAGGTTCTGGCAGTTCCTTTGCACGAAAGCATAACAGCAACCGCCTGATGACCATAATCCTGTTTGCCCTTTAAATGGGACTGGTGGAAATACGCATCTTCAATAGGATGCAGAGCCTGTGACAGTGGCTGTTTTTTGCAAAATCACGAATTTGCTCATTTATAGGTATATAATTAACAATTCACCCAACAGACAAATGAGGAAGACTATATGGGAAAGAAAAAACTATTAGCATTGTTATTGAGCATAGCAATGATCTTGCAGCCGATGACATATGTGGGGGCAACGGAAACAACGGTAGATTTGGAACAAAATGGCTCGAATGCTCAGACGGTTTCATATGCCCATAGTGAAGTATCTGATCCAGTAAACGGAGTCACAATAAAGGCGGAATGGAATGATCCGGTGATAGGTGAGCCAATGACATTCCATGTCTCAGGAAGTGGTGGCAGTGGTGCTTATAAATTTAGAATGGATGCGCCCAGTTATTCCAATCCGAATGAATATGCTTATGAATCTGTGGCAGATCCCAGCCGTGGGGAGTGGATGCTATACACTGATGAATGCGAATCCTATGATTATACATTTACAATGACTGCATCAGGGACTTATAATTATCGATTTTATATTATGGATAAGTTATCCAACGTCACCTATTTGCGTGTGAATATGTATATTACGGTATCCGATGATAATTATCCAAGTGTGAATTCAATTGTTGCAGCAGCTGTTGCCGAGTGTGAAGAAAAAACAGATGGATCAGAATATGAAAAAGCACTGTGGTTGCATGATTGGCTATTGCAACAGCTGGATTATGACAAATCTTTAAAATGGTCTTCTTCTGAAAGTGCATTAACAAGGAAACTTGGGACTTGTCAGGCGTATGAAAGTGCTTACTCGAAATTGCTTACTGCTGCCGGTATCGAAAACGCAGAAACCAGAGATACTTATGATGGTCATACATGGAATGCTATGAAGCTTGATGGAGAATGGTATCAGGTTGACTGTACCTGGGATGATACCACGGATCATTGGTATAATTTTGATCAGACTCGTTTGTATTTCGGTTTGACAGATGAACTTATGGCAATTGCACATAAGGGACATACGAATATATATACGGCTGAAAATTATGCTACACGTTCCACAAGTCTGAAAAATAATTATTTTGTCAGAAGCGGAGAGGCACAAACATGGGCAGACGCATATGTCGAAAGGATCCGGAAACAACTGGAGGATGGGCAAACAGCATTTTCTATTTCCGCAGACAATGCATCATATCCACCAAGTATTTCAGCTATTCAGAATGGAATCATTGCCTATGTATTAAATCAGATGAAGTGGTCTGTAAATGGTGAGAACATAAGTTTACAGGCTGTCGGTGAGGCAAAGGAATTTACTCTTACAGCAACAAAAAATGGTTCGATTACGGGGGAAAAGCCACATTCATACACACTGAATCTTGATGGAACGATTGCAATTAATTTGTATATGGAACTTCCGGAGAGTCTGGCATCGAATCAGGAGGTTTATATGGAATTCACACTTCCAAACGGAAGTGTATCACAGGTAAAGGTAAAAGATGCAGTCAAAAAAGATGGATATTATGTGTTTACCTGTCGAGTTGCAGCTAAAGAAATGGCAGCAGATGTAAAAGCGAGAATGGTTGCAGACGGTCAACGTGGAAAGGAATATACAGTCAGTGTTGAACGATACGCTGAGTATGTCTTGAATCATACGGCTGAATACAGTGCAACGACTATAAAGCTGGTAAAGGCGATGTTGAATTATGGTGCATCTGCACAGACGATGTTTGACTATCATACGGATAAGATGGCAAATGAAATTTTAAGTGAAGAAGACAAGAAAGTGGATACGGCTGACTTTTCAGCATATAAACATATTCTCACAACAGATCCAAATGAAAAAGGAATTAGCTGTTATGTTGGTTCCCTGTGCCTGGAATCAGACACGAGTATTAAAGATTATTTTATATTGAATAATAATGCTGATATTGATGAGTATGTGTTTTACGGCATAACAAATGGCGGTACACCGGTACAACTTGAAGCGCAGAAAACGATGTTAAATGGTAAAGAATGTTATGCAGTAGAGATTAAAAATATTAAGGCACAGAATTTAGATCAGAGTGTTAAGGTTACCGTTCAGAGAAGAGAGAATCCAGGTGTAAATGTTGTAGAATTGCAATTTAATGCATTTAGCTACGCATATGTAATGGCGAATATGGCATCTTCGAACCGGAAGGCGGTGGATGTAACGAATGCGATGTATGTCTACTGGCAGATGGCAAAACAATACGTAGATGAGAAAACAAATCAATAAAGGGGAGATAAACAATGAATGAAAAGATGTTATATGAAAATCCGGAGATGGAAATTATTAGATTTGAAAAGGAAGATGTAATTACGGCAAGTGATGGTAATGAATTACCTGGGGTACCGTTGTAGTAAAAACATATATTAAAAAGTAAAATAGAAGGTGGGCAGGAAATGTCCGCCTTTTATTTAAAATCAGGAGAAAATATGAAAAAAAAAATCACTATTACAGTAACATGCATAGTATCAGCCCTGATAATTGGAACTTCCCTGATGGCCTGTCAGCATAAGAAAACCTCAGAACCAGCTCCCGTCACATCACAGTCCGAAACCGGCACTGCAACGCCATCTCCTACAATAACTATGAAGGAGAAAAAAGCAGATAAAAATCAGAAAAAAGAAACATTACAAAAACCATCCACGGATTCTGAGCAAAGTGAAAGTACTACCGATACAAAAAAAACGATCACAAGTGAAAAACTTCAAACCATTGTGAATGGGGAGGGAGAAACCGTAGTTCTGTTTCCGGAAGAAACACAGTCTGGTGCAGAAAATCAAAATGCAGCAACTTCAAAAAACCAGACAGGTGATAAAAACTCAAAGAATACTGCAGACACATCGGATAAAAAAGATGATGACAGTAAGAAAGAGGAAACTGATAATAAACAGGATACAAAAAAAGATCCTGAGAAGCAGCCGGAACAGAAAGACCCGGAGAATACAGAAGATAGTCTGAGCGAACTTCCGATGGTTCCGTTTGAAGAATGATGCCTGAAGAAGTATATAGCAGGAAACAGGAGTAAGAAGGAAATGAAGAAAGAAACAGAAGCTTCACTTCACGCATTTTCAGAACACGGAGTGTTGGAAGAAAAGGACTGGGATATGATTTCTTATATGCTGGGAAGTGGTACATATGGAACGTTTAACAACAGAATAAAGAATTATTTGAAGATTTTAAATCAAAAGAGAGATGAGAAATAGAGGAGACAGAAGAATGAAAATTAACGAAGGATTTCTATATGATGAAATGCAACATTTCAGAGGAGGCAGTCCGCTGTAGTTTTGAGGCAATGACAGGAGAAGAGAGCAGGAAAGAGCAATGAAACAGCAATGAAACAGGCTATCATCAGATCTGAGATATTTTTAAATTTGCTCATTTATAGCATAAAAGAAATATTTCTGGCAGTGGGGATTTCCTACGATAGAATAACAAAAAAGCATACCTGTAAAGTGGAAGAATTATAGTTTAAGGAAAAGGAAAGATAAAACAGTTGATTATTTTAAAATTTGTGCTATAATCTGAAAATGTAAATAACGGTCGGATGTAAAGGATAGGTTATAGGGTATATTATCGGACTGTTAGGAACGGATATTGAAATAGAATAAGAAGCAGATGGTGCCGCCGTAAGGCGGAGAATAGGGAAACAGGTGAAAGACCTGTGCGAGCTCGTCACTGTAAGCAGGAGTGCATTGCTAACTATGTCACTGAGTCATCGGGAAGACAGCAAGGTGCGTTAAGACTGTAAGCCAGGAGACCTGCCAGACTGTGGTACGGGGGATAAAATATTCCAGGTCACGAGGATTGATTGTACCAAATTGAGTTATAGGCAGCGAATTTCCAGATCAGTGTTTGGGATTTGAGTGTCATCATATAGTATACAATCCAACGACATTTGTTTGTTGGATTTTCTTTTTCTCCCCGAATCTTGTTTATTTCAAACAGACAAAATTATTTTGGGAGGAAAGACAAATGAAGAAAAAACTGGTAACGATTTTATGTGTAACTACCATCACAGCATCTATGCTGGCAGGATGCGGAAGTAAAACAGCAGAGACAACTGCTCCGACAGAGACAACTGCAGTAACAGAGACAGCAGCAGCTACGGAAGCAGCTTCTACCGAGGCAGCTTCTGAAACAGCAGCAGCTACGGAAGCAGAAGATGATCAGGCAGCAGCAGATAAAGTAGCAGCTCTGATCGATGCAATTTATGTTCAGGAAAGAAATGAGAACACAGACGAGCAGTGCAAAGAAGCAAAAGAAGCATGGGATGCCCTGACGGATGCTCAGAAAGAACTGGTTGAAGGCGAAAATGCTGATCCGGATTATTTCGGAAGAGATACAGGTGATGCATCCAAAGATGATCCACGCAATGGTGATGAGATTGGTGAAAATGAACTTCTGGTTGTAAGTTTTGGTACTTCTTTCAATGACAGCCGTGTTGCTGATATCAAAGGTATTGAAGATGCACTGCAGGCTGCAAATCCGGACTGGTCTGTAAGAAGAGCATTTACAGCACAGATCATCATCAATCACATCCAGGCTCGTGATGATGAGCATATCGACAACATGGATCAGGCTCTGGAGCGTGCTGTAAACAACGGTGTTAAAAACCTGGTTATTCAGCCGACACATCTGATGCACGGTGCAGAATACGATGAGCTGATGGAAGCAGTAGATGCATATAAAGATAAATTTGAATCTGTAAAAGTAGCAGAACCGCTGTTGGGTGAAGTTGGAGAAGATGCAGCAGCAGTAAACAATGACAAGAAAGCGGTTGCAGAAGCAATCACCTCCGAAGCAGTTTCAACAGCAAATTATGATTCCCTGGATGCAGCAAAAAAAGACGGTGTTGCATTTGTATTTATGGGACATGGAACTTCTCACACAGCAAAAGTTTCTTACAGCCAGATGCAGGCTCAGATGAAAGAGCTTGGTTATGAAAATGTATTTATCGGAACCGTTGAAGGCGAGCCGGAAGAGACAGCATGCGAAGAAGTCATCAAAGCTGTATCTGCGGCAGGATACAAAAAAGTAATCCTTCGTCCGCTGATGGTTGTAGCAGGAGATCATGCAAACAATGATATGGCAGGCGATGATGACGATTCCTGGAAGAGCCAGTTTGAGGCATCCGGAGAATTCGACAGCATCGATACACAGATCGCAGGCCTGGGTGAGATTAAAGCAATCCAGGATCTCTATGTTGCCCATACAGCAGACGCTATGAATGAGTAATAAGTAATATATGAGGTGTACCTCGCAGCAGGAATGTCAGAGGTATTCTTAAAAAAAGAAGCAAAACAGAAGGACAGGAACAAAAATGAAGAAAAGAATCATTACATTAGCAGGATTAATGGCACTTAGCTGTGTACTGGCAGTTGGCTGCGGAAACAGCACAAAACAGACAGAAGCACAGAATGCGGCACAGACAGAGGCAGCTTCTGAAACACAGGCACAGACCGAAGAAACACAGGCAGCGGAGAGTGCAGCAGAAACGACAGCAGATACAAAGACAGCAGAAGCTGCAGTACTGGAGGATGGAACTTACACTGCTGATTTTAATACAGACAGCAGTATGTTTCAGGTAAATGAGACATGTGACGGAAAAGGAACTCTGACTGTAGAAGACGGAAAGATGACGATTCATATCACACTTCGTTCTACAAACATCGTAAACCTGTATCCGGGACTTGCAGAGGATGCACAGAAAGACGGGGCAGAACTGCTGCAGCCGGTTGTGGAAACCGTAGATTATAATGACGGTGAACCGGCAGAAGAAGTGAATGCATTTGATGTTCCTGTTCCGGCTATCGATGAGGAATTTGATCTGGCACTGATCGGAACAAAAGGAAAATGGTATGACCATAAAGTCAGCGTTTCCAATCCGGTAAAAGCAGAAGAATAAAAAATATCAGATTTTGCGAAAAGCTGCTGCGATATGTATCTACATATTTTGCAGCAGCTTTTTATCTTAGTCGGAGAAGACTTCCACTTCTATAAGTGGCGAGCAACAAATTTGTCTTAGTGGAAGTGCAATCTCCGACTAAGATAAACGCTCCGCGAGAATGTGCAGTGATTCTGAGAAGAATATGTCAGCTTTCGCTGACCAGAATCACGCACCAAGTCTCACGTGCGTTCGACTTGAACTTGAAAAGGAGAAATCATGACAGCACAGGAACTAAATTTAAAAGACGGTGAATACACCGCAGAAGTTACGATGGAAGGCGGAAGCGGAAGAGCAACGATCGATTCTCCGACTGCTATTTCGGTAAAAGAAGGAGAAGTTACCGCAGAAATCAAGTGGAGCAGTTCGCATTACGATTATATGCTGGTTGACGGAGAAAAATTTCTTCCGGTCAATACAGAAGGGAATTCTGTTTTTGAAATTCCGGTTGCAGAATTTGATGAACCGATGGCTGTAACAGCAGATACGACTGCGATGAGTGTACCGCATGAAGTGGAGTATACGCTGACCTTTGCATCGGAAACGGTGGCCGCATCCGGATCCGGAACGGGGATGAATGGATCAGTAAGTATCGCATTGTGGATTGCGGTTGCAGTGGCTGTGTTCATGCCGGTTGTTACCAGGATGAGACGAAAGGAAAAGAAATGAAGAAAATAGTGGGGGTACTCGGTGTTGCATTCTGCCTGATGCTGGCAGGCTGTACATCGCAAAAACAGGATACGATTGAAAAGCGAAATACTGATATCAGCAAGGATCTGACATATGACCACAGCATGGAACTGGAGTACGCAAAGCTGTTTGCGGTGGATTATTATCAGAATGATTATGCACTTGTCACGATCGCAGATGACGGGAAATATCTGATCGTACCGGAAGGAGAATCTGTGCCGGAAGATATGGATAAGGATATCACGGTGCTGCAGCAGCCGATCCAGAATATTTATCTGGCGGCTTCGGCGGCGATGGATATGTTTGTGGCGACAGATGCACTGGATGCGGTTCGATTCAGCTCGCTGAAAGCAGATGGCTGGTACATAGAAGAGGCGAAAAAAGCCATGGAAGATGGGGATATTATTTATGCCGGGAAATATTCAGCCCCGGACTATGAGATGATATTGAATGAAAACTGTGGGCTTGCCATCGAGAATACCATGATTCTGCACACGCCGGAAGTAAAAGAGCAGCTTGAAAAATTTGGTATTCCAGTTCTGGTCGACCATTCGAGTTATGAGACAAATCCACTCGGACGTACGGAATGGGTCAAACTTTACGGGATGCTGACAGGTCACGAAGACCAGGCAGATCAGGCATTTGATTCAGAAGCGAAAGCGTTTGAACAGGTGAGTGATCAGGATGCAACCGGAAAAACGGTGGCATTTTTCTATATCACGACAAATGGGGAAGCAAATGTACGAAAAAGTGCGGATTATCTGCCGAAAATGATTGAACTTGCCGGCGGAAGCTATATTTTTGATGATCTAGGTGACGAGGAGGACGCGACATCTACAGTTTCCCTTCAGATGGAAGAATTTTATGCCGGAGCAAAAGACGCAGACTATATTATTTATAATAGTACAATAGAAGGAGAATTGTCTTCCATGCAGGATCTTCTGGGAAAAAGCCCGCTGCTTGAGAAATTCAAAGCGGTGAAAGAAGGACATGTATACTGCACGACCAAGAATCTCTATCAGTCAACAATGGAACTTGGGACAATCACATCCGATATTCGAAAAATGCTGACCGGGGACGATGCAGACCTGACTTATCTGTATAAGGTGGAGTGATACGATGAAAAAAAGCAGATACGGTGCTGCATTTATCATTCTTGCAGCTTTGTTATTTTTATTTTTGGTTTTGAATATATGCATCGGAAGTGTAAATATACCGGTTTCGGAGATACCGAAAATGCTGTGGGGCAACGGTGCAGATGAAACCTTTACGGATATTGTGATGGGAATCCGTTTTCCGAGAGCAATGGCAGCGGCAATCCTGGGCGGAGGGCTGGCATTGTCCGGATATCTTTTGCAGACTTTTTTTCATAATCCGATCGCCGGACCATTCACCCTTGGAATTTCCTCCGGAGCAAAACTGGTCGTGGCACTTGTCATGGTGGCTTCCCTTGGAAATGCCCTGCATTTAAGTTCCTGGGTGATGATCGTGGCAGCCTTTGTCGGTTCGATGATCTGTATGGGATTTGTGATCCTGATGTCGAAAGTGACCGATCAGATGTCGATGCTGATCGTCAGCGGCGTTATGATCGGATATATCTGTTCTGCGATCACCGATTTTGTGGTAACATTTGCGGACGATGCCGATATTGTAAATCTGCATAACTGGTCAAAAGGAAGTTTTTCCGGGATTACCTGGGATAATGTAGTGATCATGGCGATCGTTGTCGGGATCACTTCAATCTGCGTTTTTCTGATGTCAAAGCCAATCAGTGCCTATCAGATGGGAGAATCTTATGCACAGAATATGGGACTGAATGTACAGTTGTTTCGAGTATTGCTCGTGCTGTTATCCAGTATTCTGTCAGCATGTGTGACAGCCTTTGCAGGACCGGTCTCCTTTGTCGGAATCGCTGTTCCGCATCTGGTCAAAAATTTGTTCGGTACCGCAAAACCGATCATTATGATACCCGCATGTTTTCTTGGAGGATCTGTTTTCTGCCTGTTTTGTGACCTTCTGGCAAGAATTATGTTTGCCCCGACAGAACTTTCCATCAGTACGATCACAGCCGTATTTGGTGCACCGGTGGTTATCTATATTATGATTCACAGGAAAAAAGAAAAAGTGTGAAATCAGAAATCATGGAACAGTTCATGCAATGCATAAGGTACATCTTGCAGCAAGAATGTCAGAAATATTTTTGAATTTTTGATTTAGAAGAGGCGGAATAGCATATGGAAGAATATTATTTTTATACGGAAGGTCTGACCGTCGGCTATCACGGCGTTCCGCTCATAAAAAATATCAAGATCAGTTTGAAAAAGGGAGAAATCCTGACGTTGATCGGGCCGAACGGAGCAGGCAAAACAACGATCCTGCGAAGCATCATAAAACAGCTTAAACCGCTTGGCGGAGTCGTTGTGCTGGATGGAAAAGAGACGGAACAAATCAGTGGAAAAGAACTTTCCAGAAAACTTTCGGTTGTGTTGACGGAACGGGTAAGACCGGAAATGATGACCTGCAAAGAAGTGGTTGCGACCGGACGCTATCCATATACCGGAAAATTCGGCGTACTCTCAAAAGAAGACTGGAAACTGGTAGATGAGGCGATGGAGCTGGTGCATATCCATGAGCTTGCTGACCGTGATTTTTCAAAAACGAGTGACGGACAGAAACAGCGGGTAATGCTGGCGAGAGCAATTTGTCAGCAGCCGGATATCATCATTCTGGATGAGCCGACCTCTTTTCTGGATATCCGCTATAAACTGGAGTTTTTAGCCATCATCCAGAATATGTCCAGAGAACGAAATCTTTCCGTGATCATGTCCCTGCATGAACTGGACCTGGCAGGACGTATTTCCGATAAAATAGCCTGTGTCAGAGGAGACAAAGTAGATCGATTCGGAACACCGGAAGAAATCTTTACGCAGGGCTACATCCCACAGCTTTATCAGATGACAACCGGTTCTTATGATGAACGCACCGGAGACCTTGAACTTCCGAAAGCAGAAGGAGAGCCGAAAGTTTTTGTGATAGCCGGAAACGGAACAGGAACAGCAGTTTTCCGAAAATTACAGAGAGAGCGAGTGCCGTTTGTGACGGGGATTCTGTGGGAAAACGACCTGGATTATCCCGCAGCAAAAGCGCTGGCGGCAGAAGTGATTTCCGTGAAAGCATTTACACAGATCGGCGAAAAAGAAATACAGAAAGCAAAAGAATGGATCAGGAAGTGTGAAAAAGTGATCTGTACACTGGATGTAGAAGAGAGTGGAGAGCTGGCAAAACCGATGAGAGAACTTTTCGACATGGGCAGAAAATAAGAATTTACGGAGGTTTCCTGGCAGGTGTAAGGAATTGAAATACGGAGCATTTTATCAGGATGCTGTCTGCAAAAAGCCAGAACCCGTGACCCACTGCGT
>OLQG01002219.1_pt1 | contig 10413 bp, 9 predicted proteins | sample 1672221 | NCBI WGS metagenome assembly OLQG01 (sample SAMEA3136660, study PRJEB25190) | human gut metagenome | biome: human gut; feature: human-associated habitat; material: faeces | place: Austria | collected 2013
AAGGCGCCTGCTGAGCCGCATCAGCCAAAGTAAGCAGTAAGGATTTTTCTACAGGATCAGGACGAAAAGACCGGATGCTGTGACGGCCCATAATAGCTTCGTTTAATAACATATCTTTATTACCTTTCTGGCAGCATATGGCCGATTATTATAAGTCTGAGCTATATTATTTTTTTCTGAGATATTCGAAATAAGCAAACATACCTTCTGCCATAACCGGGTCAATAACTGGAAGTCCGGTCTCTTTTTCAGATCTTTGGCAATGCCGATTGTTGCAAGTCCGGTGCAGGCAAGAGCAATTACTTCTGCACCCTGTTCTTTTAATTTCATACCCAGTTTCAGTACACTTGCTTTTCCTTCCGGAGTCATCAGATCCAGTGTGCTGTGTACACCTTCTGGTCTGCCGAGAATCATCTGCTCAGGAATCATTCTCATATATGCCTGAGGTGCATAGTCTGTAATTCCAAGCACACCTATCCTGCTTCCATATTTGAGAGCCAGCGCTACAGTTGTCTCACCGCCGCCGGTAACAGGAATGTCCGGGAGAACTTTACGGATTTCTGCAACACCCGGATCATCTGCACAGCTTACGATGATCATATCTACATCCGTAAAAGAACGTGCTGTTTCAACAATTTTGGGAATAGCAATTTCACCGAGCTCAGGGCTGTGTATTCCTTCATACTGATCCGGAATGCATTTGGTTACTACCTCCAGTTCAGGGAAATATTCCATAATCTGTTTTCCATGTGACTGAAGCACTTCTTCATCTTCGGTTGTAAGTACACGGATCAGACCAACTTTAAACTTTTTATTCATATCAGTTCCTCCTGTCATATTTTTATCTGTTCAGAAATAAATCAGATAAGAAAAACTCCGTTTTCGATAACTTTTGTATCATCCAGATATAAAGTCGGACGCAGGATGATTCCATCCATATGGCATTCTGCTTTGTTTGTTCCGCCAAAAGAAGTGTTGGTACCAAAGGCGATATGAACAGTTCCATATACTTTTTCATCTTCAAGGATGATACCGTTCAGAATTGCAGCTTCATTTGTTCCGATTCCAAGTTCACAGACTGTTCCGTTGATTTCATTTTTCAGGAGAATATCAAGATTTCCGCTCTTCTCTCCTGTTACGGAACGTAGTTTTCCGCCGGAAATCGTCATGTGAAGCGGACTTTCAAGCTTACCAATGCCTACCATGGAACCGTCAATGATCATTTCTCCATCAGAACCGTCTTCAAGCGGTGCAATATAGGCTTCACCTGAAGGAAGGTTTCCGCACTTTCCAGCTTCTCTGTATACACCAGGGCTTGGAACACCATTTCTTCCACTAATATTGATGTTTAACACATAACCGTCTTTTTCAATGCGGGCACGGGATGCTCTGGTCAGCATTTCTGTTACTTTTGCAGTTAATTTTTCAACTTCATTGTAATCAGCAGTCATTGCACCGCGTGAAAACATTTCTTTTGTGATACCAGGCATAGTAGCCACACGAGTACCTGCTTTGGCTGCTTCAATACGGGCATTCGTATGGGTCAGAGACTGTGCAGTCGGAACGATCACGACATCAGCTGCTTTCATAGCTGCTGCAATTGCTTTGGGTGGTTCCTGCCCGCTTACTTCGCGTTCTTTCATTACCATAAGCAGTTTTTCGCAGCCAAGATTTCCAGCTGCTTCATAAATAGCTTCACCAATCTCCTTACGGCTGTCATCTGTGATGATCAGCACTTCTTCTCCTGTTTTCACTGCAAGACAGGAAGTCAAAACATCTTCTGCAATTTTCACTAAATTCTCCATTGTTGATTTCCTCTTTTCATAAAAATAATTTCGGACATTTCGCCGGACTTATGAAGTACCCTGCGAAATGCCCGGTGAAATATTGCCTTTATATAAAAGCTGCTAATTCAGATATCTGTAAGTTCAGAAACAACTCTGGCAAGAAGGGTTCGTGGAAGAACAACCTTTTTACCTGTCTTTTCTGCAAACATCTTCTTCATTTCCTGTGTATATCCAATGCAGTCAAGAACGATCAGATCTGCTTCAGAATTCTTAATTTCTTCTGCTGCTTTTTCAAGAGCATCCCATTCACCATATGGTGAAGCGGAAACTGCTTTGACATGATCCACATATTTTTTCCATTTGTTTTCACACTGTTCAGTCTGAAGTGGTGATGGTGTCATACAGATAATATCGGATTTTTTGGTCATTAGCGGAACAAGACGGTTCAGTAGTTCACATGGATATATCATAGGGATTTTTCTGGTAGAAAGTGTTTCAGGGAAACTGCCTGTACAGAACATCATAATAAGACTGCATCCCTCATCTTCCATACGGTTAATTGCGTCTTGAAGTCTTGGCAGAATATGACGCTCTGCAAATGTTACAGAACTTCCGTCTGTTAATCTGGATACCAGAACATAATCATCCTTGCCTGGAGCAAATTCTGCAATCTGTTCTTTTGTGAGACCGTCGAGACCGCCGGCCTGAACAAGTTCCAGTGAATCATCAAAGATATGTAAGATATCTGTGGTCACATCTGTACGTGGTGCCTGTCCAATTGTAATTGCTCCTATTTTCATGTGAAATTCCCCCTTCTTATTCATTTCCGAGAGTCTGAAGATGTTTCATGCTTCCATACAATTTCTGAAGACGTGCATATTCATCTGTATCATAGAAGCTGCACTGCTTTCTTCCATATGCTTTGGCAACTTCCAACATAAATCTTGCAGCCTCTTCAACATCAGCAGCATGAGTTGCTCCTGTAGCACATCCAGGAACCATAGTTTCTGCTGTGATCGCAACACCTACAACCGGTGCATCTGTTGCTGTACATGGCTGCAGGATACTATTCAGATGATGAACATCATTTCCATATGGCGTGATATCCTGTGTTGCCAGAGGGAATACATATGGAAGGCGTCCTGTAGTGATCTGCATCAGATCAAGAAGATCTTCAGAAGTTCTTAATACATATCCTTCTTTTACTGTAGGAGAAATCGCAAATCCTCTTGTATTGATTACACGGTTTCCTTTCGTTGTGTCTACAACAAGCAGTGCATCCAGGTCAGGAGAAACTTCTTCTTTATTTACCTGTGCCATTTCAACTGGAGATCCCATGAATGGAACCGGATCATGAGGGGCTGTCGGAGCATGTGGGCAGATATGTGTTGAGATAAATACATCACCGTCAAGATAATCTCCCTTGTTCTGCATATCAAGCAGCTTTGCTGCAAGAGCTACTGCACAGAGAGCACCGTCACCATCTGATACGAATCCGATACGTTCCGGACGTGCACCGATTCCACCAAGTCTTCCAAGAAGACCGATTGTTGGAGCATCTCCACCGTTTGTTTTACCATTTTTGCCAGGAATACGAACTTTAAGCATATCTGTGCTTCCCTTAGGTCCAACCAGTTCATAAACCTCAACGTTGGCATCCTCTTTAATTCCGAGAAGATATTCTTTTACTGCTTCTCCTGTTACGAATGAACTGTCAAGTACTTCGTAAGCATCAATGATCTGTTTCATTAACATGTTATTATTTCCTCCTGATTACTTATCCAAATAACTGATTAAGTCTTTTTTGATTACATCTTCTGTTGCTTTCAGCAATTCCGGCGCATACATGGTCGGCGAAAGTTTCAGATTCTTCTTGTCTGTGGTGATCACGTAGACATCAAGGCCCTCTTCCATCATGGCTGTTGTTACAGGTTCACCTGTTTTTGCGTTGATCGTCATGATAAGGTCAGGGAAAGTAGCAAGTCGTTCACCATCTTTTTCTACAGTTGCGTATTCATTCCAGAAAGTCATATCACAGCCGTCTACGGTTGCATAACCTACATCAAAACCTCCAGTTGTCTCAATTGAGAAATTCTGTACCGGACCTCTGGCAAGTATGCGTCCATTCAGGAAAGTACAGAGACTGTTTACACCCTCTTCTACGGAAGTTTCAAGTCCTTTTAAGAATGCTTTTCCTGTTTCAATTGCAAAGCTGACACCACCAATGGCACAATTTTGTCTGGCATAGGATACTTTGACCGGATTTCTTGCTACCGCAACCAGACCACCAGCTTCGATAGATGCAAGACGCACCATTTTAGAAGTATGATCGATATTTCCTTCAAAGAAACATTCAATATGATTTCCGGTATCCGGATTGCCGCCGACACATGCCTGAACGGTGGTATAATCAGGAATTTTGTGAAGATTCATACTTCCCATTACTCCTGTCGGATGTGCACGTCCGTTACACGGTGCGTCCACAACCGGAAGTCCTGTAACGGCAGCCTGAAGCCAGCCATTTACAGTAGCTTCTCCACCCTGCTCATTTGTGATGATGCCGCCAATATGAAAATCACAGTTTTTCTGAAGAATTTCAACTGTTTTAGCGATATCCTTTGGTGTCATATACTGATTCGCTGCATTCGGGGCACCGACCAGAGAGGCGGTTAACAGTACATCATCTTCATCCAGATCATCGATTGTGATCAGACGAAGGTCTGTATAATCAACTGCAATCTCTGCATATTTTCTGCCTTTTTTCGGATCACCGCCGCCACCGCCGCCGAGGATTGTACCCCCGGCAAGTGCAGCATCAAGAACATCTTTTGTAAGACGAATTCCTTTAGTTTTCATTTTAATACTCATCTCCTGCAATAAATATATTAAAATACCATTCTTAAAATATTATTTCTTTTTGCCAAGTGATAGTGTAGCTGTAAAGAAACTGTACAGAGCAGCTCCGGCAAGGGAACCAGCACCCAGAATATTGAGTGTCTGCTCGTTTTCTTTGTTCTTCTTAACAAGAATATAACGAATAAGTAAAGCGATCAGGATTGTCAGACCGTTGATAGTGGATCCAACAAGAAGACCAGTTGCAAAAAGGATACCAACCTGTCTGGAACCGCCAAGGAACTGGATAATTGCACCCGGAATAGCCCAGATAAGCAGCCATTTGGCAACATCTCCGCCGGCACCTGCTTCAATCGTAGCTGCAAAAGTAGCATCAACTGGGGCAAAAAGGCCCTGGGAGAAGTACTGTTTTGCCATAATAGCTACGAGTATAAATGCTACTATAAAGCCAATGATCTCGCTGATATACTGCTGTTTTCTTCCTTCAAGCTCAAGTTCCTGATCTTGTCCGCATCCACGAAGGATGTAACCACATTTGAGGTCATATGCCATATCAGAGAAAGCAGGACCTGTTGCGGAAGTATAAGCAACAAGAATTCCAAGTGGAAGTGACGGGAATCCGATCAACATACCTACGATAAGGAAAATAAGTGCTGTTGCAAATCCCGGGAACCATCCTGAATACATTGCAGAAATACCCACAATAAGTTCGGAAGCAATTGCTGCAAAAGCTGAGAAGATCACCCAGATGACCAGCTGAACAACTCCCATTTCTGACCAGATACCTGTGATCACTGCCAGAAGGACTGCTACTACCAGGTATGCAACATATCCACCGCCTAAGGCTTTTTTCATGTTTGCCATACTGGATGTAAATTTACCAGCTGCACTGTCTCCGTCACTCTTCTTGAAAAGCATACGGCCACACTGGATAAGGGATACAAGGCCGGCACCAATCATAATACCGTGAGGCATGTATTTGAACATGTTTGAAGCCATTAAGTCTACACCTTCGCCGAAGATATTTGTAATGACCGGGAAGCTGTGTCCGAAGATATCAATGATAAATCCATTTGTCTTAATGATACCGATTACAATTGATCCTACGCCAAGAGCTGTCATAGCTGCGAAATCGCCGAACCATGATACGCCGAGAAGGTCTGTAGGAATACCGATCATCTTACCACCGACACCAATAACTACACCTACAATAAGAAGAAGGGCTTTCTTTCCTTTTTCTACAACTGCGAGAATAGATTCTGCAGATGCAACTCCAGGAGGCCACGCTCCTTCTGCCGGAAACATTTCGCTGTCAAATGTTTTATAAAGAATTGTTGCATCAATGATGGTTGCAAGAAATACACCAACAAGCATAGGATACATAAGATCCATTCTACCCATGATTACCGGAACACCGATTGGAAGCAGGAAGCAGTTTGCTGCTGAAAATGTTGCTCCTGAGATAGATGTCTGAATCATGTTCTGACAGTGGATACTCTGGTATTTCTTTAAAAATGCGACAGGTAAACGTGAAATAACGATTGCAAATAACGCTCCTACGATAGATGTGTTTGGTGCGACACCGGTACGTACGATCAGTTCAAGTCCGATAATTGCACCGAGTATGCTCATCACGATATTCAAAATAAGAATATGTGGTGCATACGCTTTTGGATGATCAGATGCTTTAATATGCATCTGTGTGTAATCCTTGTTTGTGTTACTAGCCATATTATCTCCTCCATTCGTAAAAAGTTCATGTGCTCATATTCCGGATAACAGCGGGCCAGAATACAAAATCAGCCGATGTAGGAATGCCCACATCGGCTTCACATTCATGATTTAAGATAATATCACTTTACATTGATAAAATCATCGGCTTGAAATCACTTTTTTTTAGCAAAATATTGTGCACGATGCACATTTGTTTTTAATGTGCATACATTTTCATTTTTATAGCAAATTCCAGCTGTTCTATTATTTCTGTATCATCCAGGCTGCAATGCAACACTTCTTCGATCTTGTTGATACGATGTACCATAGTATTTCTATGCAAAAAAAGGGATTCCGCAGCAAGTTTGCGGGAATTATGATTCTGAATGAGTGCTTCAAGTGTCTCGAGCAGCTGCGTATCATGAGCACGGTCATATTCCACTAATGGGCCAAGCTTACACCTGATAAATTGGTGTACTTCCGTGTCTTTGGATATATGCAGCATAATACGATCATATTGAAGTTCATCCAAGAAAATATACTGCCACTGCTGCTTTCGGATCATGCGAATATGAAAACCTTCTTTGAGTTTTTGATAAGTATCCGCCAGTTTAAGATAATCTGACAGAGGGTTGCTGATAATTGCAGAACATGCGCAATTATTAATTTCGACAGTTTTTTGAATCATATCATTTACAATTGTATCAAGGAGTGTATCATTTATGGATATTCCCATGAGCGCAAAGCACATTTCTTTGCTACATATTACAGCATTTCGTATATGATTTTTTTCAAGAATTCTGGAAATTGCTTTTGTCTGTTGTTCTTTTTTCATTTCAAGAAGAAAAGAATTTTTCTCAGTTTCCAGAGACAGCGCAATCATACGCACTGGTTCTGATGGCCATTGTAAAGAGGCTGTACGATATTCTGCCTCCTCTGGCTGTGTAATTTTACGGTTGATAAGATCAAAGAATAGTCTGTTATCAAGTTCTGATTTGTTTTCTTTTCCAATCTGATAACGAGTATCCAGTTCAATGCTGCTTCTGGATTCTACGATTGCTGTCATGACAGGAAAAACAAGTTCCACAAAGCCAGCATTATTATCGAGAAAAAATAACGGAAACTTCAGTTCATCCGCCAGTTGAAGTGCTTCTTTGGGAAAATCCTCAAAAAAACGGGTTTTGATGGCAAGCGCAGATGCATTCACCTCATTCATATCGCGGATCAGGTTCAGCAGAGCTTCTTTGTCATTTCGAATCACATATCCGGTAGTGATCAGGAGCAGGTGTTCCCTGAGCCATGGTTTGATATTAGGCTGTTCCATCATATCAAATACCTCTATCCTGCGCATGAGTCCTTCCTGACCTGCTACCAGGGAAGCAGCACCATTATTCCATATTTTTACAATATCTTTAACACGTAATTTCATTTATATATTCTCACTATTCTCCTGAAGAAACGTTATTTTAAAGTGAAATCAGACCAAAAAGTAATGGAATGATGAACATACAAAATAAAGTTGTTGTTACTACTGCCGTGGAAGCATATTCCTCATCCAGATGATACTGTTCCGCAATCATACTGGAAGTTGTCATGGATGGAGCTGCACTGATCAACATAAGAATCATACTTTCAACATTTGTGAGAAAATGATGGGAAATAAAATAAACAATCAATGGAATCACGAGTAACTTTGTAAACACAAGTACAAGGATAGATCTGTATTTAGAAATATTTGTGAGCTTCATAAATCCAAGACTGCATCCCAGATAAATCAGTCCCCAGCTGTAACAGGTGTTTCCAACAGAATCTATGGTGTTCATGATCATATCAGGAACTGGAATGTGAAAACTGGTCAGACATAATCCAAGTATGATAGAAATGAAAATCGGATTCATGATGATTTTTTTCCACGGGTTTTCTTTCTGTCCTACTCCATTCGTAAATAATGTAAATCCAAGAGTCCAGACCAAAGTAGTATCAATGACCGAACAAATCGGGATATAAACATTACCGCCCTGATTGCCGAACAGAGTCATGATCAGAGGAATCACAAGAAATCCATAATTACCGCCAACAGAACAACCACGGTGTACATTAGATGTTGTTCCGCTTAAGTGGCAGATTCTGCTTCCAAGGATACCTCCTGCTGCCATGATGAAGTACATGAGAATCTGTGCAATGACCATTCTGCCATAACGGGCCATTGTATAAAAGGTAGTCTGATTTTCCCAGATCAGCGAAATTGTCAATGCCGGCAACACAATCTTCAAAAGGAAACCGGAAATAGATGGCATGGCCTCTTTTTTGATCACACCAATGCGTGATGCGGTAAAGCCGATAAGTACAAGTAAAAGAAATCCTGCCATTTTGGGAAGGATTGCTATCATATAATTCATAATAATCTCCTCGAGTCATCCCTTCAGCCCTGTGTCAGGATGTTTCTGTGAACTTTGCGTCTGACAAAATAGAAACAGATTATCTGCATAAGGATTGTCAGAATCCAGGACACAGGATATGAAATGAAAAGGAAAGAAAGGGATCTATTATGAGGAAACAATCCAAAGATCCATACGATTCGTGTTCCAACGGTACCTATGATAGACAAAATCATTGGTACGCCAGAATGTCCCATTCCACGAAGTGCACCGGGAATCAGATCCATGATTCCGCAACAGAAATACGGTACGGTTGTATAGGCAAGAATTTCAATCCCACACTGGATAACGTCCGGATCACTGGTATACAGACGCAACAATTCATTACCAAAAAAATAAGCTCCACATCCCAATGTAAAGGAAAATGTAAAGGATAGGATAATACAGTCAAGAAGCACTTTGTCCATACGTTTTGTTTTCCGTACTCCATAATTCTGACTGGTAAAGCTCATACAGGATTGTGTAACAGAGTTTACAGATACATACAGAAATCCAAAAATATTATTTGCTGCAGTATATCCTGCCATTGCAATCGAACCAAAAGAGTTCACAGAAGATTGCAACAAAGCATTTGACAGGTTGATGACGGTACTCTGAATACCAGCCGGAATGCCCACTTGAAAAATTTGTTTCAGATAAAAGCTTTTTATCGTGAGTTTTGAGAATCTGAGCTGATAGCTTCCTTCTGAACGGTAAAGACATCGTAATACCAGAATACAGGAGATGCACTGAGAAACAATTGTTCCGATAGCAACTCCGGCTACACCCATGTTAAAAACAACGACAAGGAGCATATTCAGACCTGCATTCGCAAGACCAGATATGATCAAAAAGATCAACGGACGTTTCGTATCTCCTACTGCTCTCAGAATAGCTGCACCATAGTTATAAAGCATAAAAAATGGCATTCCCAGAAAATAAATTCGCATATAGAGTGTGGACTGGTCAATAACATTATCCGGAGTACCCATGATTTCCAATGCAAGCCGTGAAAAAAGAAGTCCTACAACTGCCATGATCATACCGCTTACGAATGCCAGGGCAATGGATGTATGTACTGTTTCCGACATTTCTTTGTTTTTTCCCGAAGCATAAAAACGTGCAGCAAGCACATTGGCACCAAGGGATATTCCAATAAATAAGTTCGTAAAAACAGCAATCAGCGCAGTCGTTGAACCAACTGCCGCAAGTGCTTCGCTTCCTGTAAACTGACCGACGACGATGATATCCACTGCATTGAACATTAACTGCAGGATTCCAGAAAGCATCAATGGCAGGGAAAATGAAACCAGTTTGTCCATGATCGTGCCGTTGCACATATCAATTTCATATTTGTTATTTTTCAAAACTACTCCCCCTAAGTTTCTAATACTATCAATTTCCATATGCCATTATACAGGTATGAATTTTCTTTTTCAAGCCATAAGCAGAACAGACCGACAAAAAAAACCCTCACGATACAGTTTCCTATAAAGTGAGGGTAGGTATTACTCTGTTGGGACACAAATATTAGGCTATTTTAGTTTGCCTTATAACAACATCAACTTATGCATTCTTCTCAGCGATTGCTGCCTGTGCTGCTGCAAGACGAGCGATCGGTACACGGAATGGTGAGCAGGATA
>OLQG01002230.1_pt1 | contig 10377 bp, 11 predicted proteins | sample 1672221 | NCBI WGS metagenome assembly OLQG01 (sample SAMEA3136660, study PRJEB25190) | human gut metagenome | biome: human gut; feature: human-associated habitat; material: faeces | place: Austria | collected 2013
GTGCCTCCTTCATACTTTTTAGATTCTATCCCTATTATAATTAGTAAAAGCGCACAAAAAAAGGACTCTATTTACAAAAAGCTACAACCTTATTTGCAGATTTTTGTATTCAAGCGTCCTCATTCGCCTCTGTTTCTTTCCCGATACTCTTTCGGGCTCATCCCGTACCTCTCCCGGAACTTCCTGTAAAAATAACTGGTATTGTCATATCCTACCGATTCGATGATATCCGTCACGGGAACCGCGCTGCTCGTCAAAAGATATGCCGCCTGACTCATCCGCTTGTTCTGAAGCAGTTCTTTGTACGTCTTTCCGGTCCGTTTTTTGATCTCCCGGCTCAGCCAGTACACATCATACTTCATCATCTCCGCCAGTTCCGTCAGACTTCCGCTTTTGTAATGTTCCTCGATGTAATTTAAGACCGTCCCGACAAGCTCGGTATCGAACCGGATGCTTCCGGTTTCCATTTTATCCATATAATTTAAAAGCTGCAAAAGAAGAAGCCCCATCGTAATCTGATTACAGCTTCGCTTGTTCGCCATATCGTAAAAAATCGTCCACACCATATTCTCGATCAGATTCTGGATCGGTAGGATCTTTGACACATGGAAATATAAATAAGAAGCGAGTTCATTTTTCCGGCATAACGTTCCGACAAGAAATTCTTTTAACGCATTGTCTTCCTCCCCCATCATTGCAAACGCCATGTTGAAAAACTCCGGCAAAATGATAAAATTCACCGCAATATCCGTCTCCTTTGCCGGAAGAATCTCCTGCTCCGCATTCTGGTTGAGAAAAAGAAGATCTCCCTCCTCCAAAACCACCTGATTCCCGTCGATGATATGCGTCGTCGTCCCCTGGCACATATAGATCACTTCCACATAATTGTGACGATGCTTCGGAAAACGGATAAACCGTGTGTGTGGGCGCACCTGGATCAGTTTGCCTCGCTCCAAAAGTTTATCGCAATCCACGATCAGCTCTTTTTTTTCCGTGTAAATCTTCTGATCGATATTGTCCCTTCCATTCAGGATCCGCTGTTCTTCTTCCGTGATCACAGACAATGCCCCAAGCAATTCTTGATCCATCTCTACACTCCTGCAATCTGCGCGATCTCTTTTGCCAGTTCCATATATTCCGCCGCGCTCCGGCTGCTCTTTTTATATGCCATGATCGGCGCGTGATTATCCTGCGACCACTCGATCCCGCTGTCTACACGGATATAGGTGTCGAACACCCGGACGTCTTCCAGTTCTTTCAACGTCTCCAATGTCTGTTTGAAATAGCTTTTCCGCGTGTCCACTTTCGTGATCACAAGACCGCCCAGTTCCAGTTCCGGCGCGATCTGCCGCACCTGCTCGAGAAACTCAAACATATTGCCGAGACCGAACAGCCCCCACGGTGTCGACTCCACCGGGATCACGATCTTATTGGACGCGCAGAGAATATTCATCACCCATCCGCCCAACGTCGGCGGCGCATCGATCAGGATATAGTCATACATTTCGGATTCCACGATATTTGCCAGACATTTTCTTAAAATATACTCTCTCTGCCACTTTGTAAACAACTCATACTCGATCGAGCTCATCAGAGTCGACGACGGGATCAGATCCAGTCCCTCGTAGCGGGAATGGACGATATAATCCGTCAGATCATCCTGCCTGCGGATCCCCTCGTAGAGATTCTTTCCGCTCTGTGCATAAGAAAGCACCTGATCTTCATCAAACAAAGACAGGGACAGGTTCATCTGCATATCCCCGTCGATAAGAAGCACTTTACTGCCAAGCACACTCAGTCCATATCCCACGTTGGAACAGGTCGTTGACTTGCCGCTCCCGCCTTTATTATTTGCAAAGCAGATCACTTTTGTCTTTGCCATCTTTCCCACTCTCCCTTAACATTTCTTTTTTTCCAGTCCATCGACGCCGGCTCTTTCCCAAAATGTTCCTCCACAAGCGCACAATATTCTTCATACGCCGCCGTGCCTTGAAAAGAACTTTTCAGCACGTCTCGGATACTCTTATAATACCATCCCATCGCCGCTTTGCTCTGCATCCGAAACCGCATCCAGAGATTTTCTCCGAACACCGGATAATCCCGGTGAATATCGCGCATATTGGAAAGCTTATCCGCCAGACCGATCATCTGTACTTCTCTCGGCGCTGTGCGAAGCCGACGGATCGTCGTACTTTTCCGCTCTTCCCAGCTTTTGGACTTGTCCTCACTTTCACAGTCTACCAACATGGCGACCCGTTCTCCGAACCGATCTTCCAGCGTTTCTTTCGTCACTCCTGCGCAGTCCTCGATCGTATCGTGCAGAACCGCCGCGCAGATCACTTCCGGATCTCTCGTCATCGTCGTCACAATATCCGCCACCTCGATCGGGTGGATAATGTACGGGCGCTTCGTTCCTTTCCGAAACTGTCCTTCATGTGCCTTTGTCGCAAATTCAACGGCTTCATTCAGCATGCCCCATCCTCCTTCGTGATCGTCTCCATGTCCGCAGACAGCAATCTATATATGCACTGTATCGTCCGTGTACAAGGGGATATATGCCCTTGCACATTGACGCTGTATATACGCTATTCAAATGATACCATAAGAAACCGCCGTTCACAATGAAAATCAGTATACAAATTTCGTTCCATCCGCTATAATAAGTACTGTTCACAACGTATTGCAGATATACGCCACGTTGTGCATGACTTTGAAATGAGGTTGATACCATGAAACAAAAAACGGTTTTTATTACCGGAGCCTCCCGCGGGATCGGCGCGGCATGTGCCCGCCGTTTTGCCAAAGCAGGCTACCATGTTTTTATCAATTGTAAACAATCCGTCGGCATTCTGCATGATCTAAGAGACGAGTTACGAGAAAACGGAGGATCCTGTGACGCTCTGATCGGCGACGTTGGCGATCCCGATCAGGTCGAAGCAATGTTTTCCACGATCCGGCAGACCGTCGGCGGACTCGACGTCCTCGTCAATAATGCCGGGATTGCCTGGCTCGGTCTGTTGACCGATATGACCAACGCAGACTGGGATCGGATGATCGGAACAAACCTTTCTTCCGCATTCTACTGTTCCCGGGCTGCCATCCCCTATATGGTTTCCCAAAAGCAGGGGCGGATCATCAACATTTCTTCCATGTGGGGACGCACCGGCGCTTCCTGTGAAGCTGCCTATTCTGCTGCAAAGGCCGGGCTCAACGGTCTGACTATGGCATTGGCAAAAGAACTTGCCCCCAGCAACATCCAGGTCAACGCGGTCGCCTGCGGCGTGATCGACACCGACATGAACGGATGTCTGAGTGAAGAGGACAAATACAGTTTGCAGGAAGAAATTCCCGCCGGACGTTTCGGCACCCCCGAAGAAACGGCAGATCTCGTCTTTGATCTTGCGGAAAACCATCCGTACATGACCGGACAGATCCTCGGATTTGACGGCGGATTTATATAAGGAGGATCTACTATGATCGACGTACACCATCTTGATACGATTTCCATGGATTGTTCCATGACCGAATTTGTCGGCACAACCGTACTCGACACCATCGGGCTTGTCATCCCGGGAACCAGCCCGGCTCTGCTCGCCCGGATGGACTTAAAGAAACCTTACCGAAGTCTCGGACTTTTGAGTTCCCGTACCGGCGCCGCCGGACAGATCAACGCAGTAGATGAAGCGGTCAAATCCACCAACACCGAAGTCGTTTCCATCGAACTTCCGCGGGACACCAAAGGCTGGGGCGGGCACGGCAACTTTATCATCATCGGCGGCGACAACGTCTCCGATGTGCGGCGCGCGGTCGAGATCTCACTGGAATTCACAAAAAAATATGCCGGAGAACTTTACATCAGCGAAGCCGGACATCTGGAATTTACTTATTCCGCCAATGCGAGCCAGGCGCTTCACATGGCATTTGACGCGCCGATCGGAAGACCATTCGGATTTTTCTGCGGCTCTCCTGCCGCCATCGGGCTTGTGATGGCTGACCTTGCGCTGAAATCTTCCCCGGTAGAGATCGTCAAATATATGACGCCGACCCGCGGGACCAGTCATTCCAACGAAGTGATCGCCGCAGTCACCGGAGATGCTTCCGCCGTAAAAAATGCGGTGTTGACCGCGCGGGAAGTCGGATTAAAGCTTCTGATCTCCATGGGAAGCTATCCAGAAATCCCATCCGAGCCTTACCTCTTCTGACAAATGCCATGTTCACCGAAACAGCGCGGTGTGAGACGTATTTTCCCACACACACCGACGCTGACAATCACCTGAAGTGCCAAAAGGCATATGCCCCATCGGATCTAAAATCCGTATGGGACATATGCCTTTATCTGTATTCCTTCCGGAACATATTCTTCTTCTAAAAGTTCGCCGATCTCGCGGATCCGCTGAATCTTACCCGCCTCGGAAAACGGATACAAGCGCTCCACATATACCAGATCTTTCCGCAGTATTTCCAACAGAACCTGCTTCAATTCTTCCAGTCCCTCTCCGGTACGCGCCGAAGTGCAGACGGTATAATCCGCCTGAAAATCCCGGAACGCCCCCGGAGTCTCCACCTGGTCCTGCTTATTGAACAAAGTCACGATCGGTTTTTCTTTCACGCCGAGCTGACGCAGCGTCTCATACACAACATACATCTGTGTATCCATCTGCAGATTGGATGCATCGACCACATGGATGATGATATCCGCATAAATCGCTTCCTCCAATGTGCTTTTAAACGCTTCCACAAGATGATGCGGCAGTTTCCGGATAAACCCGACCGTATCGGTCAAAAGAACCGTCTGCTTTCCGTCCAGCTCCAGCGCCCTTGTCGTTGTATCCAATGTGGAAAAAAGCATCGCGTCTTCCAAGATCCCCGCCCCGGTCAGCGCATTTTCAATACTGCTCTTTCCTGCCGACGTGTAACCGACCAGCGCAGCAACTTTCCGGTGGGACTCTTTTCTCTGTGTACGGATCAGTTCCCTGTGCTGTTCCACTTCTTTTAATTCTTTCTTCAAACGGCTGATCCGCTCCCGGATCAACCGCCGGTCCATCTCAAGCTTTTTCTCTCCCGGTCCCCTCGTTCCGATCCCGCCGCCGAGACGCGACAACGAATGCCCCAATCCCACGAGCCGGGACGCCCGATACCGTAGCTGCGCCAGTTCTACTTGGATCTTCCCCTCGCTGGACACTGCCCGCGCCGCAAAAATATCCAGGATCAAAAGCGTACGGTCCATCACCTTGCATTCCAGCTCCTGCTCCAGATTTCCAAGCTGTGCAGAACTCAGTTCATCATCGCAGATGATCCCTGTCGCATCTGTTTCCCAGATCATCTCTTTTAATTCCAGGATCTTCCCTTTTCCGATATAGGTTGCCGGATGCATCTGCTCCCGGTTCTGGATCATCCTGCCGACCACGACCGCCCCCGCCGTCTTTGCCAGCTCGCCCAGTTCATCCAGCGAAGCCTCTGCCGGATCACTGTCGCCTGTCTGGATTCCGACAAGGAGCACCCGTTCTACCTGTTCTTTCTGTTCATATAGTTCCATTTTTTGTCCGACTCTCTTTCTGTTTGTAAACGTTCCTGCTCCTAAATCCCCAGTCCCATAAAAGTCTCCTGAGAATTTCATGAAAGTTTCACGAGAAATACCGGAAGCGGCGGATCATTTTTCCGGTTATAAAATTCATGCACAAGTACAAGCCACCGCTTTGGATCCAACGTTTTTAAAAAAACAAGCAGCGCAGTCCGCTCCTCGTATCCGGTGTCGCCTCCGCTGTAAATGCAAAGACTCATCACGCCGCCGACTTTCAACAATTCCATACCGCACCGGATCGCCGCCAGACTTGTTTCTGCTTTTGTCGCGACCGCATGATCCGCTCCCGGCAGATATCCGAAATTAAACATGATCGCCGCCACTTCTTCTTTCACATAATAGGCCATCCGTTCATGCCCGTCCCGTATCAGCACTGCGCGCTCTGCAAGTCCGCTCTTCTCCAGCCGTTCTTTCGTATGTTCCAGCGCCGCATCCTGAATATCAAAGGCACAGACCCGTCCGCTTTCTCCGACCATCCTGCAGAGAAACTCGGTATCGCCGCCGTTGCCCGCCGTCGCATCGATGCACAGATCGCCCTCTCCGATATAGTCTTTCATGAAATTCTGACAGTATTCGGTGATCTGAAATCTTTTTCTCATCTGCTGTCTCCTTTTTGTGTCCGCACCCGTTTATAACTGCATCGATCCTAAAAATTCCGCTTCTTTCTTCGCCGTCTCATCATCCGGATAAAGTGTCAGATATGTTTCCATCTCCGCTTTTGCACTTGCCCAGTCCAGTTTTTTCTCAAAGCAGACGATCCGATTGAACTGCATCTCCTGGATCACCGCCGTGTAATCTGCCGTCTGTTCTTTTCCGTCCGCATCCGTATACACACTTGTCGCCGGAAGCTGGCACCCTTTTTCAAATGCAGTAAGCGCACTGTCATAATCTTCCAGATTCATCGCCGAAATCCCGATCAGGTTGTAAAGAGCCGGCGTCATCTCTCCGCCCAGATCCGCCGCCTTGTTCAAAAACTCAATAGCTTTGTCATATTGTTTCAATTCGTAATATGCCATGCCGAGACCTCTGCTCGCCTCCGCCTGATAAAATACATCGTCCTCATCGGCGCCCGTATGTTCTTTTAAATAGGTATTGAACACCTCCGAGGCTTCTTTATATTTTCCCTGCTCTAAAAGCTTTGTCCCCTCCTCGATGTCTTTTCCTTTGTTTCCGAAAACAAGCACTCCCGCGACAACAAGCACTGCCGCGATCAAAATACAGATCCCTATGATCCAAGCTCTCGTTTTCCGCTGCCGTCTGCGCTTTTTGCGAACATTCGCCCTGCCTGAACTCCGTGTTCCCGCGCTCCGTCTGCCCTGACGGTTTCCCGCGTTTGTCCGTTTCTGATCCCGCACGGCATCCGATCTGCGCCTCTGTGTAGTTCCGTTTCTTTTTTTCTGTTCTGCCATAATCTCTGTCTTCTCCTTATCAGCAAAGCGTAATGACCCAGAATGAATTTAAAATATTGATCAGCATTACGCACATATCTGCAATGATCGCATCCTGCATCGACACATATCCGAAAAAAGCAAGTATCAGAAGTAAAATCTTCATCCCGATCGCAAAGATCAGGTTCTGCTTCACCGCCCGTATCGTTCCCCGGGAGATCCGTATCGCATCGATGATGCGGGATGGTTCGTCTTCCATCAGGATCACATCCGCAGCTTCCAGCGCCGCATCTGCTCCGAGACCGCCCATCGCGATCCCGATATCCGCCCGCGCCAGCACCGGAGCGTCATTGATCCCATCCCCCACAAACGCCAGATTTTCACTTTCCATCTGACTGTCGATAAATTCCTCCAACTGCGCCACCTTATCTTCGGGCATCAGATTGGCATATACATACTCAATCCCCAATTGTTTTGCAACACTTTGCGCCACGCGTTCATTATCTCCGGTGAGCATGACCGCTTCAAGCTGATGTCTCTCCAGCCATCGGATCGTACGTTTCGCGTCTTTCCGCAGCGCATCCGAGATCAGTATGTATCCGGCATATTCCCCGTCCACCGCCACATGGACCGCAGTCCCGATCTCCGACACCGGCTGATAATAAAGTCCCTGCCGGTTCATAAATTTGGAATTCCCGATATAGACATCCTTTCCATCGATCTCCGCCATCACGCCGAAACCGGAAAATTCTTTGATATATTTGACCCTGCCAAGATCCACATCTTTTCCATAAGCTTCCTGAAGCGAAACCGCGATCGGATGACTGGAATATGCTTCTCCATGCGCCGTCAGTTCCAACAGTTCTTCTGCCGTCATCCCTTTCGGACAGATTTTCTTCACATGGAATACGCCTTGCGTCAGCGTTCCGGTCTTATCAAAAATAAATGTCTCCGCTTTTGAGAGCGCCTCGAGGAAATTACTTCCTTTCATAAGGACTCCCTGCTTAGAAGCCGCACCGATCCCCCCGAGAAATGCAAGCGGAACCGACACGAGTAGCCCGAACGGACAGGCGGCAACGAGGAAAATCAGTCCCCGGTACATCCACGTCTCCGTATCGTGCGCCGGCAGCATCATCGGCGGCAGGATCATCACGAGAATCCCGAGACAGGTCACGATCGGCGTGTAATACTTCGTAAACCGGTCGGCAAACTTCTCGGTCTCCGTCTTCTTCTTGTTCGCCCCCTCTACCAGTCCCATGATCCGCGACGCCGTTGACTCCGCATATACTTTCGACACCCTCGCTTCCAATAGTCCGCTCAGATTGATACTTCCACTGTATACTTTTTGGCCAATCTTAACCTCGCCCGGTTCGGATTCTCCGGTCAGCGCTTTCATATCAACCATACTGCTTCCCGCCGTGACAACCGCGTCGACCGGGATCTTCTCTCCCGGACGGATCACGATCACATCGCCCCGTTTCAGATCGGACGGCGCTACATTTTCCTCTTTATTGCCGACTTTCCGGTTGGCAAACTCCGGACGGATGTCCATGTATTTCGCGATCGACTTCTTCGTTCTGCTCATGGAAATCTCCTCGATCAGTTTCCCGATCTGGAAGAAAAGGATCGCACCGACCGCTTCTGTATATTTCCCGATGATCAGCGCCCCGACCGTTGCAAGAAGCATCAGAAAATTTTCGTCGAAAAAATGCATCTTCCTGAAATTTCGGATCAGCTGTGCGAAAACGCCAGCCGCCAACGCAAAATAAGCCAGCAAAAAACATACCGTCTCTGCCCCGCTCGTCCACTCTCCATCTCCTGCGGTATACAATGCCGCAAAATAAAGGATTCCACCTGCGCCAAGTTCTATGAATTTGATCTTTACTGCCTTTGCCATATTCCCCATCTCACTTTACCCGTTTGCTGAATATTATACGGGAAATCCGCAGATGGGTCAAGAAAAGCATCGTCATCCGATGCAGTTCCTCCTATACAAAAAAGTCCCTCCGGTTTCCGCAGAAATCCATGGGACTTTTCCTTTTTCCTGTATTACGCCGATGTACAAGGGAAAATATGCATCCTTGTACATCGACGCTGCCATTACTTTTTTATATAGCTTCCGCCGATCAGGCCGTTGGCCACACTGCTCATCCGATTGCGCTCTTCTACATAATCAATGCCGTTCTGTTCTTCGAGACATGCCTGGATCGCCTCATTCAAAGAGAGCATCTTATCGTCCAGCTCCGAAACCATCTGCGCACATTCGCGCAGATCCCGGCTGATATAATCCGGAGCGTTCCCCTCGAACTTGTAGTAGATCTTATGCTCCAGACTCGCCCAGAAATCCATCGCGATCGTCCGGATCTGGATCTCCACTTTCGTGTCCACAACACTGTCCGAAAGAAAGATCGGAACCGACACGAGCATATGATAGCTTTTGTATCCGCTCTCTTTCGGGTTCTTGATATAATCTTTGATCGTCATGACTTTCAGATCGCTCTGGTTTCCGATCATCTCCGCCAGTCGGTAAATATCCGACGTAAAAGAACAGATCAGCCGCACGCCTGCAATGTCGTTGATATACCGGACCATATTCTCGATCGAGACTTCGTGTCCGTTGCGCTTTAACTTCTTGACGATACTTTCCGGCGTCTTGATCCTCGTCTTGATATGTTCGATCGGATTATACTTATGTACATGCTGGAACTCATCGTTTAAGATCTCCAGCTTCGTTCCTACTTCTTTTAATGCTGCATTATACAGAAAAATCACTGTTTTCCAGCTGTCAACGTCCTCATAATTCCGTATCGCATCGTTGATCTGCCGTTCTTCTCCCAAATTCTGTACTCCCTCCCGTATCTTCTTCCGCGATGCCTGCACAGCACGGAGAATTTCATTTAATGAGAACATCTGACTGTACGTTCCCATTCCTCTGCATTGTAGCATATTCCGATTTTCCTGTCATGATTTTCACTCTTTTTTAAGAAAGTTTACAGATCCAGCTTCATCTCCCCGAAACGGATCCATTTTTTACGCCGCATGAATTCCGAAAATCCAAATGTGAGCGCGGCCGGAAGAACGATCTGGATCAGGAGGATCTTCAAAAGCACGACCACCGGCGCTTCGGTCTGTGTCATCACCTGCCGGGTCATGATCTGCCCCACCAGCCCGGCGGTTCCCATGCCGGATCCGGTCGCGTTGTTCGTCATATGCAGAAGCATCGTGCCGACCGGTCCTAAGATCGCACTGGAAAGGATCGCCGGCAGCCAGATCTTCGGGTGTCTTACGATATTCGGGACTTGGAGCATCGACGTGCCGATCCCCTGCGCCAGAAATCCGCCAAACCCATTTTCCCGGAAACTTGCCACGGCAAACCCTACCATATTGCAGCAGCAGCCTACAGTTGCA
>OLQG01002243.1_pt1 | contig 10303 bp, 9 predicted proteins | sample 1672221 | NCBI WGS metagenome assembly OLQG01 (sample SAMEA3136660, study PRJEB25190) | human gut metagenome | biome: human gut; feature: human-associated habitat; material: faeces | place: Austria | collected 2013
AGCAGGGGATACATCCGTCATCTTCTGAAAGCAAAAGAGATGCTGGGGATGCGCTTATGTGTACTGCACAACCTGTATTTCTACAACACGATGATGGAAGAAATCCGTGCAGCAATCGAAGCGGGAGAGTATCAGGCATACAAAAAGAAAAAAATCGAAGGAATGACGTCCGGAAAATAGACACTTTTCCAAATGTTTATAGAAAATTTACTTGAAGTATCATGATTTTTTGTGTACAATGGTAATATTGTCGGACGCAGGAAAGCGTGTGAGACAAAATGAAGAGTATATCACGGTAAGTGGAGGTGTGCTGGTAAGATGTTAGGTGTTATTGTAATTTATGTAGTATTATTCGGAGGTCTCTGGTGGTTCATGATGCGTCCTCAGAAAAAGGAGCAGAAGAGAATCCAGGCGATGCTGGCTTCTATGGAAGTTGGAGATACTGCATTGACAACAAGCGGATTTTACGGTGTGATCATTGATATCACAGATGACGATGTGATCGTAGAGTTTGGAAACAATAAGAACTGCCGTATTCCGATGCAGAAAGCTGCAATCGCGCAGATTGAAAAACCAAACGCAGAATAAGAAAAAAGAGAAGCTGTTTTATGGCCGGAGGCTGTAGAACAGCTTTTTTTAAACAGAAGTTTATGGAATTCACAGAGTTCGCTCTGTTTTTTGGCACTTTTGTGTGGTAAAGGGTTGAAATGAGAAAAGAAATGAGGTATTATTTAGAATAACACTTTGAAAATTGGAAGGATGAGTATTATGAAGTTGAATATCGGAGTGATCAAAGGAGACGGAATCGGACCGGAAATTGTGACAGAAGCGATGAAAGTACTGGATCGAATCGCAGAAGTTTATGGACATGAATGTGTGTATACACAGCTTTTGATGGGCGGAGCATCCATTGACGTACATGGTGTTCCACTGACAGATGAGACGATCAGCAAAGCGAAGCTGTGTGATGCAGTTTTGATGGGCTCGATCGGCGGAGATACGAGGACTTCTCCATGGTATCAACTGGAGCCTTCAAAACGTCCCGAAGCCGGACTGTTAAAAATCAGAAAAGAACTGAATTTATTTGCAAATTTAAGACCGGCAGTATTGTATGAAGAACTTAAAGAAGCGTGTCCGCTGAAAGAGGAGATCATCAAAGACGGATTTGATCTGATGATCATGCGGGAGCTCACGGGCGGCCTGTATTTTGGGGAGCGCGGCACCAGAGAAATAGACGGGGTGATGACTGCCTGCGATACACTTACATATAATGAAGAAGAAATTCGAAGAATTGCGAAGCGGGGATTTGACATCGCTGCGAAGCGTAGAAAAAAAGTGACCAGTGTGGATAAGGCAAATGTGCTGGATTCCTCCAGACTTTGGAGAAGCGTTGTGGAAGAGGTGGCTAAGGAATATCCGGAAGTGACTCTGGAGCATATGCTGGTGGATAATTGTGCCATGCAGCTCGTGAAGGATCCGGCACAGTTTGATGTGATCCTGACTGAGAATATGTTTGGGGATATCCTTTCAGATGAGGCAAGTATGGTGACTGGCTCGATTGGAATGCTTTCTTCTGCAAGTCTCAATGAGACAAAATTCGGACTTTACGAGCCAAGCGGCGGTTCTGCTCCGGATATTGCGGGAAAAGGAATTGCCAATCCGATTGCGACGATTCTGTCAGCAGCTATGATGCTTCGGTTTACATTTGATCTTGACAGGGAAGCAGATGCCATTGAGGAAGCGGTACAGCGTGTATTAAGAGACGGTTACCGCACGATCGATATTATGTCAGAGGGAAGTATACAGATCAATACCCGCGAGATGGGTGACAGGATCTGTGCACATATTCAGTAGAAAAAACAGAAATTCAAAAAAGGAAAGAGGATGATAGAAGATGAGAAGTGATACTGTAACAAAGGGGATGCAGCAGGCGCCGCATCGTTCCCTGTTCAATGCGCTGGGAATGACACAAGAAGAACTGGACCGGCCGTTGATCGGAATTGTGAGTTCTTATAATGAGATCGTGCCGGGGCATATGAACCTGGATAAGATTACACAGGCTGTTAAAATGGGAGTTGCTATGGCAGGAGGAACACCGATCATGGTTCCTGCGATTGCAGTCTGTGACGGAATTGCCATGGGACATATTGGGATGAAATATTCGCTTGTGACAAGAGATCTGATCGCGGATTCTACAGAAGCACTGGCTATGGCACATCAGTTTGACGGACTTGTTATGATACCGAACTGTGATAAGAACGTTCCGGGACTTCTGATGGCAGCAGCCCGTGTGAATATTCCGACGATTTTTGTCAGCGGGGGACCGATGCTGGCGGGTCATGTGAAGGGAAGCAAGACCAGTCTTTCCAGCATGTTTGAGGCAGTCGGTTCCTATGCAGCAGGAAAATTTTCAGAAGAGGATGTGTGCGAATTTGAAGAAAAGGCATGTCCGACCTGTGGTTCCTGTTCCGGTATGTATACGGCAAACAGTATGAACTGTCTGACAGAGGCTCTTGGTATGGGGCTGAAAGGAAATGGAACAATCCCAGCTGTTTATTCTGCAAGAATCCAGCTTGCAAAGCATGCAGGTATGCAGGTGATGGAGCTTGTAAGAAAGAATATCCGCCCGAGAGATATTATGACAGAAGATGCAATCCTCAATGCACTTACAGTTGATATGGCACTTGGATGCTCTACAAACAGCATGCTTCACCTTCCGGCAATCGCACATGAGATTGGTATGGATTTTGAGATTGATTTCGCAAATGGAATCAGTGAAAAGACTCCAAACCTTTGCCACCTTGCGCCGGCAGGTCCGACTTATATGGAGGATCTCAATGAGGCGGGTGGTGTCTATGCGGTTATGGCTGAACTGAACAAAAAAGGATTGCTTCATACAGACTGCATGACAGTTACAGGTAAGACAGTAGGCGAGAACATTGAAGGAGTGCAGAACAAAGATCCAGAGGTTATCCGTCCAATCGACAATCCGTACAGCCAGACAGGCGGACTTGCAGTATTAAAAGGAAATCTTGCACCGGACGGAAGTGTTGTAAAGCGTTCTGCAGTAGTAGATGAAATGCTTGTACATGAAGGACCGGCAAGAGTCTTCGAATGTGAGGAAGATGCAATCACAGCAATCAAAGGCGGCAAGATCAACCACGGTGATGTTGTTGTTATCCGTTATGAAGGACCAAAGGGTGGTCCTGGTATGAGAGAGATGTTGAACCCGACTTCTGCAATCGCAGGAATGGGACTTGGTTCCAGCGTTGCTCTGATCACAGACGGACGTTTCAGTGGAGCTTCCAGAGGAGCATCTATTGGGCATGTTTCACCAGAGGCTGCAGTTGGCGGACCAATCGCACTTGTAGAAGAAGGAGACATCATCAAGATCGATATCCCGAACATGAAGCTTGAGTTAGATGTATCTGATGAAGAACTGGCTAAGAGAAAAGAAAAATGGCAGCCAAGAGAGCCGAAGGTTACAACCGGATACCTTGCAAGATATGCAGCTATGGTTACATCCGGAAACCGGGGAGCGATCCTGGAAGTACCGAAAGCTAAATAATGATAGAACAGGAGTTATAAAGTATGCAGTTGACAGGATCAGAAATCGTAATCGAATGTTTGAAAGAGCAAGGCGTGGATACTGTATTTGGGTATCCTGGCGGAGCAATTTTAAATGTGTACGATGAATTATATAAACATCAGAATGAAATCAAGCATATCCTGACTTCCCACGAACAGGGAGCAGCGCATGCAGCAGACGGATATGCGAGAGCAACAGGTAAAGTTGGCGTGTGTCTTGCAACGAGTGGACCGGGAGCTACGAACCTTGTAACAGGGATTGCTACGGCATATATGGATTCCATTCCGATTGTTGCAATCACATGTAATGTAGGAGTTTCCCTCCTTGGAAAAGACAGTTTCCAGGAGATTGATATTACAGGAATTACGTTACCAATTACAAAGCATAACTTTATTGTAAAGGATGTAAATAATCTGGCAGCGACGATCCGTAAGGCATTTGCCATTGCGAAAAAAGGTCGTCCGGGTCCGGTTCTGATTGATATTCCGAAAGACGTCACTGCAAATAAGGCAGAGTATGTAAAAGAAAAGCCTGTAGCTGTAGAGCCATCACAGAATATCTGTGAAACACAGCTTGACACAGCAGTAGAGATGATAAAGGGGGCAAAGAAGCCTTATATCTTCGTTGGTGGAGGAGCAATTTTATCCGGAGCCAGCGAAGAACTTTATACATTTGCAAAAAAAGTGGATGCACCGGTAACAGATTCTCTTATGGGAAAGGGAGCATTTCCTGGAACAGACCCGTTATATACAGGAATGCTTGGAATGCATGGAACAAAAACCTCCAATTACGGTGTCAGTGAGTGTGATCTTCTGATTGTGATCGGAGCAAGATTCAGTGACCGTGTAACCGGAAATGCACAGAAATTTGCACAGAATGCAAAGATTATCCAGATTGATGTAGATGTTGCCGAGATGAACAAAAATGTGATGATTTCTGCAGGTGTTGTAGGAGACATAAAAGTCGTTCTTGACAGATTGAATGAGCGCCTGGAACAGCAGGATCATGCAGAATGGGTGGCTAAAATTCAGGAATACAAAGAAAAATATCCACTAGTTTATCATAAAGATGTATTGAGTGGTCCGTTCGTAGTAGAAGAGATTTATCGCCAGACAAAGGGCGAGGCTATTATTTCTACAGAGGTCGGACAGCATCAGATGTGGGCAGCACAGTTTTATAAATATACAAAACCAAGAACATTCCTGACATCAGGAGGACTTGGAACCATGGGATATGGTCTTGGCGCAGCTCTTGGAGCGAAGAGTGGAAGAGAAGACAAAGTGGTTGTCAATATTGCAGGAGACGGTTGCTTTAGAATGAATATGAATGAAATCGCAACTGCAGTCCGCCACAATATTCCAGTGATTCAGGTAGTCATCAACAACCACGTTCTTGGTATGGTACGACAGTGGCAGAATCTGTTTTACGGACAGAGATACTCTGCGACAGTACTGAATGATGCAGTAGATTTTGTAAAACTTGCAGAAGCAATGGGTGCAGAAGGCATCCGCGCAACAACACAGGAAGAATTTAAATCAGCTTTTGAAAAGGCAATGAATCTTGGAAGACCAGTTGTCATCGATTGTCAGATTGACAGTGATGATAAGGTATGGCCAATGGTTGCGCCTGGAGCGGCAATCAGTGAAGCGTTTGATGAAGCAGATTTGAAGAATAAATAATAAACAAATTAACAGCTCAAAAAGAGCAAGGGAAATGGAGGCAATACTATGAGTAGAGTGTACAATTTTTCAGCAGGTCCGGCAATGTTACCGGTGGAGGTCCTTAAAGAAGCAGCATCAGAGATGCTGGATTATCAGGGTTCAGGAATGTCCGTGATGGAAATGAGTCACCGCTCTCAGGTATTCCAGAATATTATCGATGAGGCAGAAGCAGATCTTAGAGACTTACTGAATATTCCGGACAATTATAAGGTACTGTTCTTGCAGGGAGGCGCATCCCAGCAGTTCGCTGCAGTTCCTATGAACCTGATGAAAAATGGTGTCGCAGATTATATTGTGACAGGCCAGTGGGCGAAAAAAGCAGCACAAGAGGCAGAAAAATACGGCAAGGTGAATGTCATTGCATCTTCCGCAGATAAGACATTTTCTTATATTCCGGATTGTTCCGATCTTCCGATTGATGACGATGCAGATTACGTATATATCTGTGAGAATAATACAATCTATGGAACGAAGTACAAAGAACTTCCGAATACGAAAGGCAAGACGCTGGTTGCAGATGTATCTTCCTGTTTCCTGTCAGAGCCTCACGATGTAGAAAAATACGGTGTTCTCTATGGTGGAGTACAGAAAAATATCGGACCTGCCGGAGTTGTGATTGCAATTATCCGTGAAGATTTGATCCGTGATGACGTACTTCCAGGCACACCGACTATGTTAAAATATAAAACACAGGCGGACAAAGGTTCTCTTTATAACACACCTCCGTGTTATGGAATTTATATTTGCGGCAAAGTCTTCAAATGGCTGTTGAAGACAGGCGGTCTTGAAGAAAGAAAGAAGATCAACGAAGCAAAAGCGAAGATCCTTTATGATTTCCTTGATCAGAGCAAGATGTTCAAAGGTACTGTTGAGAAAGAAAGCCGTTCTATTATGAACGTACCTTTTGTAACAGGCGATAAAGATCTGGATGCTAAGTTTGTTGCAGAAGCAAAGGCAGCTGGTTTTGAGAATCTGAAAGGTCATCGTACCGTCGGAGGTATGAGAGCCAGCATTTACAATGCAATGCCGACAGAAGGTGTTGTTGCCCTTGTTGATTTTATGAAGAAGTTTGAGGCAGAGAATACAAAATAAGCCGAGTCTCCCGGAGGTAATGATCATGAAAATTAGTTGCTTAAATCCAATTGCTGCTGTAGGCATGCAGCTTTTTACAGATGCCTATGAGAAGGTTGATGATTTTGCTGCATCTGATGCAGCACTTGTAAGAAGTGCAAGTGTCCATGAACTGGAACTGCCGGATCAGCTGCTGGCGATTGCCAGAGCAGGTGCCGGTGTCAATAATATTCCATTGGACAAATGTGCAGAAAAAGGTATTGTTGTCTTTAATACACCGGGTGCGAATGCCAATGGTGTAAAGGAAGCTGTTCTTGCAGGTCTTTTCCTTGGCGCAAGAGACATTGTCGGCGGCGTAAACTGGGTTCAGACAGTAAAAGAAGATCCGAATGTGGCCAAACTTGTAGAAAAAGGCAAGAAACAGTTTGCCGGCACAGAGATTATGGGCAAGAAGATCGGCGTGATTGGTCTGGGTGCCATTGGTGTTCTGGTAGCCAATGCCTGTGTGGCACTTGGTATGGAAGTTTATGGTTATGACCCGTTCATTTCTGTTGACGCTGCATGGAATCTGTCAAAGGATATCAAACATATTGCCAATGTAGAGGATATCTATACAAACTGTGACTATATTACTGTACATGTACCATTGATGGACAGCACAAAGAAAATGATCAATGCAGATGCATTTGCGAAGATGAAGGATGGTGTCATTGTGCTGAACTTTGCACGTGACCTGTTAGTAGATGATGATGCCCTTGAAGCAGCCATTGCAGCGGGTAAGGTCAGAAAGTATATCACAGATTTCCCGAATGCAAAGACAGCTCAGATGAATGGCGTTGTGGCCATCCCTCATCTGGGTGCTTCTACAGAAGAATCAGAAGATAACTGCGCAGTGATGGCAGTGAAAGAATTGAGGGATTATCTTGAGAATGGTAATATCACACATTCTGTCAACTATCCTGCCTGTGATATGGGTATCTGCAAAGCTGCCGGCCGTATTACAATCTGCCATAAGAATATTCCGAACATGCTGGGACAGCTGACAGGTGCCTGTGCGGCTGAGGGTATCAATATTGAAGATATGACCAACAAGTCAAAAGGTGACTGGGCATATACAATGATGGATATCGGTTCAGAAGTTTCAGAAGCTCTTGTTGAAAAACTGGCAGCTATTAACGGAGTTGTAAAAGTACGAAAGGTGAAATAAGCTTTATGGCAAATGTCAAGCCTTTTAAGGCAATCAGGCCGTCATCTGCGCTGGCTGCGCAGGTGGCGGCTTTGCCTTATGATGTCTATAACAGAGAAGAAGCAGCGGAGAAAGTGAAAGGGCATCCTTTGTCTTTTCTCAATATTGACCGCCCGGAGACACAGTTTGACCCATCTATGGATATGTATGCGGACTGTGTTTATGAAAAAGCAAAAGAAATGTTGGATAGGGAGATTGCCGAGGGCATTTTTGTTCAGGATGAACAAAAATGTTATTATCTGTACGAACTGACCATGAACGGCCGAACACAGACGGGCATTACTGCTTGTGTATCTATTGATGATTATCTGCATCAGGTAGTCAAAAAACATGAAGATACGAGAGCGGAGAAAGAACAGGACCGTATTCGGCATGTCGATGTCTGCAGTGCGCAGACCGGACCGATTTTTCTGACATACAGAACCAATCCGATCCTTTCTTATATCGTCTGTCATGTGAAGGAAGAATCACCTGTGTATGATTTTGAGGCGGAAGATGGCATACGACACAGAGTGTGGATTGTTGGTGATGACCTTGCGGTAGCTGCCATTGAAAAGGCCTTTGCGGCTGTTGATGCGTTGTATATTGCTGATGGTCATCATCGTGCAGCCAGTGCCTTTAAAGTGGGCATGAAGCGGCGAAGAACCCATCCGGCTTATAATGGAACAGAAGAATTCAATTACTTCCTTGCGGTTTTATTTCCTGAGGAAGAATTGAAGATCATGGATTATAATCGTTTGGTGAAAAATCTGAATGGCTGGTCAAAAGAAGATTTTCTGGAGAGGATCCGACGGGATTTTACAGTGGAACACGTGGGAAAAGAGGCGGTTTCACCATCGAAAAAAGGTGAATTCGGCATGTATCTGGATCATGATTGGTATCGACTGAATGTCCATCCGGATAAAACATCCGAAGACCCGGTGGACGGGCTGGATGTGTCTATTCTTCAGATGAATCTGCTGGATCCTGTACTTGGTATTGAAGATCCGAGAACAGATGAGAACATTGAATTCGTCGGAGGTATCCGCGGATTGGGAGAACTTGAAAAACGGTGTCATGAAGACATGGTGGTGGCTTTTTCAATGTATCCGACATCTATTCGGGAACTGTTGGCCGTGGCTGACGCAGGACGGCTCATGCCGCCAAAATCCACATGGTTCGAACCCAAACTTCGGTCTGGCCTGTTCATTCATCAAATCGAAAAATAGAACAGTGCGGCCTCAATAAACTTCGAAAAAGGATTTTCAATGAATTTGTTCATTGAAAATCCTTTTTTTAAGCTTATGGGCCGCACCACCTTATTTTTCGGAATTAACAAGGTTTACATCCATATGGTCATATGGAATTTCTATGCCTTCCGCGTCAAAGGCTTTTTTGATGGCCTCTCGGATTTCAAAGCGGGTATCCCAGTATTTGTCGGTGAGCGCCCAGACTCTTAAGACAACGCGGACGGAGCTGCTGTCAAAGTCGTCCACAAACACAAAGGGTTCTTTGGACTTGGAAAGCGTTGGGCATCCGGCAGCTACTTTTAAAAGAACGGTACGAACCCGGTCAATATTCTCGTCATAACTGATGCTGACAGGAAAATCAAGGCGGCGGTTTTCCTGATGTGTCAGGTTGGTCACCGGAGAATCAGCCAGTTTGCCATTGGGAATACAGACCATCTCATTGTTGGCCGTCAACAGTCGGGTGTAGATAATCTCAATGGACATGACAGTTCCTTCATGGCCGTTTCCATCGTCTATATAGTCTCCCACCACAAATGGTTTCATGATCAGCAAAAGCACACCGCCTGCAAAATTTGCAAGGCTTCCCTGAACAGCGAGACCGATGGCTAAACTGGCAGAAGTCAGCAGCGCGATCAGAGAAGTGGTATCGACTCCTAACTTATTGATCACAATGATGGCGAGCAATGCGCGTAATCCGAATTTGGTCAGTGAATTGATAAAACTTGTGACACTGGCATCCAGTCGTGTTTTGTCCAGAGAATGGCGCACCAGTTTGCAGATAAACTTGGTCAGATACCAGCCAACGATCAGGATGATCAGTGCACTGATCAGAATGTGTGCTTTACTGATCATATAGTCGACAATCTTCTGGAGATAATCAATGGACTGTTCAGCTGTCTCGGCCAGATCACTGGCTGTAGTTGTTGAGACTAAAATATGCATAAGAAGCCTCCTTTTTTGAAAAAATGATAATAGATGGGCGTTTTCTTCCTCTGATTGAAACTGCATCTATTATACCATATTCGTTAAAAAAATAAATTAAAAGTTGTTTGTCGAAAAATCGTCCATTTGTCGTAAATTGTGATATGATGTGTAAACAAAATGATAGGGAGGAGGCAGACAAGATGAATCTTGATATTGTAGGGCGTATCAGGAAGGAGAATGAGAAGCGGGGATGGACAGTGTATCGCCTGGCAAAAGAGGCGAATCTTTCTCATTCGACATTGACGAATATGATGCATCGAGGGACTTGTCCATCATTGACAACCATTGAGAATGTATGTGAAGCTTACGGAATCACATTGGCTGAATTCCTTTATGGGCAGGATGATCTGATTCACCTGAATGCAGAGCAGAAGCGTCATTTGGACAGATGGAATTTGCTGACGGAGAAGCAGCAGCGGGCTGTAGAACTTTTTATAGATGGATTGAATCAGATTGGATGAAG
>OLQG01002247.1_pt1 | contig 10295 bp, 8 predicted proteins | sample 1672221 | NCBI WGS metagenome assembly OLQG01 (sample SAMEA3136660, study PRJEB25190) | human gut metagenome | biome: human gut; feature: human-associated habitat; material: faeces | place: Austria | collected 2013
GTATTTTGGCGATGACAGCAATGACACTGGCAGGTTGTGGTTCTTCTTCCACACAGGAGACGAAGGCGGCGACGACAGAAGCAGCCGTTTCCGAGGCAGCATCTGAAGCATCAGAGGCGCTTGATTCCGAAGGCGCGAAGGCCGATGGCAGTTATATAGTAGGTATCATCCAGTTGATTGAGAATGGCGCATTTAACGACATGCGTGAAGGCTTTATTGAAGAACTTCAGGCAAAAGGCTATACAGAAGATAAACTGACAGTGGATTACAAGTGTGCACAGGGTGATGCAACCAACCTTCAGACAATTGCCCAGTCTATGGCAGACGGCGATTATGATCTGGTTTGTACAATTGCTACACCGGCCACACAGGCAATGGTCAATCTTGAGACCGATACACCGGTTGTATTTATCGCTGTTTCAGCACCTGTAGCAGCAGGCGTTATCACAGATATGGATCACCCGGACAAGAATGCAACAGGTACATCCAATGCAATTCCTGTTTCTGACATTTTCGCACTGAACAATCAGCTGACACCGGACTGCAAGACATTTGGTTTCCTGTACTGCACAAGTGAAGTTAATTCTGTGAATACAATCGAAGCAGCCAAGGAATATTGTGATGCTAATGGTCTTTCTTATAAAGAAGCAACAGTGACGAACTCTTCAGAAGTTCAGCAGGCTGCTCAGTCATTGGTTGGCAGCGTTGATGCCATGTTTGTTCCGAATGATTCTGTCATTCAGGCCAGCATGACACTTGTATCAGAAGTAGCAAGAGATGCCAAGATCCCAGTATACTGCAGTTCAGCAACAACCGTTGAATCTGGTGCATTTGCAACAGTTGCTATCAGCGATAAAGGCATTGGCAGTATGAGCGCAGATATGGCAGTACAGATTCTTGAAGGCACAGCAGTTGCAGATATTCCTGCAGTCGTTGTTCCGGCATCCGCAACAGTTATCAATAACCAGACACTTGAGGCACTTGGCATTACTTTACCGGAAGGTGTACAGAGTACAGCAACTTTTGTAGATGATGCAAAGTAGGATTGCAAAGTAATTCTATATGCTATATGATATGAATAAAAGAAATAGTGTTTACCCTCTGCATATGTAGGGGGTAAACGCAAGAAAAGAACAAAAATGAAAAGGACGTAGAAAAGTATGACTTTATTGATTGGCTCTTTGCAGCTTGGTTTTCTTTACAGTATTATGGTGCTTGGCATCTATATCAGTTTTAGAATCTTGAATATTCCCGATCTGACAACGGAAGGCAGCTTTACTTTCGGTCTGGCAGCATCCTCGATATTGACGGCTGCGGGCCATCCGCTACTTGGACTTGTGGGTGCAATTATCGCAGGCGCATTGGCCGGTAGCGTGACAGGATTTCTTCAGACGAAATTGGATATTCATCCGGTTCTGGCAGGTATCCTGACAATGAGTGGATTGTATTCGATTAATCTGTTTGTGATGGGCGGCGCATCCAATGTGACACTGCTCAATAACGATACTGTTTTCACACTGTTTTTGAAGATCTTTCCTTTTATGTCGAAGGATGCTGTCAAATTATTTGTTGCCATTGCGGCAGTTGTGATTGTCACTGTTTTACTGACGGTATTTTTCAAGACATCTCTTGGACTTTCCATTCGTGCCACCGGAGATAATGCCGATATGGTCCGTGCTTCCTCAATTAATGTGGATGCCGTGAAGATGATCGCATTGGCAATCAGCAATGCCTGCATCGCGTTTTGCGGTGGTCTGATCGCTCAGTATCAGAGCTTTGCAGACATCAATTCCGGTGTCGGTATTCTTGTTGTCGGTTTGGCTTCTGTGATTATCGGCGAAGCTTTCTTTGGCCACAGAAGTCTGATGATCGGTTTTATTTCAGCCATTGTGGGTTCCATTGTGTACCGCTATATTATTGCCCTGGCAACAAAATCCGATATGTTCCCGGCGTACATGCTGAAATTGATTTCGGCAATTATTGTAACCGTTGCGTTGGCTGTTCCGGCTATCAAGGCCAAAATGGCGAATGATAAGCTGAAGCGACAGGGGATGAGAGAAAGTGATGGAGGAAGATAGATATGCTGGAAGTGATCAATGCATCAAAGACCTTTGCAAAAGGCACACCCAATGAACATAAGGCACTGGATCATCTGAATCTGTCCCTGAAAGAGGGGGAATTTGTGACGATTCTCGGTTCCAATGGTGCCGGTAAATCAACATTATTTAATGCTATTTGCGGTAATTTTCTTCTGGATGAAGGCAGTGTGATTCTGGATGGGAAGAATATTTCCTATTTGCCGGAACATCAGCGGTCGGCTTCCATCGGACGTCTGTTTCAGGATCCGATGAAAGGAACCGCACCGAATCTGACCATTGAAGAGAATCTGGCACTGGCTTATTCCAAGAACACGAAAGGTCTTTTCAGATTTGCTATTACAAAGAAAGACCGTGAGATGTTTTGTGAAGCACTGAAGCGTTTTGATATGGGACTGGAAGACCGTATGGCTACGAAGATCGGACTTTTATCCGGTGGACAGAGACAGGTAGTTACATTGTTGATGAGTACCATTGTGACACCGAAGCTGCTGCTTCTGGATGAACATACGGCGGCTCTGGATCCGGCCACAGCTGAGAAGGTGATGGCCATAACTAATGATATTGTCCATGAGCGCAATCTGACGACTCTGATGATCACCCACAATATGGGGCAGGCACTGACAACAGGCAGCCGAACCATTATGCTGGATTCCGGTGCGATTATCTTTGACATTAAAGAAGAAGAGCGGAAGCATATGACAGTTTCTAATCTGCTGGATATGTATTCAGAGAAGAAAAAAGAAGAATTTGATAATGACAGAATATTGCTGAATTAAAGATGAGGAGGGGAGAAATTCCCTTCCTTTTTTAAATCCATTTCACAGGTGTATTGACATTAAAAAACAAGCGCTGTATAATGTTGAACGTAAAACAGTTTGATGTGCAACAGTTTCGACGGAAACAAAATGCATACAGAACAAAGACATTCAGAAAGGAGCTATGTCATGTGCAGAAAGGACCTGCCATGCAGGGAAGAGTTAGGTCTGTTGATTCTTCGTACAGCGACGATGATCCGCAGAAAGGCCGATAGTAATGTCTATATGAGTAAGGTTCATAAGATTACAGGATCCAATGGCTGGATTCTCGGATACCTGGCAGACCATGAGAATGAAGAGATTTATCAGAAGGATATAGAAGAAAAATTTTGTGTGACCAGGTCAACGGTTTCCAAAGTGTTAAAGGGCATGGAGAGCAAAGGACTGCTTAGGAGGGAAAGTGTCTCCAGTGATGCCAGATTGAAGCGGCTTGTTCTGACTGAGGAAGGACGAGAGATCAATGCTAATGCAGCGGTGGAGAGAATAGAGCTTGAAAACAGGATCAGGGACGGGCTGTCGTATGAAGAGTTTCATACCCTGATGCATTTATTGAAGAGAGTTGCAGATAACATGTTAGAAGAATAAGCCGTCCTTATTTGACAGATGCGGCTAGCCAGATAGAGATAGGAGGATTATTTGTATGATTAAAACGCTGGCCGGAAGTATCCGGCAATACAAGAAACAGACGATCATGTCTCCTGTGACAGTGGCGTTGGAAGTCTTTTTGGAGATTATGATTCCACTGATCATGGCAAAACTGATCGATGAAGGTATCGATCAGGGAGATATGGGCGTTATATGGAAGTATGGATTGATTTTGCTTGCTGTGGCGATGATTTCATTGTTCTGCGGTGCCATTTCAGGAAAGTTTGCGGCACAGGCTTCATCTGGTTTTGCAAAGAACCTGCGTCAGGATATCTATTATAAGGTACAGGAGTTTTCCTTTGCCAATATCGATAAGTTTTCGACTGCCAGTCTTGTTACACGTATGACGACAGATATTACCAATATTCAGATGGCCTTCCAGATGATTATCCGAATTGCAGTCAGAAGCCCGATCATGCTTGTCTGTGCACTGTTTGCGGCTTTCAAAATTGATGCGCAGTTGTCATTAATTTATGTGATCACTGTGCCGATTCTCGGTATTGGCCTTTATGCGATTATCATGAAAGTGCATCCGATTTTTGAGAGGGTGTTTAAGACGTATGACCATCTGAATGCGATTGTTCAGGAGAATCTGTATGGTATTCGCGTCGTGAAATCCTTTACCCGTGAAGATCATGAGGTCGGAAAGTTTGATCAGGTTTCCGATAATATTTACAGGAATTTTGTAAAGGCGGAGCAGATTCTGGCCTTTAATATGCCGTTGATGCAGTTGGCTGTTTATACATGTATGTTGCTGATTTGCTGGTTGGGTGCCAGAGCGATTGTGGCCTGCGGCGGTGATGAAGCACTTGGACTTTCTACCGGTGAGTTTATGAGTCTTTTCACTTATACGATGCAGATTCTGATGAGTCTGATGATGCTGTCGATGGTATTTGTCATGATCATCATGGCAAGAGCATCTGCTGAGCGTATCTGTGAGGTCCTTTCAGAAGAGAGTACACTTAAGAATCCTGAGCATCCGGTTTATGAAGTGAAAAACGGGGATATTCAGTTTGACAATGTCGTTTTTTCTTATAATAAGAAGGCAGATAAGCCGGTATTAAATCATGTGAATTTAAATATCCGCTCCGGTCAGACGATTGGTGTGATCGGTGGCACGGGATCATCAAAATCAAGTCTTGTTCAGCTGATTCCGCGACTGTACGATGTCACAGAGGGCCGCGTCCTTGTCGGCGATGTCGATGTCCGGGATTATGATATTGAAAGTCTTCGTAATGAAGTAGCGATGGTTCTTCAGAAAAATGTTCTTTTTTCAGGAACGATCAAGGAAAATCTTCGCTGGGGTGACAAAAATGCCACAGATGAGGATATTCAGCGTGTCTGCCGTCTGGCCTGTGCAGATGAATTTGTGCAGACTTTTCCGGATGGCTATGATACGTATATTGAACAGGGTGGTACGAATGTATCCGGTGGTCAGAAACAGCGACTTTGTATAGCAAGAGCACTTTTGAAGAAGCCGAAGATCCTGATTCTTGATGACTCTACAAGTGCGGTGGATACGAAAACGGATGCAGCGATCCGCAAAGCGTTTGCAGAGGAGATTCCGGATACGACAAAGATTATTATTGCACAGCGTGTCGCTTCTGTTGAGGATGCAGATCAGATTATTGTTCTGGATGAGGGCGAGATAAAAGCAATCGGTTGTCATGAAGAATTGATGCAGTCCTCTGATATTTATCGCGAAGTATATGAATCACAGAAGAAAGGAGAAGATGACAATGAATAAGAAACCGTCAAGACCACAGGTGAACCCGAATACGTTAAAGCGGCTTCTGGGCTATCTGAGTGTTTATAAAACGCGTGTCGTTTTAGTTATTATCTGCATTTTACTCAGTGCGATCGCCAATGTCATGTCTTCCCTGTTTATTCAGAGATTGATCGACGATTACATTTCCCCGCTTCTTCTTGAAGCCAATCCTGTATTTGATGCACTGTTTCGTGCAATCGTACAGATGGCATGCATTTATGTGATCGGTATTCTGGCCAGTCTGATCTATAACAGAACAATGGCCATCATTTCCCAGGGTATTTTAAAGAAGATCCGAGATGATATGTTTGCACATATGCAGACACTGCCGATTAAATATTTTGATACGCATACACATGGCGATGTCATGAGTCATTATACCAATGATACAGATGCCCTGCGTCAGATGCTTTCTCAGAGCCTGCCGCAGCTGTTGTCTTCCTGTGTCACAATTGTTGCCGTGTTTGTCTCAATGCTGTATCTGAGTGTATGGATGACATTGTTTATCGTTGTTTTTCTTTTCTTCATATTAAAAATTGTGAAATCCATTGCCGGAAAGAGCAGTGTCTACTTTATTAAACAGCAGCAGAATATCGGTGACGTGAATGGCTATATTGAAGAAATGATTAATGGCCAGAAGGTTGTCAAGGTATTCTGCCATGAAGAAGAAGCCAAGGCCGTTTTTGATAAGAAAAATCAGGAGCTTTGTGACAGTATGACAACGGCCAATACTTATGCCAATATCCTGATGCCGATCATGGGCAATATGGGCAATATTCTTTATGTGTTGCTGGCAATAGTCGGTGGAAGTCTTGCGATTGCCGGTGTGACGAATATCAGTCTGACAGGTGCCGGTGTGATGACACTTGGTACAATTGCGTCCTTCCTGACGATGTCAAAAAGCTTTATCAATCCGATTGCACAGGTTTCCCAGCAGTTGAATGCGGTGATCATGGCCTTGGCCGGTGCAACACGTATTTTTGAATTACTGGATGAAGAACCGGAAGAAGATCATGGTTATGTGACGCTTGTCAATGCGAAGCGTGAAAATGGTGAGCTTGTAGAATGCAAAGAACGAACAGGTCTCTGGGCATGGAAGCATCCACACAGCGACGGTACGCTGACGTATGAGGAATTAAAAGGCGATGTCGTCATGGAACATGTGGATTTTGGTTATGAAGAAAATAAGCTGGTGCTTCATGATATTAACCTCTATGCAGAACCGGGGCAGAAGGTCGCTTTTGTCGGTGCAACAGGTGCCGGTAAGACAACAATCACGAACCTGATCAACCGTTTCTATGATATTGCGGACGGCAAAATCCGCTACGACGGCATCAACATTACAAAGATTAAGAAAGACGATCTGCGCCGTTCCATGGGTGTCGTTCTTCAGGATGTCAACCTCTTTACTGGTACGGTCATGGACAATATCCGATATGGCAAGCTGGATGCCACAGATGAAGAATGTATTGCTGCGGCAAAGCTGGCCAACGCAGACGGCTTTATCCGAATGCTGCCGGATGGCTATCAGACCGATATCGGTCAGCGAGGTGTCAAGCTGTCGGGCGGCCAGAAGCAGCGGTTGGCGATCGGTGTGGCGCTCATGGGCGAGAAACGGGTCGTGGTGCTCGACGAGCCGACAAGCGGGCTCGACCGCCACCATATGCTGCAGGTCGGGGCGCTCATGCGCGACCTGGCTGACCGTGGCGTGTGCGTGCTCGTCGTGACGCACGACGACGAGCTGGCCGCCGAGGTGTGCGACCGCATCGTGCGGTTCTGAATGCACATGCGGGGCCCCGGGCGAATGCGGTCGGGGCCCCGCAGGAACGTCAGTGGGCGAGCATCTCCTTGACGATCTCGTCGTCGCTCATCGACGCCGGGTAGTAGGTGGGCCAGTGCTCCATCTGCTTGATCACCTCGTCGTGGGAGTCGCCGGTGAAGATGTGGAAGTGCGCGGCCTTGCCAGGTGCGATGCCGTGGTCGGAGAACTGCACGGCCTTCGGCGCGCCCTGCGGCACGTCACCGGTGGCGGTGAACAGGTAGCGCACACCGCGGTTGCCCTTCGCATAGTCGAGGATGCGATGGCCGTCGTAGCGGTAGGGGGCCGTCACCTTGCGTTGGTCGTGAATGCCATGCGGTCGCCCTCTATGGTGATGGTCTCGGTGTCGGTTTTGTAACCGGCGTCGTAATAGGCGGTGTATTCGTCTGCGGTCTTGTCGCCGGTGGCTGCCTTGTGCTCCATCACGCCACGCAGCTTGCCGTTCTTGAGCAGCGGGTAGACGGAACGCCATTGGCCGGCGTAGTCGGCTATGGTGCGGTCCTTCACCTGCTGTGTGAGGAACCAGCCGTGCTGGGGATCGTCGGCCAGCGCTTGGTTGGTGATCGTCGTGAGCCAGCCCAGCAGCGTCTTGTGGTTCTCGGGCAGCTGCTCGGTGACGCTGATGATCGTCTTGCCGCTTTCGCGTGCGGCCGCGTCGAGCTTCTTGGCGAATCCACCCATTTCCTGCGGATTGACGATGAGCATGTCCACATTCGAACTCCCCACCGTGTCAAGCGCGTTCTTGAGGTCGGAGGCCGAGGGCTCGGCGTCGTTGTTCATCGCGTTCGTGTAGGAGTCCGGGGTTTTGTCGGTGGCGCCGATGTAGTCGAGCAGGTGGCCGATGATCGATTCGGTGGCCACATAGCGGCGCTGCAGGTTCTTTGCCCGTGCGCGGTTGACGAGCGCCGTGTATTCGGCGTATTCGGCGTTCCAGGTATTCGAGTGGCGTCGCGCGGTGGCGGCCGTCTCGCTCGCTTCACCGGACTTCGTGACGTAGGCGGAGGTGATCGCCTCCGACATCTTGAGCACGGCCGCCGGGCTGAACCACAGATGCGGGTTCACCGTGCCGTGATGGTGATGGTGCCCCTCGCCCTCTTCGTGGTCGTGGTCATCCTGACTGTCGGCGATGCCCATGAGCGACGATGCCTTCACGATGCGCTGGCGACCTTCGTCGAGCTGCGCCTTCTGGGCCCATCCGTCGTAGCCGGCGCCGTTGAGCACCACGACGTCGGCGCGTGCGAGCTTCGTGAGATCCGCCGGTGTCGCTTCGTGGTCATGGGGGTCTGCGGCCGTGGAATTGATGATCGAGGTCACGTTGACGCAGGAGCCGCCGAGCTGCTGGGCGAGCGAACCCCACTGGTTCACCGACGCCACGACGTTGATCGTGGTGTCGCAGCTGTCGGTGGTCTGCCGTGCGGCTGCGGCCGAGGTCCTGTTTTCTCCGGCGTTGTTTCCGCAACCCGACAGAGTGCTGGCGGCGAGTCCGCACACCGCAAGGCCGGCGAGGAATGCGATCGCGGTACGGGTGATCGGCCGGCGTCGTGGTTCGTCATGCGTTGCGGAGCGTTGGTTTGTAGATTGTTCTGTCATGCTCGTCTCTGTTCCCTCTCCATTGTCTTCTATGCCATCTATTGGGAATCGTTCTCAATAACGAGCGTAGCAAATGAGAACGATTCTCAATAATCGAATCTGCATAGTGGACACAAATATGAGACAGCAGATGGTGGGAATCACCCATACGGCATGGCAAGCGGAGTGCGCGCCGCAGATGCGATGTGCGCGGGATTACAGGAAGTTTCGCAGCGCGGTCGCGTCGTTATAGGCGCGGTTGTAGAGGTTCTGAATCTTGTCGGGATCCTTGGTGAGCGTGCTCACGCCGTCGATGCTCTTCGGCGCGATGATGCGCACCTTGCCCTGCGCCTCGAGTCTCTTGCACATATTGAGCTCGACATTGTAAGTATGCGCGCGGTTCGCCAGTGCGCGTGCCGCCTCGGGGTAGCGGACGGCGAGCATCATCGAGCTGGCGATGTCTTTGTCGGGATTGCGGTAGAAATCGCGCGGCCGCGTCAGAATGACGACGAGTTTCGTGCAGCCATCGGCAAACGCCTGGCGGAACGGAATCGGGTCGCTGATCGTGCCGTCGAAATACGGGCGCCCATCCAGTGGGTAGGGTTTGTCGAGCACCGGCAGGCAGGCGGTGGCCTTGAGCGCGTCGTAGTGATTGCGGCTCATGGACTCGGGGCCGAGGTACTTCGGCATGCCGCTGAGCGCATCGGTGACGGTGATGCGGTACGGCACGCCGCCGGCCACGAGCGCATCGTAGTCGAGCGGGTCCTCGCCGTCTTCGTTCATCAATGTGCCGTAAATGTAATCAAGACCCAAATACGACCCGTCGCGCAGGAAATTGCCCAGACTCATGTACTCGGGGCGTGGGCAGTACTTGGTGTAGAACCGCAGCGGGCGGCCGCGCTGGCCCGCGAGGTACGAGGTGATGTTCGCGGCGCCGGCGGAGACGCCCAGGCCGTAGTCGAAATGGATGCCGTTGTCGAGGCAGTAGTCGAGCACGCCGGTGCTGTAGGCGCTGCGCAGGCCGCCGCCCACGTCGATGACGCCCACCTTCTCGCGGCGTGTGGGTCGTGTCGGCTGCGTGGTCTGCTGCACCGCCATCACCTCGATTGCGCTCGATCGTATGCATTGATCTGTATCCATTGAAATCGATGAATGAGGTGCGATGGCGGAGGGCGCGCTACAAATTCGCGAGAAATGTCTGCTTTTTTCGTGAGTCCCCATGGGAGATTCCCTATGCTGGTGCCTATGAACGACGTGAATCCGTATGCGGCTGCGGCGCACATCGAGGTGCTGCCGCTCACGCCGACGCGCCAGTCGATAGAACGCGCGCTGGTGGAATGGATGACGCAGACCGGCCGCCCGGCCAGTGATCTGAGCGTTTCTGCGCTGTGCAAGAAGGCGTTCGTGGCGCGCAGCACGTTCTACGCGAACTACCGGCATATGGGGCAGGTGTATGAATCGGTGGAGAACCGGCTGCTGCGCCAGCTCTTCGAGTGCGCAGTGCCGATGCGCGTGCGTGCAGACGGCACCGATGAGACGATGCGTTCGTTCAACGCGTTCGTGAAGGTGCTGCACGCGCA
>OLQG01002248.1_pt1 | contig 10289 bp, 3 predicted proteins | sample 1672221 | NCBI WGS metagenome assembly OLQG01 (sample SAMEA3136660, study PRJEB25190) | human gut metagenome | biome: human gut; feature: human-associated habitat; material: faeces | place: Austria | collected 2013
TCGGCGTTTGCAAGGGCGGCGTGTATCAGAATATGGATTTTGTTTCTGCCGCTTTTTATATGGGTATAGATCCATATGCACTTGCTGATGTGATTAGACAAGAGCCGGATTCTGAGGACGAAGATGGAAAATATTACGATTGCATGCTTAATTACAGCGGAAAGCCCGTTGATCTTGAATTTCGTATTTTTAGATATAAGACATGTAGAGGTGAAAAAGATTGAATAAAAATGAAAACAGAAAAGCCGCAAATGTGGCTATTAGTATATCAGAGGTTTGTGGTTCTGAACAAACCATTTTAAACACAAGTAGAATTGGTGACATATATGTGGATTTCGAGGATTGCCGAAATAATCTTATTAGAATTGGGATAATTGATATTTACCGTCATAAGGGGAAAGATGCGGACGGGACATATAGCATTGGTGTTGCCTATAATGAAAAGAGTTTTTCAGTAATGGTGCTTATAAAAGATAACAAACCGCTTGTAATGGGTGTATTAAACATTTGATGGAGGTTTACATATGAGCGAATTTAACGCAAAAATTACGGCAAATGTCGATACCTCTAAAGCAGAAGCACAGCTTAATGCGCTCACCGGAAAAGATAGAAAAGTCAATATCCAGACTACGGTTAATGGTAATGGCGTTGACAGCCTAAATAGCTCTATACAACAGACACAGGGGAGTGCAAATAAACTTTCCATAAGTTTGAAGGATATGGCGGCTATGCGGCTAAAATCCGATGCAATAAGTGCGATAAAAAGCCAAGCTGAAAGTGCCGTTAAAGCTGTTACAGATCTCAATCAAGCTATGACACTGGTCAATATGACCATGAGCAATATGACGGATGCATCACTCAACTCGTTAAAGCAGCAGTCTATTGACATGGCGAAAGAGTTGTCTACATATACAAAGACAGTGACAGATGCAATTACGATTTATGCCAATGAGAATGAATCCGCTGCATCTATGCTTGCAAAAGCCCAGCCGACAGTATTACTTTCAGCCGCTTCTGGCATGAAGGCAAGTGCCGCTGCTGATGCTATTCAAGGTATTTTGAATCAGTTTGATATGGCAGAAGATCAAGCAATGCATGTTGCGGATACAGTTGAAAAACTTAGTTCTGAGATTACATTGGATTTTTCCAAAGGCTGCGATACGATTTCTCAGTCAATCGCAACTTCTGGTTCTGTTGTAAATGAAGCAGGAATGTCATTTGAAAAGTATGCAGCACTTGTATCAACTACCGCAGAAAAGACTAGGCAGTCAGGATCGGTCATTGGTAATGCATTTAAGACAATTTTCTCAAGAATTTCCCGTAGTAAGGATGGACTTACCACAGATGCAGAAATGTCCGATGCAGAAGAAGCGTTTAAAAGCGTAGGTGTTTCTGTTCGTGGTGCAGATGGTGACTTGCGTGATGTAAGTGATACACTGGATGATCTTAATAAAGTGTGGAGAACACTGAATCATTCTCAGAAATCATATGTGGCAGAAATGTCGGCGGGCACAAGGCAAAAAAATATTTTCATAGCTGTTATGGATTCTTATAACAAAGCCTTACAGTTAGAGCAGGATGCTCTTGATTCTAGTGGAACAGCAATGGAGATAAATGATAAACGTGCTGATTCTATCAATGGCAAACTCGAAAAACTGTCTGCCACAATGACACAGCTTTATTCTGATGCACTTCCGGAAGAAGCGATAGAGGGAATGCTGGATTTTGCCACCTCTATTGCAGAAGTAGCAGATAATTTAGGTCTTTTGCAAGGTGCGATTGCTGCTCTTGGAGTAGCAGGAGGCGCAGAAGTATTAAGTCTGCTTGCCGCTAACTGGACAAAGCTGGTAGCGGCATTTACATCACCGATTGGCATTGCGTCTGTTGCTGTTGGTGGGCTTGTTGCCGCCATATCCGCATATCGTCAGTCTATCGACAAATCAGTAGAAAGCGCAAAACAGGCTGGGGAAACCTGGGAAGATAATGATGCTTCATTAAAAAATCAGATTGACCGTATTACTGAATTGAGGGGCGAACTGGAATCAGGAACTCTCACAGAACAACAGGCATACGATGCTAAATCAGAATTGCTTTCTATTCAGAATGAGTTATCAGAAAGCTATGAGGGACAGGTTGACGGAATTGATCTTGTTAATGGTTCTTTAGAAGAGCAAATATCATTAATACGTGAATTGACTCATAGTGATGCACAAAGATATCTAAATGAGAATCGTAAAGGCATTGCAGAAGCAGAAAAACAAATGTCCAAACAGTTAGGAACGCCGGAATCTATATTTGGTAAAGGTGGTTATTACTTAGGACAGATGTACGATAATGGTTCTGATGAAGCCAAAGCTATGAAGAAAATCCTCGAAAAGTATAAGGATTACATAGATGTCGAAACCGGAACAGATGGCATTGAACAGAACATATACTTCCGGGGAGATGCTACACAGGCACAGCAGACCTTAAATGATCTTATGACAGACATTTCCGCTGCACAAAAAGAACTGGGCGAAACAACGTTCATGGACGATATCTTTACAAATGCCGGAAGTGGACTAGATGAAGCTAATGAGATCATTGACAAATACAAGGATTTAGCGGATCAGGCGGCACAGGCAAGGCTTATTGCCGATACAGAATGGTTTAAATCTGGCAACAAGAATCAGACAGCCGCACAATGGTTGGATGATTACGCCACTGCTATACAGAATTATAATAATGCGCTTGCACTTGGTAATGATACTGAGATCGCAAAAGCAGCGGAAAACTTTAATAAAGTTGATGCGTCCATAAACAGTCTTGTAAATAGCACTAATATGTCTGCCTATGCCGACCAGGTACAAGAAGTAAGAAGTCAGCTTAATGATGCGGCAATTTCCGCTAATGAATTTAGAAAAGAACTTTCTGGATCTGCTGGTGGAGATTCTGAAGTAAATACGGCTGGACAGAATCTTAAAAAGTTAGGCGAAACTGTCACTGACTTTAAAGATCAGTTCTTTTTCGGGCAGGAAACTACAAATGCCACAGATTCCATTTATTCGCTAGTTAAAGCAGCACAGAATTTTGGTATTATTGGTGGAAATTCTTTTGATGATGTTACTCAGGAAAGCATTCAGCCGCTTATCAACGAACTTGTAAAGGCTGGATATCTTATTGATGATACAGCGGCTAGTACAAGCAACGCTACAGAATCGGCAAGTGAACAAGTTGAAACTTTACAGGATAATGTAAGTTCACTTGTTACTAATATCAAAAAAGTACAAGATGTTGTAGGCGACCAATCAACAGGTAAATCAATATCTATAGACGATTATAATGCGGATGAACTAAAGGACTATCAATCTGCACTGGAATATGTAAATGGCACGATGCAGCTTAATGCCGAAAAGGTAAGAGAAATTGCAGAAGCAAAAGCAGAAGAGGAAAAAGCCACTATTGCGGCTAACAAGGCGCAGGAACAGAGCAAATATCTGGAAAATGCCGGACAAATTGAAAAGTTACGGGCACAGTTAAGAGATGCGAATAATCTGACAGATGAACAGAAAAGTTCTATTAATGATAGTATTTCCTCTTTGTTGGCTGAGAATGCGGCAATCGTAGAGAGTTGTAACGGTTATGATGTAATGACAGCATCTATAAATGCTGCTACAAGTGCTTATCAGAACTGGCTTAATGCTCAAAGTGCGGCACAATCAGGAGATATGTTCGATTCTGCGGTTGAGGCAATGAATAAAATAGATGATACTCTGAATAATCAGGAAAGCGATTCTTATGGAAGAATCGGAAATTCCGATTATAAAGCAGCTCTTGATTTTGTGATTCCGGAAAACATAGATCGTGATGATCAAGAGGCAGTAAACAGCTATCTCAATAGCGTATCAGATTACCTTACCACCGATAGTAATGGTAACTTTAATGATATGGATATCTCGAACTTCTGCCAAAAAGCGGTTGACTCTGGACTCATGGTGTTAGATGAAGCAAGTGGTGAATACAAGATTGCTGGCGAAAAGACTATGCAAGATTTCGCTGATGGTTTGAATTTATCACTACCTTTTGTACAGGCTATGTTTGGAGAAATGCAAGAGTTCGGGGCTGAATTTGATTGGGGCGATGAAGCAGTTAAAACACTTGGGGATCTTGGCGTAGCAGCAAATGAAGCCGCTGAATCACTCAGAAATGTTGAGGGCAACGAAGATCTGAAAATTGTAATGGATGTATCAGATTTTGATAATGCTGAAACAGCGTGTCAAACTCTGGATGCGACCATTTCTGAAATGAACGGTGTAAAAGCAAAGCCGGGAGTTGACGCTTCAGAAGTAGAGCAAGCGAATACAGTTATTCAATATTGCGTAGCACAAAAACAGCAGCTCACAGCTCCGGCGGTTATGTCCGTTGATACTTCACAAGTTACTGGCGAATTAGGAGATGCAATATCATTATTGCAGCAGTTCCAGACAGCTCAAAATACTATTGAAATGCAAGCAAGTATCGGTGCAGATACCAGTGAGGCAGAGGGCGAGTTAAATTCTCTTACTTCTGAAATCCAGGGACTTTCGCCGGAAGTAAAAGCCACTCTGAATATTGATACATCGTCAGCAGATACGATTGATTCTTATGTTGCCGGACTTACACCAGAAGCCATCGTGAAGATGGGTATTGATTCGTCACTGGTGGATGCTTATAAGCCGGATGACGAGGACGCAACTGTAAAATATGGTACAGATACATCAAAGCCGGACGGATATCAACCAGATGATAAAAGTGCAACTGTTACATACGGTATAGATCACAGTCTTGTTGACATGTATAACCCGTCAAATCTTACCAGAACGGTTACATATAATGTTGTCACCAATGGAACACCACCTTCAGGCGGTACACATGGAGTAAACGGCACGGCAAACGCCGCCGGAACCGCTAGAGCTGGTGGAAATTGGGGCAGTGCCAAGGGTGGCAGAACACTTGTAGGTGAGTTAGGTCAAGAGATAGTTGTTGACCCGCGAACAGGCAAATGGTATGTCGTTGGAACTGCCGGGGCCGAATTTCGAGACATTCCTAAGGGTGCTATTATCTTTAATCACAAACAATCTGAGTCCCTTTTGAAGTATGGTTATGTCGCCGGAAGAGGTACAGCCGAAGCGTGGGGAACTGCGATGGTGTCTGGCAGTATTAAGGTAAGCCAAACACAGAAATATAATAAATCCCAAAATCGCAATAGCTGGAGTAGTGGCAGTAGTAGTAGCAGCTCAAACAGTGGCAGTTCTGGTGGCTCTTCCGGTGGTGGAAGTACAAAGAAAGATAGCAGTAGCAAAAAGACTGAAACAGCCGCACAAGCATTCCAGAAATGGATGTCCGGCATGTTTGACTTTGCAGAAGTCCGCTTAACCAGATTAAATCGTTTGACTGAAAAGTGGTCAGAAAAAGCAGAAAATGCAGTTCGTTATTCATATAATCAGACTGCCTCTAACAGTCGTGTTGATAAACAGTACCAGAATAAACAGACTTATACTCAGAAAGCTATAACAGCAACAGGAAATGAGATCAAGGGCAATGAAAAAGCGGTAAATTCCTATACAAAATTTATGGGAAAAGTTGCGAAAAAAGGTGGGTTGAAAGCTGCCACACGAAAACAGATTCGTGACGATACCATAAACGGCACATTTGATATAAAGCATTATAGTGCCGACAGCAAGCAGCTTGCCGCCATAAAAGAGTATCAAACATATTGTGAAAAGGTGCTGAAATGTAGGGATTCTATTGATGATCTGAAAAAATCACAGCTTGATTTATATGACCAACTGTATAAGATCCCGATTGATAAGGCAACAGCCAAAGTTGAAAAATACGAAAATACTCTTACCAGGTTGTCCCAAACCCTTAATGCGGTGGCTGGTGGCAGTAAAATTTATCTGAAACAGGTTGTATCAGACGCACAGACGGCTTACAATACCGCAAATAATGCCACAAATACAACAAAAGATGCTTATACTAAAGCTCAGAAACAGCAAGATACCGCACAAAAAAATTTCAATAAGGCACAGAAAACCGCAAGCAAAACAAGGGGATTATCTAAGTTACAGAAAGCGGCGGTAAAAGCTGGAAAAGCCATCGACACAAAAGGACTTTCTGGTAAAGCATTGAAAAATGCCCGGGCTTATAATGCGTCATTGACTAATCTCAATTCAAAGAAGAGTGCAACAGCAAGTGCCAGATCAGCATATTATCTTGCATCTGCAAACAGAAAATCAGCAATGGAAACACTAAAAGAGGCGCAGGCAGTACAAAAGAAATATGCTAATGAGCCGTCTTATAAATACAAGAATTATCTTCTGGATCAGGAAACAAGCCAAAAGAAAGCGGAAAATGTAGCCCAACAGGAAGCATTAAAACAGGCAAATAAAAATCTGTCTAATACACAGAAAGCCAAAGATTCAGCCGTTGCAACCAGAGATAAGAAGAAAGCGGCGGTTGACAGTAAGGCATCCGCTACATTAAAGAAATACTCTAAAAATCTGTCAGCATCTCAGAAAGCGGCACTTAAAGCCGGTAAAGAGGTTAGCACTGCCGGATTATCTGGAAAAGCATTAAAAGCCGTAAAAGACTATAATGCGGCATTGAAATCTTATAAATCATCTGCAACAGCCGCAACGACTGCAAGTGAAAAATACAATGCAGCAGTGGAAGCCCAGGCAGAAGCGGATCAGAATGCAGCAGAGGCACAAGCTGAATACACACAGGCTATTCAGGAAAATGCCAAAGCGAAATTTGATAATGTTACCGAAAGCTATGAGTCCAAACAGGCAATTACAAATGCCAAAATCTCAAAATTGAGTACACAGCTTTCACAAAGAGAAAGTAAAGGCTACAGCCAAACTTCTGAAGCACAGAAATCAGTATACCAGGATTCTATAAAAGAGAACGAAAATCTGCTTGCCAGTCAAAGGGAAGAATTGGCGGCACTTGAAACGGTATACAAGGAAAATTCTGCCAATATGTCCGAAGAGGACAGAAATGCCGCACAAGCTGAAATTGAATCATTACGGGAAAGCATTTTAAAAACAGATGCAACCATAGCAGATTTGCAGACAGATCTTAATAATATTGAGGTTAAGAAGCTGGAAATTTCAATGGATAGGCTCAAGTCACAGGCTGATACATTGCAGGATTCGCTTGATTTCGATGAAACAAAGGGTATTGCTGCAACGATAGACACATACCGCAAACTTATCAGCAATAGCAATTTGCAAATTGAAAACCTTCAGAAACAGAATGAAGAGTACAGAAAACAGCAAGAAGGACTTGAGGTAAATTCCGAAAAATATCAGGATTTACAGTCTAAGATTGAATCCAATGACAGTGCTATTCGGTCAGCTCAGAAGTCGCAAGAAGAGTGGAATAATTCTATTGCAAATCTTCCATATGATAGAATCGAAAAATTACTGGAAAGTCTGGACGCAATCGCAGATTTGAATAAATCACTGATTGATCTTAAATCTGCACAGGGCGAGGATCTTGCAGCAGATGACTATTTGCAGCAAATCGCCGATAATGATAAAAAAATTGCACAACTTGAATCTGAAAGATCCCAGACGTATCAGGATTATTTAAAAGCAATGTCAGATGTGAATGGAGTTTATGGAGGCAAAACTGCCGCTGAGTGGCTGAACCAGTATAATCAGCTTGGCAGCCAAATAAACAACATAAAATCAGATAGTGCCGAAATCAAAAAAGATATGAGGGATGATGTATTGTGGCGGTCTTATGACAGAGCGCATGATTCCTGTCAGAAATATGCGGATGTACTTTCTGGCATTAAAGACCTGATTGATGATGACATGATGTTTGACTCTGACGGAAATATGACGGATTACGCCATTTCTCAGATTGCTAACCTGGTTGGCGAGTATGAGAACGCTCAGAGAGAAGTACAGAACTATTCCAATGATATTGAAAATCTCAACAAATTATATAATGAGGGTTATTACACCCAGGAAGAATATAAGGAAAAACTGGCAGAATTGCAGTCTGGAATTTTAGATTCCGCTTCTGATATGAAATCTGCCATGAATGAGATTATGGATATCTATAAAGATATGGCGCAAGCCGAGCTGGACAATTTGTTTAAGCTGATTGATACAAGGAATAAGGCTCTTTCTGCAAAGAAGGAATACTATGACTATGATAAAACAATATCCAGTAAGACAAAAGACATCCAATCACTCCAGGCTCAAATCGCAGCTCTGGAAGGTGTCGAAACTGCCGAAGCAAAGGCAAAACGTGCCACACTGGAAGCTCAATTATCTGAGGCACAGGATGATTTGAATGATACGATAAATGACCATATGTTCGATTTATCACAGGATAGTCTTAATGATATGAAAGATGTTCTTCAGGACGCTTTCGATGACAAATGGGATAATATCTCTGGTAATTTAGTAGAGATTAAAGAACTGATGAAAACGGCTAATACGCTTACTTCTTCATCAACCGCCACAATCAATGATGCTCTTAATGACTTATTGAGATATTACGGTATTGATCCAATATCAACGGGTGTAAAAACAAGTGTTGGTTATGCTTCTGGTACAAAAAGAGCCGGAAAGGATCAGAATGTTTGGGTAAATGAACTTGGAACGGAGTTGATGGTAAGTCCGTCTGATTCTGCCATTTATGCTGGAATTAAAAAGGATATGGGTGTACTTCCGGCGGATCTTACTGAAAATATGTTCAAATGGGAATCATTAGATCCAAATGATTATCTTGGCGGTGTTATTGCCACAATGCAGAATAAATTAAATAGTAGAGAAAAAGCGGAGCATGTAGGAAACACGATAAATCAACATTACGATAGTCTGCTCAATGTGGAAGGGAATGTAGATAGTACAGTTGTTTCAGATATGAGGAAATTTACTGAGAGTTTCTATAAAGGAGCTTATGAGTACACCATAAAAGAAATTGTTCGTGACGCACGAAAGGTCGGAATAAAAGTATAAACGGGAGGGCTACTTGTGTAGTCCTCTCCTATTATATAGAAAGGGGCAAATGAAATAATGGTTGGATATGATTTTCATTATAATGGTGGTTCTTTGCGTGACAACGGATTTATGATGGTAAAACCAGAGGACGAAGAAAATTTCGGACTTGCCAGAACCATTATAAAAGGAACGATTACACCAAATAAAAGTTCTGTACCTCATTTTGGCACGCAATATGATGATGTTCTTATTCTTCATTTTTTCATTGTCAAAAATGTACAGGAAGATTATACAGACATAAATGTGAAATTTCAGGAAATGCGTGGATTATTAAAATGGCTTACATCACCAAAACTTCCATGTAGTTTGTTTGTGGAATCATATGATCAAACAGATACAGTGGAATACATTGGGCTTTTTACTGATGTAGTACCATTTGAAAATAATTATCTCAATGGATTTAAGTTGACATTTGCATGTAATTCACAATATGGATTTGAAACTGAAAAAAGGAAACTAACTGTTAATAATGCGGAAAATGGAATCACCAAAACTATATTTTGTGATACAGATGAATTGAATGAGTTTGTTTATCCCAAAATAATTTTTTATCCAACGCAGGACGGGATTTTTTCAATTACAAGCGAAAATACAAAGGAAACAATGAAATTCAATTTTTCGTTAGGATGCAAAGAATATATTATTGATTGTAGATATCACCGGATCTTAGGAGATGGGAAATCACTTAATCTTTATGAGGTTGGTTGGAATATATCAGAATTTTTAAATCAGGATACTATCAAGAATAATGGAAGATATTTATATTGGCTTGGATTGCATTCTGGTTCTAACAGGCTATGTTTTAAGGGGCATGGTACAATCGAACTTGAATATAAGTTGCCTCTAAAAGTAGGCGGCTATATTAACGGATAACAGGAGAAAAAGATGCAAATAGAGATAGAAACAAGAAAAAAATTAAAAGACAATCCGTTGTGTTGTTGCTGTGGCAATGAGTACGATACTCAGCAAAACAACTTTTTTCATTCGGAGTCGCCAATTTTTGCTGGAAACAAAGGCTTTTTCCGGATGTGCAAGTCATGTACTGAAAAGTATTACAATGATCTGGCGAAAAAATTTGATGGAAATGCTTATAGGGCAATGGAACGGATGTGCCAGATATTTGACATATATTATAATGCCGCCGCATTTGCAGCGGTACTAGAAAAAAATACAGATGGAAATATTATGGCTGCATATATTAAAAAAATGCAGCTATTTCAATATAAGGGAAAAACCCACAGTGAT
>OLQG01002260.1_pt1 | contig 10252 bp, 8 predicted proteins | sample 1672221 | NCBI WGS metagenome assembly OLQG01 (sample SAMEA3136660, study PRJEB25190) | human gut metagenome | biome: human gut; feature: human-associated habitat; material: faeces | place: Austria | collected 2013
AGCTTCACCTTCTTTCTATATAATAAATATAAATAATCATATACTGTTATACAATACCATAATTTTGCCTATAATTCAATCTTTTCCAGATCTTCCGGCACATACAGATTACCGCTGAAATATTTCTTTCCCTCTTCTGTATATAATTCTTTACGACGTACAATATTTTTATCCTCTGTGTGATAAAGGATCAGATTCTGCACTCCCAGCTGTTCTGCCAGTTCACTGGCATCTTTTGCCGTTGAATGATGTTTCTCATATGGGTGAAAAACATCTGCCTGATCATAAAGGCAGAAAGCTTCATGAAGCAGCCATTTGCTGTTCTCGGCATATTTTTTCTCACATTCATTATACGGTTCATCTCCACAGCAGGTCAGCTTCCCACCGTTTCCCATATCCATGCAGAAACCATACTGTTTTGCCTTGGTGGACTGAATGTCGAAGAATGTTGTCTTATGTCCCATCAATTCTCTTTCTTCTCCGTCATTTACCACAACCAGATGCAGACGGTCTCCAATAAAGCAGGTCTGTTTTGCCGGGTAAAGCATCTCTGCCATTTCTTTGAGAATTCGGATGACTTCCTCGTGTCCATAGATAGTTGCTTCTCCATCATATTGTCCCTGTTTCATATTCTGACAGATCATGCGGATCATCCAGACAACCCCCATGATATGGTCTACATGTTTATGTGTCACAAAGATCTCGCGCATATCTTTCCAATCAAAACCTGCCTGTTTCAGCTGACGAAGCAGTGTATTTCCACCACCACCATCGACAAGAAGATGTTTATCCCCATCCTCCAGAACAAAACATGTGTTATAGCACTCCGTAACCATTGCATTTCCTGTTCCAAGCATTGTTATATTCATCGGAAAGTTCCTCCCTCATAAGTTTTGATAATATCAATTTATCTTACCATAAGTCAGAAAGAAAGGGAACAGTCGTCCTACACTGTTCCCTTAGAATATATCTCGTAATTATGTTTTATATTTTTTATGAAAAGAAGCTCTCAGCCACACTCATATCCGCCACATATCCGACTGTACCAGTCATATAGATCGTATCATCATCTTTAATATCAATCTGAATCATACCGCCCGGCTGATTTACATTGACTCTGCTTTCGACAAGTCCAAGTCTGTATGCGGCTACCGCTGCTGCACAGCTTCCTGTACCGGAAGCTTTTGTATATCCGGAGCCTCGCTCCCAGATCTCAATGTCGAGATTACCGGTATCAATCTTTCGGCATATCTGTAGATTCATTTTCTCCGGGAATTCATCAGCATTTTCGACATATGGTCCGAGCTCTTTTGCCAGTTCCGGTGTCACCTGATCCATAAAAATAATGCAGTGCGGATTACCAACGGTCAGACAGGTAGCTTTGTACTCTTTATTATGAAAAGTAAAGGACTCATTGATTACTTCACGAACTTCTCCAGTTACCGGAATTTCCCTGGAGATAAAAGAGGCTTTGCCCATTTTTACACGAAATTCAGTAGCACGATTGTTCAGGCATTCCACCTCGATCGGTCCGGAAAGTGTCTGAATACTGAATTTCTGCTCTTTTACATATTCATGATCCATCAGGTATTTTGCAAAAATACGGACACCGTTTCCACTGATGGCAGCTTCACTTCCATCTGAGTTAAAAATACGAACCCCCATCTTTCCATCAATTTCAATCGGTCCGTAGAGAATACCGTCTGCGCCAAGTCCAAAGCCTCGCTGGCACAGCAGTGCGATTTTCTTGCCCTGAAGTTGTACACGGTTTTTGTTTGGATCCAGCACCAGATAATCATTTCCAAGTCCCTGATATTTTATCATTGTAATACAGTTATCCATAACCATATCCTCTCTTTCCGAATTAAGTAATCGTATTTACGTACGTCTTTTGTTACAGTATATAGTTTTCTTTTTGCTATGTATATAGAATAAAATGCGTGCTATATTGCAAAAAATGCTATAATATAATAAAATGATTATACAAAATCCTAATATATAGCAAACATTCGTTTTCTGAGGAGGTATCTCATGGATTATTCACAGTATAATCTCGAGAAAACCGGATATCTGAAAGAAGATTTTCGACTGTTCCATATCAATGACCAGACAAAGAAAGATTTTTCTTATCATTATCATGATTTTCATAAAATCATTGTTTTTATTTCCGGGAAGGTAACCTATCATATAGAAGGAAAAGCGTATCATCTGAAACCACGGGATATTCTGCTTGTCAGCCAGGGTGCGATCCACAAACCAGAGATTGATCCATCGGTTCCGTATGAGCGCTATATTTTCTGGATTCGTGATGATCTTTCCTGCCAGGAATTGAATACCTGCTTTCAAAAAGCAAACGATCGCAGTTTCAACCTTGTAAGAGCCGATTCTGCCCTGCAGGAACGTCTGAAAGATCTGCTTCCAGAAATAGAGCAGACCTTACAGAATAAACATTTTGGAGATCCCGTACTGAGAGATGCGCTGTTTACGCAATTTATGATATATATCAATCGAATTTTTCTTCGTACGAGCAGTTCCCCGGACAAAAAAACATATTCCTCTGACACACAGGTAGAACAGCTCCTGAAATATATCAATCGCAATCTGTCAGAAAATCTCTCAATTGATCAGCTTGCCAATCGATTTTTTTTCAGCAAATATCATATGATGCGAAAATTCAAAAATGAGACCGGTTATACTATCCACAACTATATTACCAGTAAACGGCTCCTCATGGCGCGCTCTCTCATCAGTCAGGGAATGCCCATTATGAAAGCAGCACAGGCAAGTGGATTTCATGATTATACAACATTTGTCCGGGCATATAAAAAACAGTTCGGTAAAGCACCTTCCTGTGAATAGCTGTCAATATCACTAGAAAAATATACCAAAATCCCGATTTTTATTGCGTCCTTTTTATCAATATGATACAATTATAAGATCGGGTGATGGCGACGAAGGCATTGCGTTTATTTGCAATGCCATTTTTTATACCTGAAACCTGAAAAGGGAGAGAAAGAGAGGGAATCCTAATGAAAGAAAAGAAAAAAATGTCACTGGCCATACAAATTTTTATCGCACTGGTCCTGGCGATCATTGCCGGTCTGCTGATGCAGAACTATACTGATTTTGCCGAGTCTTATATCAAACCTTTTGGAACAATTTTCCTGAATCTAATCAAGTTTATTGTCGTTCCGATCGTCCTGTTTTCCATCATGTGTGGTATTATTTCAATGAGTGATATCAAAAAAGTCGGGTCTATCGGTCTGAAAACGGTTGTTTTTTATCTGTGCACAACAGCTTTTGCTGTAACGATCGGTCTGATCGGCGGAAACCTGTTCAGAGGACTGTTTCCTGTAGTTGCAACAACAGACCTGTCTTATGAAGCTGCAGAAGCAACTTCTTTTATGGACACACTGGTAAATATTTTCCCGTCCAACTTCATTTCACCAATGGCAGAAGCCAATATGCTTCAGGTCATCGTAATGGCCCTGATCCTTGGTTTCGCGATCATTCTGGTTGGAGAGAAAAATGTCCGTGTTGTAAACGCATTTAATGATCTGAATGAGATTTTCATGAAATGTATGGAAATGATCCTGAAACTGTCACCGATCGGTGTATTCTGCCTGCTGTGCCCGGTTATCGCAGCCAATGGTCCGGCAATCATCGGTTCTCTGGCAATGGTCCTTCTGGCAGCATATATCTGCTACGTTGTGCATGCTGTTGTTGTATATTCTCTGACAGTCAGAACGCTGGGTGGATTAAGTCCTTTGAAATTCTTTAAAGGCATGCTTCCGGCAATCATGTTTGCTTTCTCCAGTGCTTCTTCTGTAGGAACTCTTCCGATCAACCTGGAATGTACCGAAAAACTTGGTGCCAAACGCGAAATCGCATCTTTCGTACTTCCGCTTGGAGCTACGATCAACATGGACGGTACAGCAATCTATCAGGGTATCTGTGCTATCTTTATCGCATCCTGTTACGGAATCCATCTGACACTTTCTCAGATGCTGACGATCGTACTTACTGCAACACTTGCTTCCATCGGAACCGCCGGTGTACCTGGAGCAGGTATGGTCATGCTGGCTATGGTTCTTACTTCTGTAGGACTTCCGGTAGATGGTATCGCACTTGTTGCCGGTGTTGACCGTATCTTTGATATGGGACGTACCACTGTAAACATCACTGGTGATGCTGCCTGCACAATGGTTGTTTCTAACCTGGAAGCTAAGAAAGAAGCCAGAAAGGCAAAGATAAAATAAATTTTTGTTTGACATATTCTTTCCATTTGTTTACTATAATATCAATAAGAGGGAGTAGTTATCATCCTGCATACAGGATGAAACAATGATCGTCATCACGCCATAAGGCCGGTTATTGTTGTAATCAACGAGACTTTTATCAATCAATTTTTTTGATGTGATAAAGGTCTCTTTTTTTATTCCATGCTTTTATCACAGGAAAGGAGCTTATATGGAATATCTGTTACTGATCATCGGCTTTGTACTATTAATCAAAGGTGCTGATTTCTTTGTTGAGGGAAGTTCTTCGCTTGCCAGGTTTCTCAAGATTCCCAGTGTCATCATAGGTCTTACGATCGTTGCCATGGGAACAAGTGCTCCGGAAGCTTCTGTCAGCATCAACGCTGCACTTGCCGGCAACAATGATATTGCTGTCAGCAATATTATCGGTTCCAATATTTTTAATGGACTTGTTGTTGTAGGTATCTGTGCTTTTATAGCTGGTTTCAAAACAAACCGCGATATTCTGAAACGAGATATGCCGGTTAATATTCTGATCACTGCGATTCTCTGTGTTATGATCGCAGACGGCAGACTCAGCAGACTGGAAGGGATCCTGCTTCTTGCCGGAATGATTTTCTACATTGTAAATATGATTCTCTCTGCTTTAAAAACAAGAAGTAGCTATCCGGACGAAAAGAGCATGCCTTTGTATAAATCTCTTATCTTTATCGCCGGTGGTCTTGTTTCCGTTATCTTCGGTGGTAATCTTGTAGTAAACAATGCAAGCCAGATTGCAGTATCATTTGGTGTAAGCCAGAACTTTATCGGTCTCACCATTGTTGCGATCGGTACCTCCCTGCCAGAGCTTGTGACTTCAATCGTAGCTACACGAAAAGGAGACAGCGGTCTGGCTCTTGGAAATGCAATCGGATCGAATATTTTCAATATTCTTTTTATCCTGGGTATGTCAGCTACGATCTCACCGCTTCATATCCTGTCTGAATCTGTTATTGACTGTGTAATCCTGCTGGTAAGCGGAATCCTGCTGTTTGTTTTTGCATATACCAAGAAGTCTATGAACCGTACAGAAGGAGCTATCTGTGTACTGAGTTATATCGGATATACGGCATATCTGTTTATCAGATGATACATCTTGAAATTTTGAACAAAGATCTTTTATCATGCCGAATATTTGTATATGAACAGTTCTGTAGAATTGCAATTTCTGACGTAAAATGGCATAATAATGGCATACAGAATTTCCTGTATGCCATTTCATTTACATATTAAGGAGGCTCACATTTATGGAATTTCAGAAAGTAATTGAAACACGAAGAACTGTTCGTAAATACAGTGCGGATGAGCGCGTTACCAGAGAGCAGATGGAGGAATTGCTCCGTGCAGCGCAGGAAGCTCCGTCATGGAAAAACTCTCAGACCGGGCGCTATTATTGTGTTCTGTCAGAAGATATGGTAAACAAGATTCGTATGGAATGTCTTCCGGGCGCAGGAAATGCTGGAAAATCTGAGCATGCTGCTCTGATCGTGACTACTTTTGTGCATGACCGTGCTGGTTTCCAGAAGGATGGAACTGCTGATAATGAGCTGGGCAATGGATGGGGATGCTACGATCTTGGTCTGCAGAACGAAAATCTCATTCTGAAAGCCACAGATCTCGGTCTGTCCACTCTGATCATGGGACTCCGTGAAGCAGGTAGACTCCGTGAGATTCTGCACATCCCGGAAACAGAGACTATTGTATCCGTTATCGCAGTCGGCAAAGCAGCCGAAGAACCAATCCGCCCACATCGAAAAGAACTCAGCGAAATCGCAAAATTCTTTTAAATAACATTATAAATTCCCTGTATGTAACCAAATTCATGCAGGGAGTTTTTGTATGTTACGCTTTTGTATGTTACGCTTCTGTGTCAGGTGTCGCACCTGCAGACCGCTAATGTCTTCCTGTTCTTCCCGCACATCTATTATCTGCCATTCGTGCAAACTCGCTTCGCTCAAACAGTGCACTCGGTGGCAGAAATTAGTGCAGTCAGAACAACGGAATCCATGCTGTGTCTGCTGTTACGACACCTGACCGGAAGCTAGATATACAATTCACCTCGGCATGATTCCAGCCACATACCAGGAATTTATTCCATATCTTTGGCGCGTCGCGCGCTTCTTCCCCACGGTATATACAAAAGCCCCTTCTATATATTAGATGAGCAGGTTATTTCCGGATGCTTTTAGATACTGGCAAAATCCACTGCCTACGATGACTCATTCTCGAAGGATCTCCTGAGAGAATGTATAGTCATAGTTGGCAGTTAGTTCGCCAGATCGTTATCCGGTTACCTGCGAATTAATATATAGAAGGGGCTCTGTCTTATATCACACTTTTATGCTTTCATCAATTTACGTCCACAGCACTGTTTGTACTTCTTGCCGCTTCCGCACGGACACGGATCGTTCGGATAAACCTTGTCCTCTTTTCTCTGAACCGGTTTCTTAACAGATGTGTCATCTTTGTTTGTTCCGGTAACTTTCGCTACCTGCTCACGTTCAATCTTCTGTTCAACATGGACATGATACAGCATACGTACCGTATCTTCCTGAATAGAGCTGATCATATTGTTGAACATCTCAAAAGCACTCATCTTGTATTCTACTACCGGGTCTCTCTGTCCGTATCCTACAAGTCCAATACCCTGACGAAGGATCTCCATATCATCGATATGATCCATCCACTTGCTGTCAATGGATTTCAGAAGAACTACTCGTTCAAGTTCACGCAGCTGCTCTGCTTCAGGGAACTCAGATTCCTTCGTTTCGTAAAGCTTCACGGCTTCCTCTTTGATCAGATGTTTGATCTCATCTTTTCTCTTGCCTTTTACTTTCTCTGTAGTAAGCGGCTCGATCGGAATAATCGGAAGGAGTGTTGTATTAAACTCATTCAGATCCCAGTCAACCGCATCTACATCATCAGAGAAACACATGTCCACTGTACTGTCTACAATATCTGTGATCATCTTGTAGATCGTATCTCGCATGTTCTCACCATCCAGAACCTGGCGACGCTCTTTGTAAATAATCTCACGCTGTTCATTGTTAACCTGGTCATAATCCAGAAGATTTTTACGGATACCGAAGTTATTGAACTCGATTTTCTCCTGTGCTTTCTGAATTGCATTGGAAAGCATTTTATGTTCGATCTGCTCGTTCTCAGCAACACCAAGTGAAGTAAAGATCTTCATCAGTCTCTCAGAACCAAACAGACGCATCAGATCATCTTCCAGAGAGATATAGAAACGGGATTCACCCGGATCTCCCTGACGTCCGGAACGTCCACGCAGCTGGTTATCAATACGTCTGGACTCATGGCGCTCAGTACCGATAATCTTCAGACCGCCGGCTGCTCTGGATACATCGTCGAGCTTAATATCCGTACCACGACCTGCCATATTGGTTGCGATGGTAACTGCTCCTGCCTGACCTGCCTGTGCCACGATTTCAGCCTCAAGCTCATGGAACTTGGCATTCAATACATTGTGCGGAATCCCTTCTCTCTTCAGCATACGGCTGATGAGCTCAGAAGTCTCAATGGTAATAGTACCAACCAGTACAGGCTGCTGCTTCTCATGAGCTTCCTTTACAGACTGGACAACTGCATTGAATTTCTCTTTCTTTGTCATATATACGGCATCGTCTAAATCCTTACGCTGAACCGGCTTATTGGTCGGGATCTCAACAACGTCCATAGCATAGATATCACGGAACTCTTTCTCCTCAGTAAGGGCAGTACCGGTCATACCGCCTTTCTTATCGTATTTGTTAAAGAAGTTCTGGAAGGTGATGGTTGCAAGGGTTTTGCTCTCGCGTTTTACCTTAACATGCTCTTTTGCCTCGATTGCCTGGTGGAGACCATCCGAATAACGACGGCCCGGCATGATACGTCCGGTAAACTCATCAACAATCATAACCTCGTCATCTTTTACAACGTAATCCTGGTCACGGTGCATCAGATTATGAGCACGAAGTGCAAGGATGATATTGTGCTGGATCTCAAGGTTCTCCGGATCTGCAAGATTCTCAATACTGAAGAATTTCTCAACCTTCTTCACACCCTGCTCGGTAAGGTTGACAATCTTATCCTTCTCATTTACAACAAAGTCACCGGTCTCGATAACTTCCTCACCCATGATAGCTGCCATCTTGGTCATCTCATGGCTGGCTTCTCCACGCTCCAGCTGCTGTGCAAGGATATCGCAAACCTCATACAGCTTGGTGGACTTGCCGCTCTGACCGGAAATGATCAGAGGAGTACGAGCCTCATCGATTAAAATGGAGTCGACCTCGTCGATGATACAGTAGTGAAGGTCACGCTGTACCAGCTGCTCCTTGTAGATAACCATGTTATCACGAAGATAGTCAAATCCAAGTTCGTTATTTGTAACATAAGTAATATCACAGTTATATGCCTCGCGGCGTTCTTCCGGCTTCATGTCGTTCAGAACTACGCCTACAGTCAGCCCAAGGAATCTGTGAACCTGTCCCATCTCGTCGGCATCACGTTTCGCCAGGTAATCATTGACTGTGACAACGTGAACACCTTTGCCCTCCAGGGCATTCAGATAGGAAGGCAATGTAGCTACAAGGGTCTTACCTTCACCAGTTTTCATCTCGGCGATACGGCCCTGATGAAGTACGATTCCACCGATGAGCTGTACTTCGAAATGCTCCATTCCAAGTACTCGCTTGGCAGCCTCACGGACGGTAGCAAATGCCTCTGGTAAAAGATCATCCAGGGTAGCTCCCTCTTCCAGGCGTTTCTTAAACTCTCTTGTCTTACCACGAAGTTCTTCGTCGGTTAATTTCTGCATTTCGGGACGCAGATCCTCAATTTTCTTAACGAGAGGCATGATACGCTTAACCTCTCGTTGGCTGCGGGTTCCGAAAACTTTTGAAAACATGTTCATTTAGCTTTTATACTCCTGTCTATCTTTTTAGATGCTATATTGTGTAATATAACTGATTTCATTTCATTTAAAATTATTTATTTTGTTTAACATACCAGTCTATTTTAACACTTTTTGTCATGGAAAACAATAAATATTTGATGAACAAAATATGTCTCCCATATGATATATTAAAGTAAAATGAATTTATACCCCAAATTAGCCTCAAATTATTTTATGTTTTAGGAGAATTTTTATATGATTTATCTTTTTCAGGAACTGGACTTAATTTCAAACGAATTGCTTCACCAGATGATTTTCTCATTGCCTGTTGCACGCAGGGAATATGTTCAGCATTTTAAATTGCCGGAAGACCAGAAGCGTTCTGCCCTGGCCTGGCTGCTTTTGCGTTATGGACTTAAACAGGAATATGGTTTCCGGGAAATCCCGGATTTCCAGAAAACCTCTTCTGGGAAACCATTTTTCCGTGGGGAAAATATGCCGTTTTTTAATCTCAGCCACAGCGGAAATTTCGTAGGCTGTGCCTTGCATGACAGGGAAATTGGTCTGGATATCCAGAAGCTCACCGAGCCCCGGGAATCTCTTATCCGAAGAGTCTGCACTCAGGAGGAGCTTATTTTCCTAAAGTCCCCCCAGGATTTCTGCCGGATCTGGGCTATGAAGGAAAGCGCCGTCAAACTTACCGGAGAAGGGATCACCGGAAATTTCCGGGAGATTCTCACTCTGCATCCGGATATGCACACCCATACCATCCCATTAGAAAATGGAACCGGATTTCTGGCCTACAGTATTTATGACGAAAGCAAGCTCCCTGTCCGCGTACTATCCGCCAGGGAGCTTGCTGAAGAATTACTTTAAAATTCAAACTTTTATAATTTTTTCATCAGGGAACGGATCATCCAGAAATCTGGTCACATGATACTGATCCGTTTCTGCCAGATGAAGCTGCAGCAGTGCCAAACCAATTCCAGCTGCTCCGTCAAAGTAGAGTAGGCGGATGAAATTTTCATCCGCCCCTCATCAAACCGTGCATGAGGTT
>OLQG01002261.1_pt1 | contig 10247 bp, 6 predicted proteins | sample 1672221 | NCBI WGS metagenome assembly OLQG01 (sample SAMEA3136660, study PRJEB25190) | human gut metagenome | biome: human gut; feature: human-associated habitat; material: faeces | place: Austria | collected 2013
TCCTCTGGTCTTTAAAGCAGTCACCTCATCTACAAGCCCCTGCTCCACCATCAAATCCACACGACGATCAATCCGCTCATACAAACGGCTACGCACATCATTCAGAACAAAATACGCAAACCGATACGGGGAATCCTTCTCCCGTTCTGCTTCATTATGTTCGGAAATCTTTGTTCCTGTCTCATGATAATATTCCAGAGCACGAATCACCCGTTTTACATTATTTGCATGAATTGCATCTGCCGACTTTGGATCCGCTTCCCGTAGCCTGTCATGGAGCGCCTGCGCACCATGCTCCTTTGCATACGTTTCCAGTTTCTTTCGATAGGCAGTGTTTTCTTCTCCCTTTTCAAAATCAATGTCATACAAAAGCGCCTGGATATAAAATCCCGTGCCACCTACAACAATCGGAATACGTCCTCTCTTATAGATCTCTACCATTGCATCTTTTGCCATCTTCTGAAAAACAGCTACATTAAATTCCTCTTCCGGATTAAGCACATCAATCAGATAATGTTTCACACCTTTCATCTCTTCCGGCAAAATCTTCGCGGAACCAATATCCATGTGCCGGTATACCTGCATCGAATCCGCCGAAATGATCTCTCCTCCAATTGCTTTTGCAAGGCCAATCGACGCAGCCGTCTTTCCGACAGCAGTCGGGCCTGTCAATATGATCAGTGGCTTTTTCTTCTCTGTCATCTGTGTCATGTTCTTCTCCTACACAATACGCTTAAATTTCTTTTCCAGTTCCCGCTTTGTCATCGCAATGATCGTTGGCCTGCCATGTGGACAATGATATGGATTATCCAGGGACAACAGTTCATTGATCAGTTCATCCATTTCTGCATAGGACAGCTTCATATTTCCTTTGACAGCCGCCTTGCAGGACATGGACGCAATCTTCTCATCAATCAGCTCTGGTTCCAGACTGGTCGATAACCCATCCGACAGAGAATCCAACATTTCAAGAAGCAGTTCCTTTTTGGCGATTCCAAACAGATTATCCGGAATTGCGCGAACTGCGTACTCGTCACCACCAAATGGCTCAATTTCAAACCCGATTGCCGTAAAGCGGTCTTTAAATGTCTCCAACACATCAATCTCCTGCATAGAAAGGCTCAGGATGATCGGTGGGCTCAAGTATTGTGAAGTATACTCTCTCTTCTTCATTCCTGCAAGGGCCCTTTCATAAAGGACTCTTTCATGTGCGGCATGCTGGTCTATAATATAGAGGCTGTCACGATACTGGATTAGCCAGTAGGTTTCAAAAACCTGTCCAATGATCCGGTATTCCTGTCTTGCCTCTTTCTTTAAAATCTGCTCTTCAAACAAATCTAACTGTTTTACTTTTTTTGCTTTCAAATCCTTCAAAAACAGATTTGACTCTGTTTTTTCTGGATCACACTCTGTTTTTTCTTTACTTTTATCAGAATACGCTCTGTTTTCTGTTCCTTTATTCTGGATATCTACAGCCGGATTTTCATCTAATGCAGCCATCTTTGACTCTTTAGCACCGATATTCTTCTCTTGCTCTTCTTTTGCTTCTGTAAGATGACTGGCATAAACCCGCTCCCTCATCTTCTGCATAAAATAATCCAGCTTTTCGTCACCGGTTGAGACTGCCTTTTCTGTACTTATCTGTGTCTGAAGTTCTGCTGACGGCATCTCTGACTGCGACCAGGATTCCGCTCGCTCTGCCCCCTCCTGAACGGAACTCTTTCGCATCTTGGGTGAAGTGCCATCTGTCCGATATGGATTTCCCGCATCTCTTATAACAGTTTTCTTTTCCTGTCTTTTTTCAGACATTCCCGGTACTTTGATCGCAGACATTTCCACTTCCGGAATCAACTCCGGCTCATGCAATCCTTTACTGATCGCCTCATAAAGCAGATTGTAAATCCCCTGCTGGTTACTGAACCTAAGTTCCATCTTGGATGGATGCACATTTACATCAATTTTTTCCGGATTGATCTCAATCTGGAATGCAACAAACGGATAACGATGCTGCATCGTAAAATCTTTGTATCCATCTTCAATCGCTTTTGCAAGAATACTGTTCCTTACATAACGCCCGTTGACAAAATAATTTTCAAAATTTCGATTTCCACGGTTAATCACTGGCTTTCCCAAATATCCGGACAGCCTTACACCATCTTTTTCAAATTCCAGTGGGATCAGATTGTTCGCAATTTCCCGTCCGTAAATGTGGTAAATGACATCTTTCATCTTCCCGTTCCCGGAAGTATGCAGCTTTACCTGTCCATTGTTGATAAACCGGAAGGAAATATCCGGATGCGAAAGAGCAAGTCTGGTCAGCAGATCACTGATATGGCTTGCCTCTGTCATCGGCGTCTTCAGGAATTTGCGCCTGGCAGGTGTATTGAAAAATAGCTGACGCACCAGAAAGGTCGTCCCATCCGGCGCTCCGGTCTCCTCCGGCGTTCTTCCTTTTCCGCCTTCTATGATATATTTTGTCCCAAATACGTCTTCTCTTGTCTTTGTGATCAGTTCCACTCTTGCAACTGCCGAAATACTCGACAACGCTTCTCCGCGGAATCCAAGAGAAGACAAATGTGTCAGATCCTCTGCACTGCGGATTTTGCTGGTCGAATGGCGCAGAAATGCATTTTCCACGTCCTGTTTCGCGATCCCACAACCATTATCCGTAATTCGTATCAGAGAAATCCCGCCCTCTTCAATCTCCACAGTCACCGCTGTAGATCCTGCATCAATCGCATTTTCCACCAGCTCTTTCACAACAGAAGCCGGGCGTTCAATCACTTCCCCGGCTGCTATCTTATCAATTGTAATTTGATCCAGCAATTCTATATGCGGCATTCGATTCTTCTTTCCTTTCTCTTATGGATCAGCCTACCATCTGTTCCGCAGCTTATTCTGCAACTGATACAGTTTGTTCATGGCATCCATTGGCGTCATATGGCTGATATCCAGTTCCTTTAACTCATTTAACACATCATCATCTTTTACGGTATCAAACAGAGAAAACTGTGTCAGATCCACCTCATCCAGCTTCTTCTGCGTTTTTTTCTTCGTCTCACTTCCCTGTACCGCAATATCCTTTACTTTTCCGGTAATATCCGCTGTCACCAGCTCTTCTACGATCTCTTTGGCGCGGTTAATGACCGGATCCGGCACTCCTGCAAGCTTTGCGACCTGGATACCATAACTCTTGTCCGCTCCACCCTTTACGATCTTACGCAGGAATACGATATCATCACCTTTTTCCTTGACCGCAATACAATAGTTGTTGACATTGCTAATCTTGCCTTCCAGCTCGGTAAGCTCATGATAGTGGGTTGCAAATAAGGTCTTTGCCCCAAGAAGCTTGCTGTTGCTGATATACTCGACAACCGCCCAAGCAATACTCAATCCATCAAAGGTACTGGTTCCTCTTCCGATCTCATCCAGGATCAGAAGGCTCTTGCTTGTCGCATTTCGCAGAATATTTGCCACTTCGTTCATTTCCACCATGAAGGTGCTCTGTCCGCTTGCCAGGTCATCTGACGCTCCCACACGGGTAAAAATGCGGTCCACAAGTCCAATATTTGCTGAAGACGCCGGCACAAAGGATCCCAGCTGTGCCATCAGTACGATCAGCGCAGCCTGACGCATATAAGTGGATTTTCCAGCCATGTTTGGTCCGGTAATGATGGAAATGCGCTGTTTTTTATCATCCAGATAAGTATCGTTGGCAATAAACATATCATTCGGGATCATCTTTTCCACCACCGGATGTCGCCCATCACGAATGTCGATCACGCCCTTTTCATTGATCTTTGGCCGTACATAGTTGTTGCGCTCGGCAACCAGTGCAAGCGAAGCTATCACATCCAGCTTTGCAACTGCCTTTGCTGTTCTCTGTATCCTGGTCAACTCTGCTGCGATAGTATTTCTCACCTCACAGTAAAGCTCATATTCCAGTGCGCAGAGTTTATCCTCTGCTCCCAGAATCGTATCTTCCAGCTCTTTCAGTTCTGGAATGATATAACGCTCCGCATTGGCAAGGGTCTGCTTTCTTGTATAATAATCCGGAACCAGATCTTTGAACGAATTGGTAACTTCCAGATAATAACCGAATACTTTATTATAACGGATCCGCAGGTTTTTAATCCCGGTCTTTTCCCGTTCCTTGGTCTCCAGATCAGCAAGCCAGTTCTTTCCTTCGGATTTTGCTTTTCGAAGACGATCCACTTCTTCATTATAACCGTCTTTGATGATTCCGCCTTCTTTCATGGCAAGCGGCGGTTCTTCCTGAATCGCCCGTCCGACCAGATCACAAAGTTCTTCCAGCGGATCCAGTTCTTCATAAATTTCTTTTAAAAGGTCACTCTCCATATCCTTTAATATGCATTTTACCGACGGGAGCATGGAAAGGGAACTCTGAAATGCAATCAGGTCTCTTGGATTTGCTGACTGATAGGTGATTTTCCCAACCAGACGCTCCAGATCGTACACCGGATTCAAATATTCCCGGATTTCTTCTCTACAAATAGCATTGTCCTTCAATTCCGCAACTGCCTGTTTCAATCTGGCCGCCGCTTCATAATTCCCGGCATCCTTCAATCTCTGCACCTGCTGCTTCATGTCCCGATCGATCAGCTTCAATCCACGGTCCCGTACCGATACACTCATAATATACTCGGCAGCCGGATCAATTGTCACCTCATCAACCTGTTCAATAGACCGCTGACTCTCTACATCAAAACTTCTGATGGAATCGATTTCATCTCCCCACAATTCGACACGATAAGGGCTCTCATCCGCCAGATTATAAATGTCAAGAATTCCACCGCGGACCGCAAACTGGCCCGGACCTTCTACCTGACTGACTCTTTCAAACCCAAGCGCCGTCAATTTCCTGCTGAGTGCTTCCAGTGGCAGAATATCTCCCACCTTAAAAACACATCGGTTCTTCTGAAGTTCTTCCAACGGCAGCAGTCTGTCTGACAGACCATCAATAGTTGTCACCACTGTAACCGGGCATCCATCCATCATTCGCCGGATCACGGCCATCCTCTGACTGACAATCAGATTGCTGTGAATGTCTGCGTTATAAAAAATAATGTCTTTGGCCGGATAATAATAAACATTCCGGTCAAAAAACCGGTAATCCTCATAAATTTCTTTTGCTTTAATCTCATTATAAGTGACGATCAGCTTAAACGGATAAGGTTCTCCGATACTGCTGATGAGATGGCATTTCTGTGAATCTATACAGCCATCTATATGAATTGGTGTCCGCTGTCCGGCAAGATCACTGACAATCTGATCATATTCACTTAAATCATGTAATGGCTGTGTAAACGCTTTCATGCCAAACTCCTTTCACGCATCTGCTATCAGGCCTTTTTCTTGGTATTATACCGGTTCATGGCCCCCCTGACATCATCCATAACCATCATTTTGACCGCTTCAGCAGCTTCCTTCTGTGCCTCGTCAATGATCTTTCTATCCTCGGCACTATAACGTCCCAGAACATAATCCGCCAGATCCCAGCCCTTCGGTTTCTCCCCGACACCTACCTTGATTCTCGGGAATACCTCTGTTCCAAGATGCAGAATAATATTCTTAATCCCATTATGTCCACCGGCGCTGCCCTTCTCACGGATTCTCAGCTGTCCCACATCCAGACTGATATCATCATAGATCACAATAATATTCTCTGCAGGAATCTTATAGTAATCAGACAGTTCTCTGACACTTTCACCGCTGAGATTCATAAATGTCTGCGGCTTTGCCAGAATAACTTTCTCGCCCTCAATATAACCGCTGCCATAAAGTGCCTTGTGTTTCTTCTCTTCCACGCGGATTTGATTCTCCGCTGCAATTCTGTCAATTGTCTCAAACCCGACGTTGTGTCTGGTTCCTTCATATTGTTTTGTTGGATTGCCCAAACCTACGATTAAATGCATATCTTTCGCTCCGTATACACTGCTAATATCTCTGAGTTTCCTATCTGTTATAATATAAAAGTTTTATATTTCTTTGTCAATACGGTGAAAAGAAGGGATGCCTTCTCTCTGTCGGCATCCCTTCCCGGAATTATTTCCTATTTTTGGCAATCATTCTGTGCAGATTCGCACAACGCATAACAGCTCAGGTTTCCATCTGTTATTCCTGTTCTGTTTCCAGTGCAGCTTCCTCGTATTTCTCAAGGATCTCTCTCTGAAGCCGTTCACGGGTATTGGAATTAATTGGATGTGCAATATCCCTGTACTCGCCGTCTGCTGCCTTACGGCTTGGCATTGCGATAAACAGGCCTTTTTCCCCATCTATAACCTTGATATCATGAACAACAAATTCATTATCAATGGTAATTGAAACAACCGCTTTCATCTTACCTTCTTTCGTCACCTTGCGAACTCTTACATCTGTAATCTGCATATGTATACCCCCATTATTCTGATACTTCCCCAACTGTTCATTCATGACAGCTGCAGCTTCCCACTTATCAGATTATATATCTTTCGTTTTCTTCGACAACAATTCTTACCTTGCCGTCCTCACCCCTGTAAGTTTCGTTCGCGCGAATTGTTCCACGACTTTCAACAATACAGTTCTCAATCGTCGTATTATCTCCAATATAGACATCATTAAGAATAATCGAATTCCTGATCACACAGTTATTCCCCACATATACCTCGCGGAACAGAACCGAATTCTCAACCTTGCCATTAATAATGCATCCGCTGGCCACCAGACTGTTTCTCACAGACGCCCCCGGATTGAACTTTGCCGGCGGCTGATCCTCAACCTTCGAATAAATGCTCGCATAACCGCCAAAGAAATAATCTCTGACATCCTTCTTCAGAAAATCCATATTCGTTCTGTAATAGGAATCTACAGTTGCAATATTATTCCAATACCCCGGCATTTCATAACCATAAATCTTCTTCGTCTCACGATATCTGACAAGAATATCTTTGACAAAGTCATATCTTTGTTCGGCATTGGCCTTCTCCAAAAGTCCAATGAGCAACCTTCTTCTGATAATATAGATACCTGTTGATACAGTCATATTATCTGTAACAACCGGTTTTTCTTCAAAGCTAAGCACACGTCCGTCAGTATCCATCTGCATCACGCCAAAACGTGTCGGATCATCCTGACCTGCCGCCAGCTTCGTATACCCTACTGTAATATCTGCCTTTTGATTGATATGATATTCCAGCATCTTATTAAAATCAGTCTTGTAAACACAGTCCCCGGATGTAATGATTACATACGGTTCGTGACTTTCACGCAGAAAATCAATATTCTGATACATGGCATCCGCTGTTCCTCTGTACCAGGAATTGTTCTCCGTTGTCATCGTCGGTGTCAATACAAAAAGTCCGCCCTGCTTACGTCCGAAATCCCACCACTTGGAAGAATTGAGATGCTGATTCAATGAACGTGCATTAAACTGTGTACATACAGCGACTTTCTGTACATGAGAGTTCGACATATTGCTCAGTGCAAAATCTATGCTTCTGTAGCTGCCTGCTATCGGCATAGCTGCAACGGCTCTCTTATTCGCCAGTATACCCATTCTGCTGCTGTTCCCGCCTGCTAAAACAATACCAATCGCTCTCATTATATTTCACCTGCCTTTATAATAACCTGTCCACTCGCCAGCAGGCCATCCGGATAATCTTCCGGTACAGTCTTTCCGACAATCGCTGTATTCTTGCCAATCTGTACATGATCCGGAATCACAGAATTCTCCGCGATTGTCACAAGATCAAACGCATAAACCTTTGGATTGTAAACATTCGGGGCAAATTCACCCACACCCAGTCTGCAGTCCCTGCCGACCTGTACGGACTCGGCAATAATTCCCTTATCAACCGTTGTTCCAGCGCCGATCACCGCTCCCTGCATAACAATAGAATCACGAACAACAGCACCTTCTTCGATGATAACGCCTGCGCCGATGACGCTGTTCTTCACTTCTCCACAAATCTCCGCACCTTCTCCGATGATACACCTGTCAACAACAGCCTTCTCACCGAAATACTGTGGCTTGATCATATCGTTATTCGTATAAATCTTCCAGAATTCCTCATACAGATTAAATTCCGGAATGATATCGATCAATTCCATGTTGGCCTGCCAGTAGGATCCCAGTGTTCCAACATCCTTCCAGTAGCCATTGAATTCATACGCATAACAATTATGCGTATTATTATGTACATAAGGAATAACATGCATACCAAAATCACATCCCGGCTGATCCTTCAAAGCGATCAACGCCTCTCTCAGTATCGGCCAGTTAAAGATATAAATACCCATAGACGCAAGGTTACTGCTCGGCTTCGGCGGTTTCTCCTCAAAATCCTTGATATTGCCGTTGTCATCGGCAATAACAACGCCAAAACGGCTGGCCTCAGCCCAAGGTACAGGCATGCAGGCAATTGTCACATCTGCCCCTTTTGCTTTATGGTAATCCAGCATCACTTCATAATCCATCTTATAAATATGGTCACCACCAAGGATCAGTACATACTCCGGATTGTACTTCTCAATATATTCCATATTCTGATAGATAGCATTGGCTGTTCCTGTATACCAGTCTGAACTCTCGCTCTTCTCATAAGGTGGAAGCAATGTCACACCGCCGTGATTACGGTCCAGATCCCACGGAATACCAATGCCGATATGGCTGTTCAGCCGCAAATGTCTATATTGTGTCAGAACACCAACTGTATCCACTCCCGAATTGATACAGTTGCTCAACGGAAAATCAATAATACGGTACTTGCCGCCAAAAGCCACTGCCGGTTTTGCTACATTCGAAGTCAAAACACCAAGTCTGCTGCCCTGCCCGCCGGCCAGAAGCATGGCTATCATTTCTTTCTTAATCACGCTATCACCTCTGTTGTTATTTGTGAACTCATTATACCACTATTTATATAAAAAGTGAACAGTATTTACTAATTTTTTTCGACAAAAAAACAAAATATATGCAATCCTTATAGCATCAGTAGGTTTTGTGCAACTTTTTTCTGACAATTTTCAACAATTTTTACATATTTTTTTGTATACAATACATAATTTACATTTTCATAATTTTCATTTGATTTTTCATTAAATGCGGTTATAATAGCAATAGGTAACTGTTCCGTGCAGGATATGCACAGTCACAAAAGTTATACACTTATTAATTATCAATTTTATAGAATAGGAAGGATTCTGATGTATCAAATCAATTTTAATAAACCGGTAAAGATCCACTTTATGGGCATTGGCGGCATCAGCATGAGCGGCCTGGCCGAAATTCTCCACGCCAAAGGCTTTACTGTTGTCGGTTCCGACGCTCACGAATCTGCCATCACAGACCATCTGACGTCTCTTGGCATCCAGATTGCCTATGGCCAGCGCGCAGAAAACATTACACCTGATATCGATGTGGTTGTCTATACAGCTGCCATTCATCCAGATAACCCTGAATTTGCCGCTGCCAAATCTGCGGGTCTCCCGATGATGGACCGTGCGGAACTCCTTGGTCAGATCATGACCAACTATACCAATGCCATCGCCGTTTCCGGTACCCACGGCAAGACAACGACAACCTCCATGCTGTCTCATATTCTGCTTGCAGCAGACACTGATCCTACCATCAGCGTGGGCGGTATCTTAAAAGCCATTCACGGCAACATCCGCGTAGGTCACTCTGACAACTTTATTACGGAAGCCTGCGAATACACCAACAGCTTTCTGAAGTTCAATCCGAGCCTTGAAATCATCCTGAATATCGAAGAGGATCATCTTGATTTCTTCAAGGATATCAACGACATCCGTCATTCTTTCCGCAAGTTTGCAGAGAAGCTTGACGCAGACGACATTCTTGTTATCAATGGTGAGATCAGCCATGTATCTGAGATCACAGACGGTCTGCCATGTCATATCATTACCTACGGTCTGAAACCGGAGTGTGATTATGCTGCTGAGAATATTACATTTGACGAATTTGCCAAAGGCAGTTTTGACCTGATCGCTTACGGCAAGAAGATTGACCATATCCAGCTGAATGTGGCAGGTATCCATAATGTATCCAATGCGTTGGCAGCCATCGCCTCCGCACGCGAATTACATATTCCTATGGATATCATCAAGAAAGGCCTTATGGCTTTTGAAGGCACTGACCGACGCTTTGAATACAAAGGCCAGTTTAACGGTGTGACCGTCATTGATGATTATGCGCATCATCCGACAGAGATTGAAGCCACCCTTCACGCAGC
>OLQG01002269.1_pt1 | contig 10231 bp, 9 predicted proteins | sample 1672221 | NCBI WGS metagenome assembly OLQG01 (sample SAMEA3136660, study PRJEB25190) | human gut metagenome | biome: human gut; feature: human-associated habitat; material: faeces | place: Austria | collected 2013
CTTCTTTCTCCTTGCTCTCATCCCAGCTGTCATTTGCTTCATAAGCACCAGCAATCTCCAAAACACGGTCGGCGATGAAGTCTTTACGAGTTCTGTTGCTCTCTACAATAGCCTCGATCAGGTTTTCCGGTACATCGGCGTAGTTCGCCAGCAGCTGCTTGGTGTCTTTCGGCAGACAGTATCCACCGTAGCCAAAGGACGGGTTGTTATAATGAGTACCAATACGAGGATCCAGACAAACACCGTTGATGATCTGCTGAGTGTTCAGCCCTTTCATCTCAGCATAGGTATCCAGTTCGTTGAAGTAGCTGACACGCAGTGCCAGATAGGTGTTGGCGAACAGCTTAACTGCCTCTGCCTCAGTAAAGCCCATGAACAGAGTGTCAATGTTCTCCTTAATTGCACCTTCCTGCAGGAGTTCTGCAAAAGTGTGTGCAGCCTTCACCAGACGGGCATTGTCAACATCAGTACCGACGATGATACGAGAAGGATAAAGGTTGTCATACAGAGCTTTGCTTTCTCTTAAGAATTCCGGGCTAAAGATGATATTGTCACAGTGGAACTTTTCACGAACATTTGCAGTATATCCAACTGGAATGGTGCTCTTGATAACCATGATAGCTTCCGGATTGTACTCGATAACCAGCTTGATTACAGCTTCGACTGCACTGGTATCAAAAAAGTTCTTCTTGCTATCGTAGTTGGTAGGTGCAGCAATTACGACAAAATCAGCATCACTGTATGCTTCCTTTGCATCCAGAGTTGCGGTCAAATCCAACTCTTTTTCTGCCAGATACTTTTCAATATATTCGTCCTGAATCGGGGACTTCTTATTATTGATCAGCTCCACTTTCTCAGGGATGATATCCACAGCAGTCACCTTGTGGTGCTGAGATAACAGCGTAGCAATGGAAAGACCAACATATCCCGTTCCAGCAACAGCAATCTTTAAATCTTTAAACTCTCTCATTTCTTTATCCCTCTAATCTCTTATTTATAAAACTCAGCGTACCACTCAGCGAAGTTCCTCAGACCAGTTCTCAGGCTGGTGCTCGGTTTGTAGCCAAAGTCACGCTCCAGTGCGCTGGTATCTGCATAGGTCACAGGCACATCACCCGGCTGCATCGGAACCAGTTCCTTGTGAGCCTCAAAATCATAATCTTCCGGCAGAACCTTTGCACGAACCAGCTCCTCACTCAGAATCTGCACGAAGTCCAGCAGGTTCTCCGGATTCTGATTACCAATGTTGTAAACGGCATACGGAGGAATCGGCAGACCATCTTCGCCATTCTTCTTGTCAGGTGCTTTCTTCATCACACGGACAACACCCTCAACGATGTCATCCACATAAGTAAAATCACGCTTGCAGTTGCCGTAGTTGAAGATCTTGATGGTCTCGCCCTTCACCAGCTTATTGGTGAAGCCAAAGTAGGCCATGTCAGGACGGCCAGCCGGACCATACACAGTGAAGAAACGCAGACCGGTGGACGGAATGTTGTACAACTTGGAGTAAGCGTGAGCCATCAGCTCGTTAGACTTCTTGGTGGCTGCATACAAGGAAACCGGATTATCTACTTTGTCGTCAGTGCTGTACGGAACTTTCTTATTAGAACCGTATACGGAGGAAGAAGAAGCATACACCAGATGCTCCAAACTCTCACAGTGACGGCAGGCTTCGAGGATATTAAAGAAGCCAACCAAGTTGGATTCCACATAGGCATCCGGATTGGTGATGGAATAGCGCACACCAGCCTGTGCCGCAAGGTTGACGACCACGGACGGCTTATACTTCTCAAACAGTTCGGTAATCAGTGCCTTGTCAGCGATGTTGCCTTTAACAAAAGTGAATGTGGGATACTTAGCCAGCTCATTCAGACGGAATTCTTTCAGTGCCACATCATAGTAGGCATTCATGTTGTCGATGCCAATGACGGTAGCAGATGGAGCCTCCTGATAAATTCGTTTCACAAGGTTGGAGCCGATGAAACCAGCTGCACCTGTGACTAAAATAGTTTTATTCTCTAAAGTAACTGTGCTCATTTATATTCCTCCGTTGGTTAATCCCCAATTTTTGTATCTATCTACACATCCACATGGATGGTATTTCTCTCTAAATCTCCCGTGTGTTCATCACGCAGCTAAGCGTTTTCTTATGCTGTCGTATCCAATTACCCCAGCAATCATATTTTCCCTATTTCTTACTCCATACCACTTCTATTGAGTACACCTGTCTCTACTCCGCTATAATCGAAGTGTTGCTTTGTACAGTCGAACCCCGTATACCCTGCTATGACATTTTTTCTAAGTGTTGTATTGTTGTATCAAACCCTGTTGGTGCATAAACCTTATTGAAACTGTACATATCATTCAATTAAATTCACGCCCTCAACTGTTAAAGATGAACAGCACATACTGTTTCTCCACTTAAAATATGTACTTATCACTCATAACCATGCTCTACTCAACAACCGTATTAAGAAGTAGAAATCATCCACTTTTCGGCTCGTTTTCAATACTCAACAAACCGTTATGATGTAGGTATCATTAGCAGGTCAGATAGTGTACTCAACAGCCGTTTCAGACGTTGATGATAAACTCATGGATTTTTGTTGTTTTTATCGTTCATTTCAGGATTTCCCCGATACTTCTGAAAAAGTTGTGCCAATTTTGTGCCACAAGCCCTAAAAGTTCAGCATTTTGTATAAACATCCAGTGTTATAAGTTCATGTGGCTGTGAAATATAACCGATTTCAGCAACCCGATTAGTGTGCAAAACAGGCTCTTTTCGACGATGCTACGTCAATATGGTTTGTTGAGTAGACATTGGTAGGAGCTGCAATAGCGGCAAAAACAAGCATCAGAATATCGAACCGAGTCTCACCTCAATTTCAGCAACTTTTTACCCTCAGATTTTCGTTCCTATTATCACTGCGGCACCGAACATAGACAATGCAAGCGTTTCTTTCATTTTGTTTCTCTAACCACTTTTCTTCCGTTTTTATATTATAGTATAACTTATCTACATTTCAATTCATTACATAAAGACAATCACATCGACCCATCTTTCTTCACAACCACCATCACCGTCTTAAAAAGTATCTTAATATCCAACCCAATATCCCAATTCTCAATATATTCCCTATCCAGTCTCACAACCTCTTCAAAATCGGTAATATCACTCCGGCCACTAACCTGCCACATCCCCGTAATCCCCGGCTTAATCGCCAGTCTTACCTTATGCCTCGGTTCATACAAATTCGTCTCCGAAATCAGCGGTGGCCTTGTCCCCACAATGGACATATCCCCTTTCAGCACATTAAAGAACTGCGGAAACTCGTCCAAACTCGTCCTCCTAATAAAATCTCCTACCCCAGTCTTATGTGTTCCATCCGGCAGCACCTTATTTCCAATTACTCGTGGATCAAAGTCCATCTTGAACATTTTTCCGTCCCCCAGCTTATTCTCCTTCATAAGCTCGGCTTTCCGCTCTTCGGCGTCCATGTACATACTGCGGAATTTATACATCTTAAATTTCTTTCCATTCTTTCCCACACGTTCCTGTGAGAAGAAAATCGGACCAGGTGATGCAAGGTAGATTGCGGGACCTATGAAAATAGTGATGATTCCGGTGAAAATGCAGCCTGCCAGGCCGCCACAGATGTCCATGAGGCGTTTCAGGAACAGCTGGCCGAAGGAGGCGTAGTTCAGGCTTGTGGTGAGCACGGTGTAGTTGCCGACTTTTTCCACAAACTGTCTTTTGCCGGTTTTGTTGGTGATCTTGGCAAGGTTCAGGTGGACGGTTACGCCGGTTTCCGTGAGCCGGTCGATCAGGTCGTTGGGGTATGGAAGGTGCTCGGATACCACTACAAGCACTTCATCGATCCATTCCTGGCAGACGTACATGGAAACATCACTTTCCTTTGCCACAACAGGGATGCCGCAGATTTCCTGGCCGACGCAGTTGTCATCAATCACTACCACTCCGGCGATGGAGTATCTGGCATAGTTATTCTCCTGCATGTTGCGGACCACTTTGGCAGCTTCGTCTTTGGAGGTGACGATGAGAAGCTTCTTGTCACCGCCGTTTTCCATCTTTTTATGTAAGGAATTTTTCCAGATTTCACGGGTGCCGTAGGAAAGGAGCAGATAAATAACCACCGTGGTAATCAGGATCATTCTGGAAAAGCTCTGGCCTTCCTGGATCATGAACAGATAAATGATGGCCAGCACGCCTACGATAATGGATTGTTTCAGGGTGGCTACGAATTCTTTATAATGACCTCTTTTCAGCACGCTTTTCATAGTGCCTGCGGTGAAGATCACCACCAGATCTGCCAGACCGAGAAATATGGCCATGTTCCGGTACAAAATGTCACCGTACAGGTTCATTCCTTTCCCGCGAAGCGCATACGCCAGAATAAATGCCAGCTGCAGGCAGATCATATCCAGCACCATAAAGTCAGCATGTTTTAACCAGCCTTCTGAGTCCTTTCGATACATATTTTTCTTTTTCCCTCCCGAGTATTTCTTTACGCTTTCGGTGATTCAGCTCTTATCTGGTACAGTGAAAATCAGGCAAGTCAACATTGCGGTAACTTCATATACACTGTACCGGAATCACCATGGTAAAATCCGTCTTACATTTCTTATATTTATAACTTATCTAAATTTATATATTCCCGCCAACGCGTTACAACAGATTTTCCAAAACCTGTTTTCCGAAGATCACCTGCCCAGGTAATTTTCTTCTTCGCGTCAGCGGCTTCATATATCCTTATTTTTTCTATTTTGACAAATTTCACCATTCCAGTCTTCTTAATAAGATAGCACCCTCTTCTTTTAGTGTCAACCCCCCGGCTTTCTTTCCGGGTGTTCTGGGGAAGTTTGGTGATTTTATCTACTTAATTTGTCTTTTTTCAAATTTTTTCCACTACTTTTTCATGAAGTGCTTGATAAACAGATACATGAGGATCACCAGGGCCCCAAAATAGCCCAAAACGCCCAGTGCCGGGATGCCAAACATTTTCGGTGTCATATCTGTGGTGCAGATAATACTGGAGCTGATCAGAAGTGCCATGACCCAAAGACCAAGCACAATATTCCGGATCAGGCGGCGCATCAGCCATGCCAGGTCATCGGAGGCGTGGAGATCCAGGTTGATCTTGGTCTGGCCTTTCATGCAGCCCTGCAGGAAATCTGCTGCCAGTGCAGGGATATCCACGGCGCGGAGCATGGAGCGGTACAGCTTTTTCCCGGTGCCCTTCATCTGTTTCTTCCAGTTTCCTTCCTCCAGAAGGTTTCCCTTCAGGCGGGCTGCTGCAATCTGTACCATATTGATCTCCGGGCTGATATCTGCCAGTACCCCTTCCATATGGGTCAGTCCTCTTGCAAGCATGGTAAGGCCATGGGGCATGACAATCTTGTTCTCCTTCATTACGTCCATCAGATCTGTGAGGATTTCTACGATATCGATTTCGCCAAAATCTGCGGTGCCGTATTTCGCCATAAGGTCTCGGATGTCTGTGTAAAGGCGGCTCTGATTGGGTTTCCCCTTGAATTCTCCAAGTGCCAGCACTGCATCCTGGATTTTTCCAATGTCATTCAGTGCTACTCCTTCGATAGCCTGACCGATCAGCTCGCGGTCACGTTCATTCAGCCGTCCCATCATTCCCATGTCGATCCACACGATCTTGCCGCCCTGGATCATCACATTTCCAGGATGGGGATCTGCGTGGAAAAAGCCGTCGTCCATAACCTGCTTGATAAAATTATCTACAAATTTGCTGCCGATCTCATCAAGGTCGTAGCCGCCTGCAAGAAGCTCTTCCTTATGGTCGATTGGAATACCATCAATGTATTCCATAACAAGGACGCTGGCCGTGGTATATTCCCTGTAAAGAATGGGCGTTTTCACAAATGCCACCTTTTTATTTTTCCTGGAAAATTCTTCCATATTGGCCGCTTCCGTCAGGAAATTCATCTCTTCCTGGGTGACGCGCCACAGCTCTTCCAGCACAAGATTCAGATCTACCGCTTCCTTGATGCTTACAGGGGGAAGGAGCTTCACTGCCTTTTTCATCAGGCCGATATCCCGGGCCATGATCTCGTAGATGCCCTTTCGCTGAACCTTTATCACAACCTCCTCGCCGGTTTTCAGGACGGCGCGGTGTACCTGGGCGATAGAGGCTGAGCCAAGGGGCTTCTCCTGGATTTCCTGAAATTCCTCCTGCCAGGGACAGCCGAATGCTTCCCGGAGGACTTCTTCAACTTCTGCAAATGGCATGGGGTCTACATCAGAGCAAAGCTTCATCAGCTCATCACAGTAGCGCTTGGGCAAAATGTCTGAGCGCATGGACATGATCTGTCCCAGCTTGATGAAGGTGGGGCCGAGATCTGTGAGAATGAGACGGAGCTTCTCCGGGGAGACGCCTCGGGTGATGGCATGCTTGTGGAGGACGGCTGTAATTTCTTTTAGCCTTTCTTTATACGTGCCGGTGTCTTTGCCATTTGACTTCTTACCAGCTGTGCTGTTTTTCTCATTTTTATCCTGTTGGATTTCCACTTCCAGATTCTTTCTTTGTGCCTGGTCTGCTTCTGACTTCATCGTACTGTCATTCTTTGTCACACCCATGTTTGTTCCCCTTACTGAAAAGGCAGGATTCGGGTACTCTTTCTCCTCATCCTGCCTTCATATATTTCTTTATTTCGTTCTGCAATGCCGTTCAGGATTTCCTGCTGCACTTCTTAAACAAGGCAATACTATTTCTTTTTCGGAAAATGTTATTGCTTATTCCTGAGGGTCGTCCTCGTATTCTTCTTTGGCTTCCTCCACTTCTTCTGCCTCTTCCTCTTCTTCGGCAGTCTCCTCTGCGTCTACGTCTTTCGCCTGCATCTTGCTGATCTGCTCTTTCAGGGCGGCCAGCTGATCCGGAGTCATTTTGCCAAGGACTTCCTTCAGCTCGTCCGGGTTGGACGGCTTCAGAGTTACGTTTACGTTCTTCTTCACGCTCTCTTTGATATTGTGCTTCAGTTCCTGATTGAGGACCTTGCCCTGTTCTACAGTGAGCTCACCTTTCTTTACCAGTTCATCCAGAACTTCTTTGGATTTCTCTGCGGTCACTGCTGCAGTGCCGATTCCTGCAAGTAATATTTTTTTGATGCCTTCTCCAAGTTCCATAGTGTGTGCTCCTTTCTTATTTACAGCTGTATCTGCCAACTCCCTGTGGGATTTTCGTTTTCAGCAGATCGGACTTCTCATAAAAGTCCAAGAAATACCAGACCTTTAGGTACGAAAATGATCAGTCCGGCGATGGCGGCCATGATGGCGGCGATCAGGACGGCGCCTGCTGCGGTGTCCTTGGCGATCTTCGCCAGGGGCTTGTACTCGCTGGTCACCAGATCCACCACGGATTCTACGGCGGTGTTCACCAGCTCCAGTGCCATCACCAGTCCGAAAAGGCCAAGACAGATGCACCATTCCACTGGGGAAAGCTTCAGGATGATGCCTGCGATCACTACCAGGACTGCCATCACGCAGTGGATCTTCATATTCCGTTCCTTGCGGATGCAGGTGAAAATTCCTTCAAATGCGTATCCGAAACTTTTCGTAATTGGTGGTTTCTTGGGTGCTGTCATTTCGTACACTTCCTGTCTGTTGGTTTGGGGATAGTATAGCATATTTTGTGCTAAATTACTATAAATTTAGATATTTTTTACATTTTTCTCATTATTACTGTACGAATTTCAAAAAGGGCAAGCTGCAAAACAGGCCTGCCCTTACATACATTTTCTAAATATCCAGTTTACTAAAATCAATCACCAGGTTCTCATAAATTCCTGCTTTTACCGAATCCTGCAGTGTATATTGTTCCGTATCTTCTTTTTCAAAATTATATACAAATATCTGATTCTTAGCCGCATCTATGATCCAGTATTCTCTTACACCTGCTGTTCTGTATTTAAAAAGCTTCGTATAATAGTCCATTCGTTTACTTGCAGGAGAAACAATCTCAATAATCCAGTCTGGTGTGTTCTGTTAGGTGGTGCCGTATAGTATATATGTCCATCAATAAGCTCCGCTCTCTCCCCTTCTGGAAGAGCATATATATCATCTATTGTATAAACTTTTTCTTCGAGTAATGGCATGTAATCAGTCCTTTTCGATGATTTCTATTACTTCTAAGTATATCGAAAGAACTTCTTCAAATCAACCATTTGAAAATGAATTTTCATTGATATAAATCAAAAAGCAGTTTATAACTTTATATCTTTCTGCCGTTCTTTTAGTTTCTCCATAACCGTAGGATACCGCTTATAATCTGTATGGGGCAAAGCCTGGGCTGCTACCATTAATTCCAGGAAATCCTCCACTTCGGCGAACTGAATATAAACCATTTCTTCCAGGATCTGGTCGATGTCAGTGAGGAGACTTCGGTTTAAAAGAAGCTTCTGAGCTCCTTCCAATGAGGAGTTTCCAGCGTTGATAATGTGGTCGCGGTCCATGTCGGGATACATGCCGATGGTGATGGCGGATTCTTTGGATACGTGTTTGCCAAAGGCTCCTGCCACGTAGAAGCGGTCTGCCTGGTTTAAGTCAAGACCGGATTCACGGAGCATGATCTCCACCATAGTGTGAGCGGCGGATTTGGTGCGGATAAATTCGTCGATGTCCTTCTGGTAGAAGTACAGACCGGGGGCATATTCCACACAGAACTGGTTGTCTCTCTCCTGGATAAGAGGGCTTTTTTCCGGGGAAAGCTTGCCACGGATGTCGATCCAGCCTTCCAGGAAAAGCTCTGCGATCAGGTCTATGATGCCGGAACCACAGATTCCCTGAGGCGGAGTTTCTCTCTTTCCATTACTGTCTTTGCATTTCTCATCTGATATATCTTCTGACAATAAATTTGTCATTTTTTCAGTGTTAGATTGTACTGAATCTGTGATATTTTTCTGGTTTTTTCTCTCTCCATGCATAACTTCAAAGCATTCTGCCTGTTTTCCAATTACATGCACAAAGATGTTTCCATCCCTTATCTTCACTTCATCTACTGCCCCTACGTCTGCCCGCATTCCAGTGCGCACCACGCCTCCCTCCAGCGCTGGTCCTGCTGCGCCTGCGCCGCAGAGAAGAAATTCTTTATTTCCGATCACCAGCTCGCCGTTGGTTCCGATATCGAAGAAAACACTGATCTCGTTTTTCTTGTATAATTCAGTGTCGATCATGCCGCTGATAATATCGCCGCCAAGGTAGTTTGACTTGGCAGGATAACAATAAACGTAGCCTTTCAGCGGAATGTCCAGATCGCGCGCCAGCTGGAAGCCGGGGCGATCGGCGTGGACTGCATGTGGAGTGTAGAAAACGCAGAAGGCGTCCATTCCAAGAAGGAAGTGAATCATAGTGGTGTTACCCGCGATTACCATGGAGAACGCGGAGTGGCTTGCATCCAGCTTATCCATACATTCACAAATGGATTCCACCGTAGCCCGCCGCACTTCTTCCAGCTTTTCCCTATTATCTTTACAGTAAAAAATCCTAGACAGAATGTCTGTCCCCCACTGGATCTGCTTATTGAAGCAGCTGACCTCTTTCAAAATCTCTCCACTGTTGCAGTCCAGAAGTCTCGCCACCACAGTGGTACTTCCCAGATCCACCGCCAACCCATAATGCTGCGCGGTGGTATCTCCTTCCTCAATCTCCACCATTTCCCAGTTTTCCCCATTCCAAGCAAGGGAAACCGTTATTTTCCACTTTGCGTTGTCTAGCAAAGGGTATAACTTCCGCAAAATGTGGACAGTTATATGAACTCGCTCTTCCACACCTGCTACCGCCAGGCTATCCAGGATCCGCTGCTGATCTGAGCGGGGATCGTCTTCAGTTGGGAGGGGGAGTTTGAGATATATTTTTCGGCTGAGACCATTCATCGTTTTTCAGCTCCTTATTCTTTACTCATTTTGAGTGCATTTATATATTCTATTCCTTTTTGGGTATTTTTTATTGACGTAATTCGAATTATTCTATATAATAAATATATGTATTTCAAATTTAATATATTTTCCCGAGCAGTTGGGGGACGTGCTCTCACCCATCCGAGTTTTTATGGAGGAGGTGATACTTATGTCAACCTATGAAGAATTTATGGTTATTTTAACCGCAGGTATTTTACTTGTTTCTATTCCAGAGCATGTTTGAAAAAGGCTTTCTGCAAGATGTGCGTCACAATTTGTGGGAGAT
>OLQG01002270.1_pt1 | contig 10229 bp, 10 predicted proteins | sample 1672221 | NCBI WGS metagenome assembly OLQG01 (sample SAMEA3136660, study PRJEB25190) | human gut metagenome | biome: human gut; feature: human-associated habitat; material: faeces | place: Austria | collected 2013
TTTTTACAAAATGCAGCAACATATAGTATTCCCTCTCATCCAGACTCTTCTCGATCTCACGCAGTATTTCTTCTAATTTTTCACTCTCCTGCTCCCATTCCTGCCTTTTTCCAACAACTACAGCAATCATCCCGGAAGATTTTCCGGAAAGGATACGTGCTCCCATGCTTGGGGCATATTCCTGTTCATCCAGGATCTCCTCTATCCTTTTTCTCGTCTTTCTTGATACTTTTTCCGTTCTTCCATGGATCACATTCGATACAGTTGTTGCACTCACTCCGGCTATTTTTGCAATATCTTTGATCCTGATTTTCCCCTCAGCCATTTCTTTCCCCCATTTATTTCTTTTGTTTTTTCTGTTTCTACTATCTTACACTTCTTTTCTTCTTTCTTACTAATTCGCATTTTTTCGACATCACCTGTAACTTTTCGATAAAATATTTTACAGATCATTGCCCGGATATCCACCTTGTGCTATCCTTAATCTGTTAAATAATTTTTCAGATACAGGAGATTGAATCATGGATGGTATTATATTTGACGTAGACGGCACACTCTGGGACTCAACCGAAGCAGTTGCCAGATCCTGGAATCAGGCGATAGAGGAGAATACAGATTTTTCCCTCTCACTTACAGCAGATTGGCTTAAGTCACTTTTTGGAAAAACAATGGATGAGATCACGCTTGCACTCTTTCCTTCCTGCCCAAAAGAAGAACGTGACCGAATCGGCTATCTTTGCTTTAACTATGAAAATCGGCTGCTTGAAACCGATCACGGTGTTCTTTACCCAGATGTTGCGCAGACACTGGAAAACCTTTCTCAGAAAACCGGCCTTTATATCGTCAGCAACTGCCAGTGTGGATATATCGAAGTTTTTCTAAAAACGATGGGACTCGAAAAATATATCAAAGATTTTTTATGCTTTGGTCAGACACAGGTTCCAAAAAATGAATCCATCCGTCTTCTGATGGAGCGCAATCATCTGCAGGATGTGGTTTATGTCGGAGATACTTCAGGTGATTTTGATGCCTGCCAGAAAGCAGACGTGCCTTTTATTTATGCTTCGTATGGATTTGGTGATATTCCGGATCCACCAAGACAGATTGGCGCAATCAGGGAACTTCCTGCTCTTCTTGGACTGTAGATTTTCTCTGTTTATGTTCCTGGTTCAGGATTATATAGCAGTTTTTTCCATCATTCAGCATCAGCAGAGTCTGCCACCGGTAGTTTCCTTCCATACACATGACAATATAAAAAGATCAGAGTCTGATAATCACATTTTTTATCATTCTCTGATCTTTTTATATTGAATTCTTTCCAGTGGATTTTTCCTTCTCTTTATTCCACATCCTCTTCATCAAATTCACACACCACATAATACCCCTGCGGTGTCTGCTTTACGTCAATCACCTTTCCCTGTCCTGACTTAAGTCTCTGCCATGAACGATAATTGGCGCTCATTGCCACAGCCGGCTCAATCGTATAATAAAAATACGCAGCTACAACGCCCTCTGTCACATCAACAATCTGTCCGGGTTCAACCAGTCCCGGACGCTCCATTTTAAATTCCATCTGTCTCATTTCCGCCTGATACCTGCCTCTTTTTCTATATTGTATTCGTTTTTTCTTGTAATTGCAAGTATTTACACAGTCTGTTTTGTGACGAAGCTTTGAAGTAGAACGCCGCTGTCAGGTGGTCTTTTTAGCCACCTGATCTAAAACAACTGAAATCACATTATCCTTCGTTCTATTCGGATTTCTTACACTGTTTTTCATGCAGAACTTCCGGAACGATCATATAATGCTCCTCAATCAATTTTGCTGTCTTTTCAACAGGCAATTCTTTTATTCCTTTTAAAAGGATCTCATGATTGTAGCGAAGTACATCAAAGGGGATGATGGATTCAACACCCATTGTATAATATCCGCACAAATTGCTTTCCCGGAGCATTGCCCATATTTTATATAAGGTTTCGCACTTTGCTGCTCGAACAATGCATGAATGAAACTGTTCATCATAACACATAATGTGGTACACATCTTTTTCTTTCGCAGCTTTTTCCATCTGCTCCAGACACTCATCCATTTCCCGTTCGATTTCTTCCGGAAGTTTTCCGGCAATGATCCTGATTGCCAGAACTTCCAGGGTAGAGCGGACAAGATATTTTTCCTGCATTTCTTCATAGGAAATCGTCTTTACTGTACTGCCTTTATGAGACTCATAAACAACAAATCCTTCCTCCCCAATATGACGCAGGGCTTCTCTGACCGGTCCTCGGCTTACATGAAACTTCTCCGCAATATCTTCTTCTACAATTCGTTCCCCCGGTTTGATCTTCCCCCGAATGATGTCTTCTCTTAATACATCAGCGATTTGCTGCCAAAGAGTTTTTCTTTGTATTGATGCCTTCCTGGTATAATCCATTCATTCTTCCTTTCAGATTTTTGCAGTTTTTTATAAAAAGAACAGGCTGATCCCCAATGTCATCTTAACTTAATGATATTGGACGTTTGTTCCGCTTTTTTTCATCAATATTTTCATATTAAATTGCAACTTATCATAATCTTGTTGCAACAAAATCATTTCAATATCGTTTTTTTATTAAATTAAAAAGTCTATCTGCAGTATCCGGTCCTGTTTTGCCAGTTTGCTTTGATTGATTAACTCCTACAAATGAATTCTTCGAAAGCCTTGTTGCAAACACGAGATAATCCTTAAACAACTCGACAGCTTCATTCTGAATAACATTTGCAGCGATAATAACGTCAATGCCTGGATTATGATTCTTTAACTCATCAATAATCCTCATTATTGATTTTCCAGTATTAATCACACTATCAACAATAACTACTCTCTCTGTATTAATCACAGGAGCATCATCTTGCTTCGGGTTCATCGAATAAAAAATGCCGCCTGCTCCCATATATACTCCGTCACCAAAAAACCTGCCACCTCGTTCCAAAACTAAAATTGATGTATTTTTCTCTGGGAATACGGTAGCAATGTGCCTTCCTATTTTTTCTCCTAAACGCACATGTGCTGTTGCCAGCCTACTTCCACTTATTCCTGAATTCGATTTGCAGATAGCAATATCAGCTTGTACTTCTTCGTCCTCATCAGCCAATATCACCAAAGAATGATCGTAAATCGGCACCAAGCCTGATAAGCTTTCATTCTTCAATGATCTGCTTATTTGCTTACCAATATACAGAAATCCTTTATCAGCCTCGCGTAACATATATAAATCAATCTTGCTAGGTCTGCTGTTTTTCTGCCGACACGATCCAGCTTGTAACATACGATTGCTTTGATTTTCCCGTCCTGCACATCATGCAGCATTCTCTGAAAATCCGGTCTGTCTGAAAAATATCCGCTGAGTCCTTTGTCCTCGTATTGTAAGAATTCGTACTCCTCATCCAATCCCAATTCCTTTTTGGCGTAATCCGCACATTGTTTGAACTGAACACCGATACTGTCACCCTCGTTGGTGATTCGGGATTTACGAGCGTATAACGCAACACCACGATTATCTTTTTCAATTTTTCTCTGTTTCTTCATGGGTAGTCACCTCCACTCATATCATACCGCCATTCCAGTTATTCTATCAAGTTTGTGGCCGTTGCCACGAATCCATTCCAGAAACACATACAAGGTTTCTGTATCAAAATTTCTGATTTCCTGTGCGATAAATTCCGCTCGTTTCTGCTGAAAGGCTTCCATAGTTTCTTTGAATTTTTGTCCTCTGTGAATTATTGCAATCAAATAGTTCCCTCCGTTTCTGTCTGTGGTTCCGACCTCGGACACTTGGTTCAAAGTCAGATAATGAAAAAAGCTGCTACACAGATGCAACAATAACAGACACAAAAGATTCTGTATCTGACTTGATGCTTCCATGTAACAGCTCCGACAGTTCGGACTGACTAAAATATGTTTGTATAAATATGGGGCTTACCCATCAATAAAATCTTGTATGAAGCAGTATTTAATTTTCATCTGTGACTATCATAGCATGAAATGTCGAAATAGGCAATCTTATCAGGTTCAGCCAAAGAGCATATCCCAAAGTTGAGAACAGGCAGCTAATAGCAGATTTTCATTTTGCCGTAAGTTGCAGTGAGGATATTTTTGATTTTCTAATCGAAGCTTAATGATACCTCTGAACAAATTGTCCAGAAGTCATTTTGACATTTATAAAATTCCAGACACCTCATCAAGAATTTACAATACAAAATCTCTACGCCTTACTTTGGTGCAAGTTACACCGTAGCACTTCATCCCAACTTGGGACGAAGTTGATTTTAGAAAGTACCTGAGCTGTCTTGTGGCCAACCTGTCCACAAGCATAAAACCCAGACTTTCAACTTCTACACAAATTATGTCGAAGTGATTTTCGTTTTTCTGTTTCCTGCATTTTTAACTTTGTGTCAAGTTGGCACGAAGTTTTTCATCCCAACTTGGGATAAAGTTGTATCCGACCATTGGCAATTTCGTTACTTGTGGGCGAATTGCCCACAAGACTTCCTGACAATTTGTCGAGAAGTGGATTGTCACGCATTACAAAAATAATCAGGGACAACTTGTCCTGCATTTTCATTTTTCGTTTATAGGGAATTGAACTTCTATGCAAATTGCGTAGAAGTCACTAAGTAAAAGTATTCAGAATGAATGCGCAGCCGACACCGTAGGTGTCGTTCAAAGGGGATTGGGGGTGTTCACCCAACAAGCTAAATTTGCAAAGATTTCCCGAAGGGTAATCGTGAAAAGTGGGAAACGGATCCGGTTTCCACTGCTTGCCAATTTGTAACGCCTATAATATGTGGGCAAAATTATTCCCAAGTTGGGAATAAAAAATGATACACCTCCGCCCAAATTGGGCGGAAGTTCCTAATCCGACTTCTGCCCGATTAGAGCAGAAGTTAATCTACACTTGTGTCCAAGTTGGGTACAAGTTATATTGTGCGAAGAAAACTGGCAAGCAGGGCAAAGTTATAGCACTTTGCTCATTTTTGCATTTTCTCCTTCGGCTCAATTTGCAAAATGACTTACCAGGGAAAACTACCTGATACCCTTTGAACATCAATTTCATTGATGGCTGCTCGTTCATTCTGAACGCTATATTTGTTATATCTTACAAGAACAATAGAAGCACATCCGAAAATCACAGAGAATATAGTTGCTTCAATAGATTGGCATCTCGCCTGGAATCTCTAACTGTTAGATTTTCCAACACACTCTTTTCCGTTTCCGGGCTCCAATAGATTCTAAGATTTTCTTTTGCACGAGTGATTGCAGTATAGAAAATATTGTGTGTAATGCGTTCTTCAGTTTCGGTGGTAATTACAATTTTCACAGAACGATATTCCAAACCCTGAGCCTTGTGGATGGATACCGCATAAGCAACTTGAAATGGAACAACTGTGTCAGAATAATCATCATCTTCATCGGTGCTTCTGTATTTATCAACGCTGAATTTAATTATAGAATTTCCGCTTTTAGATGCATCCATCAATTCAAAATCATACCCCCATGCATCCAATTCATTAATCACGCAATCCAACTCAATTTCGAACCAAATCTTCATTTCCTCTGTTGCAATACCAACAATACGCCCCTTCGAATTGTTGTGAATCAAAGGAGAGAAGCGGTCTGATTCATTAAACAATACAGGATCGCCAACTTTATACAATCCAATACCCCATTGAATTGCTGGACTCGGATTACTGTTCTGTAAGAAGCGATTGATGTTATTAATTCCGTACAATCCATCGTAATTTAAGCAGAGAATGATTTCATCTTCTTCTGCATGGGAGAAAATAGATTCATCCAGACGGATGGAATATTCGCTCTTAACCAACGGCTCCAAAATTGCAATGTCCAGATTTCGCACTCTTTCCCACACGGTGAGAAGGTTTTCATTTTGCGTTCTGTATGGATGTGTTAGTTCGAAGATAGAGTCTTGGGAAATGAAATTGCGTGCAATATCAAACCAATTTCCAAAATAGATTGATTCAATCTGATAAACATCTCCTACAAGAACCAGAAGCTTAAACTCTGCCTTTTCTAAGACTTTTCGCATATCAGAATTGCTTACTGTACTACACTCGTCGATAATAAGAACATCGCATTCTGTGTGCTGATTCTTTTCGGAAATAAAACTTGCAATGGTATTAAACTCTCTATTGCTGGCGGTTACTTTCCTACGCATATTGTCTACTGCTGGATGTGTATTCGCCAAATACAACTTTTTCTGGTTAGAAAAGAAGTTTGAAATATGATTGATCAGCGTTGATTTTCCAGTTCCGGCAGAACCATAAATAAGCGCCACCTGCGATTTTGCAAACATATTTCGCAATGCGTCTTTTTTCTCTGGCGAATCAATAGAATATGAGCCTTTGTTCAGCCATGAATCTACAGATCCGGTATATTGTGCTATTCCACTTGTTGCCAGATCTCGTAATTTTTGAATTATGAATGCGCTATCATCAGCATATCCTTTGATATACACAAAATCATGAAAAGTCATCAGCTTTCTGTGTTCGTGTTTTGGAAGATATAACTTGCGATTATATGTACTAATCAGCGCATCGATATTATCAAAACCTACTATATCCTTTTGAGGTGTAAACAACATCCCTTCTATCTCTGTATTATTTTGAATATGGCGTGCGAATAGTTCATGTTCTCTACCTTTTTCCGATAGGCAGTCCAGCAAATCGTATATGCGTGGATTATGATTTCTCAATGATGTACAAAACGGCATCCTATCAAACGGAATACATCCATAACTTAAATTTAGCCCTGACAACAACGAACAGCCATCATTCCAACGCTGCCATTTAATAATTCTGTTATTCAAATGGTACAGTAGATACTTAAGCACATTACATCCAGGCTTATTGGATAAGATTATCTCTCTACACTGATCAAGGGTGTCAAAAATATAAGTCGTTCTTGCCTGACTTGTAATCTGATTTTTAACAAAACCATAATACCGTTCTGAGCACGCAACCAACTCTGATAGTGGCATTTTAGTTTCCGTCAAAAATCGCATCAATTCGGAATACTCTTTTGTTCCTGTGTTGATTTTAGAATGTTTTCCGATAATATCTGCAAAATTATCCAATTCGCAGGGACGTATTGATACATTCCACCCATCGATAATTTGAATAGTCATGTCTTTTCCTAAAACATTGATTGAATCATTACGAATCGAAAGTTTTACCGCATAGTTACTTAGTATTTCATAACGTGAAAAAGCGATTACTCGGTCAAATTTGCTCATTTTACTGTTCGCCGCAGTAAATGTAACTTCGTAGTATATTCGCTGGTTTACAAAGAACGGCTTAATCTTCTGAATATAATATCTATCTGAATATGTACTTGTTGAAAATCCCGGACTTGGACTGTAAATTTTTTCTGCAATTTTCTCGTGATACTCTGACAGTTCTGTATCCGTATCCAATGGAAAATCTTCAATATTATCCAGAACATGAAGCCCATAAGTATCATTAAGAAAGATTTTTATTTTCAGGAGATACTCATAGTACTTCAGCATTAATCTTTCAGAACCATTTTCATCTAAAGTGTAATGTGACACCGACTTTTGAAGAAGCTCATGAAATTGGTGTAAAAAACGGAGGTCTCCTCTTGTTTGCAAATACTTCAACGCTTCAACATTTAGAGCATAATTATTGGGGTCGAGGTCTGAACCGTTAGCATATACTTTATCTGCAATGTATTCTACAAAATTACGTAACTGCGACAAGATATTCTGGCTCAATAACCCACGTTCTGAGTCATCAAATCTACTGATATTTTTACAAATCACTTTGTCTGTAGCCAGTATTGCACTGTCAATTTGCATCATAGTTTTCCCTCCAATCAAATGAGTTAAATATGTTTTAGTAATATCGGTTATTGATTTTGCGAGTAATTCTTTCTAATATTATCCTCAATCAGTAACTGGGCATCATATGCAACAGAATCTTCCCAATTTTGAGTTGTATTGCAGCGGAGGCACTCCATTTCTGTTCCATACAGACCACCTTGTTTGAGCCTCATACCACACTTTGTACAAACTGGATACAGGTTGCTAATGGTGTATTTCCCATCATACATTTTAGAATAAGTCCACTCCCATGAATAACCCAACATGTAATCCTTGGTGTATTGTAAAAATGTGGGGGATATATTATTTGACTGGGAACCCGATATTTTTGCAACCACAAACAATCCAACTACGATAATCGCAATAGCAATAAGCAACCACCATACTTTAATTTCAAAATTCAGGAAAGAAACGACACCATTAAAAATAAATCTCATAACATTCTTAAAGGTACTTAACCAATCAATACCCTGAATCCAATCCAGTAGCAAAGAAAGAAGTACGCCACCTATTACAGTTGTTCCAATTCCAAGAACCCAAGGATTCTTTGCCCATTTCTTCATTGCGGCTCACCTCATTTCAGCCGTTCACACAGCGGCAAAATTTCTTCAATTTTAGCAACGATGCGCTTCTGTTCGGCAAGAGGTGGAAGGGGAAATATCATAGGATATATTTTCTTGCCTGAAACAACAGGTTGTGCTGTTGCATTGCTTTTCTGCCCTAAGTCCATATGACGCAGAACATATACCAAATATTCTCTATTAATGCATTCCTCAGGATATGTTGTGATAAACGCATTATCTGTTACCCATGCTTTAGTGGGTGTTATGTGAACGCTACCACAGTAGAATCCAACTCGGCCAATTACAACAGTCTCTTTTTCAATTAAAGATTCGTTGTGATACCCGGTAATTCCGTTTCCTCCAAATACTGGAATTTCTCCCGGTTTCATTTGCTTTGCCGTCAATCCTTTCCCACTTTCGATGTTTAATATTTGACCAAGTCGTACCCACTTCCAACTTTCTGGAATGTCAAAGGGGATTTCATCTTTCGAAATATCAGAATTATCTTTAACCTTGAATTTCTTTTGCTTTTCTAAAGTCCTAATTTCCTCTTTTATTTGCTGATACAGTTCCTCGCCGGTACCTTCCTCAGCTCGCTGCTCAACGAGCTTACCTTGTATGGCATATTGCAGAATGGACTTCTTCATATCCTCCGGGAACTTGGCGTTAAACTGCTCCAGCTTCTCATAGGCGACAGCATAACGGCCAATCAGAGGAATGAGTTCCTCGATCTTGGCGACAATGCGCTTTTGTTCGGAGAGTGGAGGCAGTGGAATTAAAAGATTAACCATTGTTTCTGTTCCAACTCTGGGCATTTTTACGCCGTAAGTAACAGAGTTGACTACATAATCAATATGTGGGCTGCGCAATACATACACAATATAGTTTGCATATACAAGATATGTATTGAACGGAACCAATTCTGGAGTGCATATTCCATTGTCCGGTGCAATCAAAATTTTCTTTAGATATGGACGGAGTTTGCTATATAGAACTTGCCCTTTATAAAAAAGCACCTTGTCCCCTGTGATCTTTCGTTCAGAAGCTGTTGTTCTTGTAAGAATTGCTCCGCTTTCTTTTTGAATATCTTCCAAATCTAATGACCACATATCATCTGTGATGTCTTTGGGTGATATTTTGGGTTTTGTCTGAGAATATCCGGTGCAATCACCTAACCTCACCCACTTCCAACTCTCCGGAATGTCAAAAGGAATTTCGTCTTCGGTAATCTCCGCCAACGGTTTTTCCTTTTTGATTTTCTTTTCCGCAATGAGCCGTTGCTTCTCTGCCTGAATCTGCTGATACAGTTCCTCGCCGGTGCCTTCTTCCGCTCTCTGCTCCACCAGCTTGCCCTGAATGGCATACTGCAAAATACTCGCTTTTAACTGTTCCGGTGTCATTCGCTCATACCTCCCGGCAGCAGAGCTTCCAGTTCTGCCAGTACCTTATCAATTTCCGCATTGAGGGTAGTCCGTCTTTCCTGATATTCCCGGATAGTGTCCATTGGGTCAAGGATTTCTTCTTCCTCATGGGGATAGCCGCACAAGTCGATATTGCAGCCCTGTTCATTCAGCAGATAATCTGCGGTAAACTTCTGCGCCTTGAAGTTTTCGCCGTCCGTAATTTCCTTTCGGTCATTCCACCAGGCGATGCAGTCATCAAAGTGCTTCAGCTCCATGGGCTTCGTCTTAGAGAAGTGCTTTCTGTCAGACGGAATATCTACCCGATAAAACCATGTCTCTGTGGTCGGCTTGGTGTTGTCAAAAAACAGCAGAT
>OLQG01002273.1_pt1 | contig 10221 bp, 6 predicted proteins | sample 1672221 | NCBI WGS metagenome assembly OLQG01 (sample SAMEA3136660, study PRJEB25190) | human gut metagenome | biome: human gut; feature: human-associated habitat; material: faeces | place: Austria | collected 2013
TTCACCTCCGGTACAGGCTGGGGGGGAAGATCCCCTTTCACCGCCACACAGCGGTTGATCTTGGTGCCCATGTTGTGGAATTTTTCCTCATAGTCGGTCATAATCCCCTGGATGCCCTGGGCATGGAGGTCGTGGGTCACCTGCTCTGGATAGAAACCGCCCAAGGGAAACTCAGTCACGGAAAAGGCAAACAGCCCCACGTTGTCCGTCTTGAAGTGAATTTCTCCCCCCGCCCGCAGCACCTGCCGGTAGCGCAGCAGGAAATCCCGGTGGGTCAGCCTCCGCTTGGCGTGGCGCTTGGGGGGCCAAGGGTCGCAGAAGTTAATGTAGATGAGGTCCACCTCATCCGGGGCAAAAAACGCCGGCAGATTGGCCGCGTCGGCGTCAATAAAGAAGACATTGTGCAGCTCCATGTCTCGGGCCCGTTCCATGGCCATGACCATGGCGTCCGGCACCCGCTCCACCGCCACAAACAGGACCTCCGGCGCGGCGGCGGCCGTCTGGCAGGTGAAGCGGCCCTTGCCGCACCCCAGCTCGATCCGAAGCTCCTTGGCTCCGGGCAGCAGGGAGCGCCAGTTGCCCCGCAGAGCCTGGGGGTCCGAAATCAGCCACTGGGCACACCGCTCCATTCGGGGCACCAGATTCTTTTTTCTTCTCATACGCATTGGGTTTCCTCCTCTGATGGCAGACGCAAACTTGCGAAACCCCGGGGAGTTTCGTCACTTTCTGGCTATCATACCATAAGTTTCTCCCTTTGTCAGCGTCTTTCTCCCGATTTTCACCCTTCTCCGGTCATCTTTCCCTTGTCGAAGGGGCAAAAAAGCGGTATGATAAAAGGTACAAAATCCGGAAAGGAAGGGGCCTGTCATGGGTGTGCACGAGGGGCATCGGGACCGAATGAAGCGGGAATTTTTGCAGGGCGGGCTCCGCCATTTCTCCGAGCCCCGGGTGCTGGAGCTCCTCCTGTTTTACTCCCGCCTCCAGGGAGACGTCAACCCCCTGGCCCACCGCCTGCTGGAGGCCTTTGGCTCCCTGTCCGGCGTTCTGGACGCCTCCCCCGCCGACCTGGCCAAGGTCCCCGGCGTGGGGGAGAACACCGTGGTCCTCCTGAAACTCATCCCCGCCGTTGCCGCCCGGTACTTGGCCTCCCGAACCAGCGCCGACGTGATCATCTCCGACAGCGCCAGCCTGCGCACCCTGTTTCTCCCCTACTTCTTTGGGGCCCGAAACGAGATGTCCTTTCTGGCCTGCTTCGACGGAAAGCTCAAGCTCCTGGGGGTCCGGCTGCTCAGCGAGGGCAGCCCCAGCGCCAATGAGATCAGTCTGCGGAAGATTGCCACGGAGGCCCTGGCCTTGGGCGCCACCGCCGTGGTGCTGGCCCACAACCATCCCAGCGGCATCGCCACCCCCTCCCAGGAAGATATTTTTATCACCCACTACATCCGGGACGCCCTTCAGCCCCTGGGCATCACACTGTATGACCATGTCATCATGACCGATGACGACATGGTCTCCCTGAAGGACAGCCGGCACTTAAATTCCTTTTAACCCCCATCCAAAAACAACTGTACGGGAGGTTTCTATGCCTAAATTTCAGGTCGTCAGCGACTACACTCCCTCCGGGGATCAGCCCCAGGCCATCGCCAGCCTGGCCCAGGGCGTGGAGCTGGGATTGAACGAACAGACCCTTTTGGGGGTGACCGGCTCCGGCAAAACCTTTACCATGGCCAAGGTCATTGAGCAGGTCCAGCGTCCCACCCTGGTCCTGGCCCACAACAAAACCCTGGCCGCGCAGCTGTGCGCGGAGTTCAAGGAGTTTTTTCCCAACAATGCGGTGGAATACTTTGTCTCCTACTACGACTACTACCAGCCAGAGGCCTATATCCCCCACACCGACACCTTCATTGAGAAGGACAGCGCCATCAACGACGAGATTGAGCGCCTGCGCCACTCCGCCACCTCCGCCCTTTTTGAGCGGCGGGATGTGATCGTGGTGGCCTCGGTCTCCTGCATTTACGGCTTGGGGGACCCCATCGACTACGCCAACATGGTCATCTCCCTGCGCACCGGCCAGGAGCGGCCCATGGAGCAGTTGCTGAACAAGCTCACGGAGATCCGCTATGAGCGCAACGACGTGGCCTTCGACCGCAACCGCTTCCGGGTCCGGGGGGACACGGTGGAAATTTTCCCCGTCTACGCCAACGACCGGGCCATCCGGGTGGAGTTCTTCGGGGACGAGATCGACCGGATCAGCGAGATCAACGTGGTCACCGGTACCCCCACCCGGGTGGTGGACCATGTGGCCATCTACCCGGCCACCCACTATGTGGCCTCCAAGGAAAAAATGGCCGCCGCCATCCAGGAGATCTACCGGGAGATGGAGGAACGGGTGGCCTTCTTCAAGGCCAACGACCAGCTACTGGAGGCCCAGCGCATCTCCCAGCGCACCTTGTACGACATTGAGATGATGCGGGAGCTGGGCTACTGCTCCGGCATTGAGAATTACAGCCGGGTCATTGCCGGCCGGCCCGCCGGGTCCCCTCCCATGACCCTGCTGGACTACTTCCCCAAGGATTTTCTTCTGTTCATCGACGAGAGCCACGTGACCCTCCCCCAGGTGCGGGCCATGTACGCCGGGGACCGGGCCCGGAAAACCACCCTGGTGGACTACGGCTTCCGGCTGCCCTGCGCCTTTGACAACCGTCCTTTGAACTTTGAGGAGTTCTCCCAGCGGGTCAATCAAGTGATCTATGTCTCCGCCACTCCGGGGGAGTATGAGCGCAGCCGCTCGGGCCAGATCGTGGAGCAGGTCATCCGCCCCACCGGCCTGCTGGACCCGGTGGTCCAGGTCCGCCCTGTGGAGGGCCAGATCGACGACCTGATCGGGGAAATCAACGCCCGCACCCCCCGGCAGGAACGGGTCCTGGTGACCACCCTGACCAAAAAGATGGCGGAGGACCTCACCAGCTACCTCCAAGGGGCAGGCATCCGGGTGCGGTACATGCACCATGACGTGGACACCATTGAGCGGATGGAGATCATCCGGGACCTCCGCCTGGGCACCTTTGACGTGCTGGTGGGCATCAACCTCCTCCGGGAGGGGCTGGACCTGCCCGAGGTCTCCCTGGTGGCCATCCTGGACGCGGACAAGGAGGGCTTTCTCCGCTCGGAGACCTCCCTCATTCAGACCATCGGCCGGGCGGCCGATGGAAACGCCCAGGGCCTGGTCATCCTCTACGCCGACCGAGTGACCCCCTCCATGGCCGCGGCCATGGAGGAGACCCAGCGCCGGCGGGAAATTCAAAACGCCTACAACCAGGCCCACGGCATTGTCCCCAAGACCATTGTCAAATCGGTCCGGGACCTGATCGAGATCTCCCACGCCGCCGACGGCAAGGAGAGGAAGGGAAAGGGGGCCAAGGCCCTCACCCCCAAGGAGAAGGCCAGCCTCATCGCCCAGTTGGAACAGGAGATGAAGGAGGCCAGCCGCCGGCTGGAGTTCGAGTACGCTGCCATTCTGCGGGATCAAATCATAGAATTGAGGGGGGCCAGCGAGACCGGCTGACCCCTGAAGGAGGCTTCTCTATGTCCATGCAGCACCACTGCTGTCTTTTGACCCTGTATCTCCTGGCGCTTCGCTGGCCGGGTCCCTCTGCTTGTCCCCAGCAAGTACCGGTATTTTGGATTGACAGAAAGGAGCTTTCCCGATGAAGCAAACGAAACAGGCGGGCGCTGCCGCCCCTCCCAAGTCCGGTTATTTTGCCATGGTCTGTATTCTCATTGCCGGCTCCCTGTGGGGGTGCCTGGGGCTGTTTAACCGGCATTTGTCCGCCCTGGGGATCGCCCCGGAGACCGTGGTCATGCTGCGGAATCTGGGGGCCTGCCTCATTCTCGGCCTGATTTTTCTGGTCTATGACCGCAGTATTTTTCGCATTCGCCTCCGCCATCTGCCCATTTTCCTCTGCTCCGGCCTCATCAGCATTCTCTTTTTCACCCTCTGCTACTTCCGCAGCCAGCAGGTGTCCTCCCTGGCGGTGGCCGCGATCCTGCTCTACACCGCCCCTACCTTCGTGGTGATCCTGTCCGCCCTTCTCTGGAAGGAACGGATCACCAAGCGGAAACTGGCCGCGCTGGTGCTGGCCTTCCTGGGCTGCTGCTTTGTGGCCGGCATCCTCAACGGTGCCCTGACCCTGACCCCTGAGGGCCTGCTTCTGGGCATTGGCAGCGGGCTGTTTTACAGCTCCTACACCATTTTCGGCCGGTTTGCGCTGAAGCATTACCAGCCCTTTACCGTCACCTTCTATACCTTTCTCATCGCCGGCATCGGCTCTCTGTTCATGACGAGTCCCGGGGACCTCAGCACCACCTTCCACTCCCCCATGGGGATTCTCCTCTCCCTGGGACTTATGGTGGTGGGGACGGTGATTCCCTACCTGCTCTACACCAAGGGGCTCAGCGACCTGGGCGACAGCGGAAAGGCCTCCATCCTGGCCTCCGTGGAGCCCGTGGTGGCCTCCCTGGTGGGCATCGCCGCTTTCGGGGAACCAATGACCCTGGGCGTCGTTCTGGGCCTGGTGTGCATTCTGGCCTCCGTGTACATTCTGAGGTGATCCCATGGCAAAAAATAAGGAAGAAAAAACCAACGTGGTCCGCATATTAGAGGCGGCGGGCATCCCCTGCACCGCCTATGAGGTTCCCCTGCCCAAGGGCAAGGTCCCCGACGGTGTCACCGCCGCCGGCCTGCTGGGCAAGCCTGTGGAGCAGGTATTCAAGACCCTGGTTGCTCAGGGCCCCAAGGGGGAACACTTCGTGTATGTCATCCCCGTGGCCGAGACCCTGGATTTGAAAAAGGCCGCCCGGGCCGCCGGGGTGAAATCGGTCTCCATGCTCCCCCAAAAGCAGCTGCTCCCCCTCACCGGTTATGTCCACGGGGGCTGCTCGCCAGTGGGGATGTCCAAGTCCTTTCCCACCTACTTCGCGGAAGAGGTGATCTTGGTGGACACCATGATCTGCTCCGCCGGAAAAGTGGGGTATCAGGTGGAGGTGGCCCCCGACGATCTGATCGCCCTGGTGGGCGGGCAGGTAGCGGACCTCACCCAGCAATAACACAAAAGGAAGAAGATACTCCCATGCAATCTCACATTCACGTCAAAGGCGCCCGCGCCAACAACTTAAAAAATATTGATGTCTCCATCCCCCGGGATAAGCTGGTGGTGATCACCGGCCTGTCTGGTTCTGGGAAGTCCTCTCTGGCCTTCGACACCATTTACGCTGAGGGACAGCGGCGGTATGTGGAATCCCTCTCCTCCTATGCCCGGATGTTTCTGGGTCAGATGGAAAAGCCCGATGTGGACTACATCGACGGTCTCTCCCCCGCCATCTCCATCGACCAGAAGACCACCAGCAAAAATCCCCGGTCCACCGTGGGCACTGTAACAGAGATCTATGACTACCTCCGTCTTCTGTGGGCCCGGGTGGGAACCCCCCACTGCCCCAAGTGCGGCAAGGAGATTCGCCAGCAGTCCGTGGACCAGATCATCGACCAGATTCTCTCCCTGCCCGAGGGCACCCGCATTCAGGTGCTGGCCCCTGTGGTCCGGGGGAAAAAGGGGGAGCACGTCAAGGTTTTGGACAACGCCCGGAAATCCGGCTATGTACGCTGTCGGGTGGACGGGGCTCTCTATGAACTCACAGAGGACATCTCTCTGGAGAAAAACAAGAAGCACAACATTGAAATCGTGGTGGACCGTCTGGTCATCCGGCCGGACATCCTCCGCCGGCTCACCGACTCGGTGGAGACCGCCGCCTCCCTGGGGGGAGGGCTTCTGCTCATCAACCTGGTACAGGAGGACAGGGACCTCACCTTCTCCCAAAACTACGCCTGCGAGGACTGCGGCATCTCCATTGAGGAACTGGCCCCTCGGATGTTCTCCTTCAACAGTCCCTTCGGCGCCTGCCCCACCTGCACCGGTCTGGGCAGCCAGATGAAAGCCGATCCCCAGCTGGTCATCCCCAACCCCGCCTTGTCCATCCTGGACGGCGCCATCGCCGTCTCCGGCTGGCAGAATGTGAAGGGGGATTCCATCGCCCGGATGTACTTTGAGGCCCTGGGCAAGCAATACGGCTTCCAGCTCACCACCCCTTTCCAGGACCTCTCCCCGGAGGCCCAGGAGGTCATCCTCCATGGCACCCGGGGGGAAAAGCTCAAGCTCACCTACCACCGGGCCGACGGACAGGGCACGTTCAGCCAGGCCTTTGAGGGAATTTTACACAACGTGGAGCGGCGGTTCACCGAAACCCAGTCCGATGCCTCCCGGAAGGAGCTGGAGGAGTGCATGAGTGAGTGCCCCTGCCCCACCTGCCAGGGCCGCCGGCTGAAAAAGGAGGCCCTGGCGGTGACCGTAGGGAACCTGAATATCGACGAATTCTGCCACAAATCCGTCACCGACGCCTTGGATTTTGTGGATCATCTGACCCTGACGGAAACCCAGGCCCAGATTGCCCAGCAGATCCTCAAGGAGATCCGCTCCCGCCTGACCTTCCTGCAAAGCGTGGGGCTGTCCTATCTGACCCTCAGCCGCCAGGCGGGCACCCTGTCCGGCGGCGAGAGCCAGCGGATTCGGCTGGCCACCCAGATCGGCTCCTCCCTCATGGGGGTGCTGTACATTCTGGACGAGCCCTCCATCGGCCTGCACCAGCGGGACAACGACATGCTTCTGGACACCCTCAAGCGCCTGCGGGACCTGGGCAACACCCTCATTGTGGTGGAGCACGACGAGGACACCATGCGGGCCGCGGACTACATTGTGGATATCGGCCCTGCCGCCGGGGTCCACGGCGGCCAGGTCATCGCCGCGGGCACCGCGGAGGAGATCATGGCCGTGCCGGCATCCATCACCGGCCAGTATCTCTCCGGCGCCAAAAAAATTCCGGTCCCCTCCCGCCGCCGGACCGGCAACGGGCACAGCCTCACCATTCGGGGGGCTGCGGAGAACAATCTGGACCACGTGGACGTCACCTTTCCCCTGGGGACGTTCACCTGCGTCACCGGTGTGTCCGGTTCCGGGAAGTCCTCTCTGGTCAATGAGATTCTCTTCAAGCGGCTGGGGGCCGACCTGAACCGGATGAAGGTCCGCCCAGGCAAGCACACGGCGCTGGAGGGAGAGGAATTTCTGGACAAGGTCATCGACATCGACCAGTCTCCCATCGGCCGGACGCCCCGGTCCAACCCGGCCACCTACACAGGGCTGTTCGGGGACATCCGGGAGCTTTTCGCCTCTACCCCCGACGCCAAGTCCCGGGGGTATGGGCCCGGTCGCTTCTCCTTCAATGTGAAGGGCGGCCGGTGCGAGTCCTGCGCCGGGGATGGACTGCTGAAAATCGAGATGCACTTTCTCCCCGATATTTACGTTCCCTGCGAGGTCTGCAAGGGAAAACGCTACAACCGGGAGACCCTGGAGGTCAAGTACAAGGGAAAAAACATCCACGATGTCCTGGACATGACCGTGGATGAGGGACTGGCCTTCTTCGCCAACCTCCCCAAGCTCCGCCGGAAGCTGGAGACCCTGTCCTCGGTGGGGCTCGGCTACCTGAAAATCGGCCAGTCCTCCACCACGCTGTCCGGCGGCGAGGCCCAGCGGGTGAAGCTGGCCACAGAGCTGGCCCGGCGCTCCACGGGAAAGACCATCTATATCCTGGACGAGCCCACCACCGGCCTGCACACCTACGACGTACACAAGCTGCTGGAGGTCCTGGACCGTCTGGTGGAGGGGGGCAACACTGTGGTGGTCATCGAACACAATTTGGATGTCATCAAGTGGGCCGACCACGTGATTGACCTGGGTCCGGAAGGGGGCAGCGGCGGCGGCCACGTGGTGTGCACCGGCACCCCCGAGGAGGTTGCCCAGTGTGAGGCCTCCTACACGGGCGGGTACTTGAAGAAGCTGTTAAAGTAAGCCGCGGGGCTTTTCCACCCGGGCTGACCGCAGTCAGGTCCCAATCCGCCCGCGCCGGCATAGAATGGGCTGGAGGTGTTGCTTGTGGAAATCCTGATGGCCCTACTGTGCGCGGCGCTGCTGCTGTGGTTCAACCGCCTCATTTTCACCCGCCTGATCTCCCCCGCCCAGCAGGGCACGGTCCCCGTCTTTGCCGTGATCCCCGCCGTGGGGGACGGCGACGGGCTGGAGCAAACCCTGCGCCACCTGCACTGGCTGCAGGGGGAAAAACTCTCCCAGTTCACCCTGCTCATTGTGGACGCGGGACTGACCCCCGCCGGACAGGACCTGGTCCAGGCACTCCAGCGCAAAGACACCTCCCTGCTCTTCTGCCCGGCAGAGGAGGCCACCCTCATCCTGAAAAGGAAGGACGACCATGGATACTTCTCCCTCTGAACTGATTTTACTGGACGGCACCGTCTCCTCCGTCATCTACCGCAATGAGGAGAACGGCTATACCATTCTGCGCCTGGAGGCCCCGGAGGCAGGGGAAGAGGTCACCGTGGTGGGCACCATGCCGGGCATCAGCCCGGGGGAGGGCCTGTCCGTTCACGGACAGTGGACCCGTCACAGCACCTACGGGGAGCAGTTCCGGGCGGAGATCGTGGAGCGGCGGATGCCTGTGGGGGAAAAGGCCCTGCTGGAATACCTGGCCTCCGGGGCGGTGAAGGGGGTGGGGGCCGCCATGGCCCGGCGGCTGCTGGATGCCTTTGGGGAGGATGTGCTGACGGTGATCGAGGAGGCCCCCCGCCGGCTCACCGAGGTGAAGGGCATCTCCCCCAAACGGGCGGAGACCATCCACCAGTCCCTGTGTATGCAGCTTTCCATGCGGCGGCTGCTGGATTTTCTCTCTGCCCATGGGCTCTCCCTCTCCCTGGCCATGCCCCTGTACCGGCGGTATGGAGACCTGGCCCTCACCGCCCTGCGGGCCAACCCCTACCTTCTCACGGAGGAACCCCTCTTCACCCCCTTCCCCGCCGCGGACAAGCTGGCCAGGGAGCTGGGACTGGAGGCGGACGACCCTCTGCGCCTGGAGGCGGGGCTTCTCTACACCCTCTCTCACAACTTGGACAACGGCCATGTTTTTCTCCCCTATGCCAAGCTTCTGACCGCCGCCCAGCGGCTGCTGGGGACGGCGTCCTCCGTGCTGGAGGACCATTTGGAGGGCCTGACGGACCGCGGGACCATCGTTCGGGAGGAAATTGCCGGCCAGGACGCCTGCTACCTGGCCAGGCTCCACTACTGCGAGACCTATGTGGCCAACGCCCTGCTGGAGATGGAGGGGGAACCGCTCTGCCCCCCAGAGGACCTGGACGCGCTCCTGGACCGAATTCAGCGGGAACAGGGTCTCACCTACGCCCCCCTGCAGGTGGAGGCGGTGAAAACCGCCGCCCAGCGGCAGGTGATGCTCCTCACCGGCGGGCCGGGCACCGGAAAAACCACCTCTCTCCGGGGCATTCTGTCTCTGTTCGACCATTTGCAGCTGCGCACCGCCCTCACGGCCCCCACCGGCCGGGCGGCCAAGCGGCTTTCCGAAACCTGCGGCGCCGAGGCCTCCACCATCCACCGGCTCCTGGAGCCCCGGTACGACAGCCAGACGGGGGGACTCACCTTCGCCCACAACGAACGGGAGCCTCTGGACACCGACGCCGTTATTTTAGACGAGGCCTCCATGGTGGACCTTGTCCTCATGCAGGCCCTGCTGGCCGCCCTGCCCGGCGGGTGCCGTCTGGTTTTGGTGGGGGACCCCCACCAGCTTCCCTCGGTGGGGCCGGGCAATCTGCTCTCGGATCTGCTCCGCTCCCGGCGGCTGCCCACCCTCCGCCTGACGGAGATTTTCCGCCAGGCCGCCGCCTCGGCCATCATCCGCGGCGCACGGGCGGTGGACCAGGGAGACTGCCCCGTGCTGGTCAACGATCCCGCCGGGGATTTCTTCTTCCTCCGCCGGCTGGACCCGGCCGCAGCGGTGGAGACCATCGTCTCCCTCTGCCAGACCAGGCTGCCCCAGAACATGGGGATTTCCCCGGACCAAATTCAGGTTCTCTCCCCCACCCGCAAGGGCACGGCGGGAACCGCCGCCCTGAACCGGGCCCTGCAGGAGGCGGTCAATCCCCCCGCCCCTGACAAACAGGAAAAGTCCTTCGGCACCGTGCTCTTCCGGGAGGGGGACCGGGTGATGCAGGTGAAAAACAATTATCAGCTGGAGTGGGAAATCCTCGGAAGATAT
>OLQG01002274.1_pt1 | contig 10217 bp, 7 predicted proteins | sample 1672221 | NCBI WGS metagenome assembly OLQG01 (sample SAMEA3136660, study PRJEB25190) | human gut metagenome | biome: human gut; feature: human-associated habitat; material: faeces | place: Austria | collected 2013
TGCTTTTTTCACCTCTTCCCGGTTCACTTCACACAATCCATATACCGCCTCTTCAATAAACTGCGGACTCTTATGTTCGATCCCATACCATTTTTCGTAGACCGATACGTCTTTGATCCGAAAGTCCGCGCTTAGATCCACGATCTTTACTTTGGAAAGAATCTGCTCATTTACAAGCGATGCACACAGTCCCTGCGGAGTTGCCGTGAAGATCACATCCACCTGCTCTGCCAGTTCTTCCATATTATCATCCATACAAACTGCATCAACGATCTGAAATAAATTCTGATATACCGATGCATATTTCTGATCTATATAACTTCTGGAGCCGTACCATTTGATTTCCACATCTTTATGTGCCGTAAGGATCCGGACTAATTCTCCTCCCGCATATCCGGTTGCTCCGATAATTCCTGCTTTGATCATAGTATTACCATCCTTCCCTCCTGAAAATCATATACTTCCCTGTATAGGACGCCAAGACAAAAAATACCTGACATCCTGTATATTAGAAAAGCACTTGCATAATTATACATCTAAGATGAATAATATGCAAGTGCCAGTTTCAAAAAATTTTAACAAATCAAGGACGTACCTGTCCGTTTCCGAAAATAATATATTTTGTCGTCGTCAGCGCCGTCAGTCCCATCGGTCCTCTCGCATGCAGTTTCTGCGTGCTGATCCCGATCTCTGCGCCAAATCCAAATTCAAATCCATCGGTAAACCGCGTCGATGCGTTTACATATACCGCAGCGGCGTCGATCTCATCCTGGAATTTCAGTGCATTTGCATAGTCTTTTGTGATGATCGATTCCGAATGTCCCGTATTGTAACGATTGATATGGTCGATCGCCTCCTCCAGCGAATCGACGATCTTCATTGAGATCACTGCATCCAGATATTCGGTTCCCCAGTCTTCTTCCGAAGCCTCGGCGATCTCTGTTGTGATCCGGCATGCACGTTCATCCCCGCGGATCTCCACCTGATGCTGCTTTAAACACTGCACGATCATCGGTACTACTTCCGACGCAACACGCTGATGGATCACAAGCGATTCACAGGCGTTGCAGACACCCATACGCTGTGTCTTCGCATTTTCAATGATCTCCACCGCCATATTCAGATCCGCACTTTCATCCACATAAATATGACAGTTTCCGGTACCGGTCTCGATCACCGGAACCGTGCTGTTTTCCACAACCGATGCGATCAGTCCGGCGCCGCCTCTCGGAATCAGGACGTCAATATATCCATGCAGCTTCATCATCTGCTGTACCGTCTCCCGGCTCGTATTCTCCACCAAAAGGATCAGATCCTGTGAAAGCCGTTCTTTGCGAAGTCCCTCTTTGATCACATGGACGATCGCCAGATTGGAATGGATTGCGTCGCTTCCGCCGCGCAGGATCACTGCATTTCCGGTCTTAAAGCAAAGTCCGAACGCATCTGCCGTCACATTCGGGCGGGATTCATAAATAATGCCGACTACACCGAGCGGAACCCGTTTCTGTCCGATCCGAAGTCCGTTCGGACGGTTCCACATCCGCAGTACCTCTCCGACCGGATCTTCCAGCGCCGCGATCTGACGCAGTCCTTCCGCCATTCCCTCGATCCGCTCTTTTGTCAGACAAAGGCGGTCGATCAATGATTTTTTCATTCCCCGGGCTTCAGCTTCTTTTAAGTCTTTCGCATTTTCACTCAGGAGCCACTCCGTCTGAGCGACCAGCTCTTCCGCGACTGTGACAAGTCCCCGGTTCTTTTCTTCCGTGCCAAGCCTTGCCGCCTCTCTGGCTGCCTCTTTTGCCCGTTTACCAAGTATTTCCATATAATTTTCCATCGACGTTTTCCTCCATCTTCTTCTGGCGCTTTACCTGCCTGCGGAACTGCGCCCGTTCCGGCGCCAGTTCGTTTTCCAGTTCCTTTCCATGCTCTCTCGACAAAAATAACGTTCCGACTTTTTTCCCCGACATGATATCATTGATCGCATAGATATTGTCACCGTTGGCGATCACCATATCTGCCCCTGCTCTCGTCGCCACTTTTGCCGCATTGACTTTTGTCGCCATTCCTCCCGTGCCGAAGTCACTGGAAGAACCGCCCGCCATCTGTTCCAGTTTCTCGTCGATCTCCACGACGGTATGGATAAAACGGGCGTTTGGATTGCTCTTCGGATCTGCGGTATACATTCCCTCAATATCGGAAAGCAGGATCAAAAGATCCGCCTCGACCAGTTCTGCCACATTGGCTGCCAGCGTATCATTGTCCCCAAAGTTCCCATATGCAAGCTCATCGACGGAAATCGCATCGTTCTCATTGACGATTGGGACAACATGCATATTCAGCAGTGCGTCAAATGTCTGACGCGCGTTCTTTCTGCACTCTTCGTTCGTGACCGACTCCTTTGTCAGAAGAACCTGCGCGGTGAGCTGGCTGTATTCGTTAAATAATTTTTCATAGATCAGCCTGCCCTGTCCGACCGCAGCACATGCCTGCTTCTCAGCTTCCGTATCCGGCCGGTGATCCAATCCCAGCGCATTTCTCCCAACGCCCACGGCGCCGGAAGATACGACGATCACTTCTTTTCCCTGATTCCGAAGATTGATCAGGATCCGCACAAACTTCTCCAGTTTATCCAGATTAATATTCCCGGTTTCTTCATAAGTAATCGTAGTCGTTCCTACTTTTATCACAATTCGTTTCTTTTTGCTTAAAATCTCTTTTCTGTCCATCTCTCTATGAAACCGCCCTCTGTTCTTTTTCCATTTCTCATATTAGAAAGCTGTAAGACCGCTTTCCATTGGTAGCGTCAGTGTACAAGTGGAAATACGCCTTGTACACTAACGCTATCTTCACTCAAAATTTTTCATTTGTCAAGAGCAACGATTTCCGTCCGGTATATTTTCATCGCTTCCAACACTTGCATTTTCTTTCCCTAGCCGTACTTCTTCCATTTCTTTCGCCGTCTCTTCATCCAAATAATGAAACAGATAATTTTTCGTACTTTCCGCTTTTTCCATATGATTTTCACGCAGCTCTTTCTGCGCCAGTACGATCTCGGTATGCAGTTCCTTTGCCGACAGCAAATGACATCCCTGTCCGCGGATGATCACCTGTTCCGTGCCGTCCGAAGTTGCGACGGTGACTTCATATTTCCGCCCGATCTCATGTGCAACTTTTTCGATATACTGATCTGCGGTTTCCGCTTCCTTTGTATAAACGACATGGATATTATGATATTGCTGTATCTCGCCCGGAAATCCCTCTACCTTATATGCATCAAATACAAGGATCAAGGTACACTTCCGGATTCCCTGATAATTGCTCAAAATGTCCATCAGCCGCCCGCGCGCACCGTCAATGTTGATCTTGGCCAACTCGCGGAGTTCTTCCCATGCAAAGATAATATTATAACCGTCCACCAGCAGATACTCTTTTTCTCCATCCGGCGTTTTTTTCTGTTTATAGTCACTGCTTGATTTTCCGTATCCTTCCAGCGGATCCCGGCGGCTCTTTTTCCAGCCTTTTACACTCCTGCCGGCCGGCGGTTCTTCTCCAAGTTTCCGGATCGGACCGTAGGTACGCTCAAAGATTTCTTCCAGCTCTTTCTCGGTCGCCAGGTATTTTTCATTTTCTTCTTTCCAGTTTTTCGCCGTTACCGGTTTCTCCGGTTTCGTCTCCTGACCGGCGGGTGCATTCCAGCCGCTCTCCACATGCATATATTCTTCCACCTGATCCCAGTTGACCACAAACCCGGCACCGTGTGCACAAAAGACCGATCCGGTCGGATTCTCAAGATCAGCTTCCGGATCGTATCCAACCGCCTCCACGACTTCTTCCTGATTGTGGCACGGATAATATCCTTTTAAGGTACAGGAGAGTCTTCCCCTGCCACTGGTGTAGGAAATCACTTCTTTCTGATAATCCCGCATCGTGACAACCGGCGCGGATCCGGTCAGCACCGTCATCTCGCCTTCTGTCTTCGGTGGATCAAATTCTCCGAGCATCTTCTGGATATCGGTCATGCTTCGTCCTACCTGCTCCGAAGGCACTTCCAACCGGAACTCATAATACGGTTCCAGTAACTGACTTTTCGCCTTGCGAAGTCCCTGTCTTACGGCACGATACGTCGCCTGACGGAAATCCCCGCCCTCGGTATGTTTGATATGTGCCCGTCCGGTCAGCAGTGTGATCTTCATATCCGTGATCGGAGCTCCGAGCAACACCCCCTTGTGTTCCCGCTCTTCCAGATGGGTCAGAATCAGCCGCTGCCAGTTCCGGTCCAGCACATCCTCACTGCAATCTGTGGCAAAGGTAAGGCCACTTCCTGTTTCGCCCGGTTCTAAGAGGAGATGCACTTCCGCATAGTGACGCAACGGTTCAAAATGACCTATTCCTTCCACTGGTTCAAGAATCGTTTCTTTATAGACAATATTTCCCTCATCGAAAGTCACAGTCATACCGAAACGTTCTTTGATCAGACTTTTTAAGATCTCGATCTGTACTTCTCCCATGACCTGGGCATAGATTTCTCCAAGCGTCTCATTCCATACGATATGCAACAGCGGCTCTTCTTCCTCGAGCTGTCGAAGCTGTAACAATGCCTGATGCACATTGACCTCCGTCGGAAGACCGATCCGATAGGAAAGTACCGGCTCGAGCACCGGCATATCGGATGCCTGTTCGCTTCCCAGTCCCTGTCCCGGATAGGTCGCGGTAAGCCCGGTCACTGCACAGACCGTGCCCGCTTTCACTTCCGAAACCATCGTATATTTTTCTCCGGAATAGATGCGAATCTGGTTGACTTTTTCCTGCCAGATGCCCTCTCCGGTCTCTCCCGGTCTGCCGTTTGAGAGTACCGATTTTACCTTCAGAGTTCCACCGGTGATCTTCATATGGGTAAGCCGTTCTCCCTGATTGTCTCTGGTGATTTTATAAATCTTTGCCCCAAAACTTTCCGGATACGATGACTCCCGGATACGAAGTTTCAGGTCTTCCAGGAATTCTTTCACACCGGTCAGCTTCAGCGCCGACCCGAAATAACATGGAAAGAGTTTTCTCTCCCGGATCATTTTCTGAATCTGCACTCTGCTGATTTCTTCTCCTTCCAGATAGGCTTCCATCACCTGTTCATCACAGACGGCCACTTGCTCCTTCCAGTCTTCACTGGTCTGATCCGCGGAAAAATCCACACAATTTGTATCCAATTTTTCTTTTAATTCCACAAGCAAGGTCTCCCGGTCTGTTCCCGGCTGATCCATCTTGTTGATAAATAAAAAAACCGGAATCTGATATCGGGAAAGCAACCGCCACAGTGTCTCTGTATGTCCCTGCACACCGTCTGCCCCGCTGATAACCAGGATCCCATAGTCAAGAACCTGCAGCGTTCTCTCCATCTCTGCTGAAAAGTCCACATGTCCAGGCGTATCCAAAAGCGTGATCCCGAACTCCCCAAGGGTACACTCTGCCTGTTTTGAAAAAATCGTGATTCCCCGGTTTCTCTCTAAGGTATTCGTATCTAAAAATGCATCCTGGTGATCCACACGTCCCAGCTTCCGGATCGCTTTACAAGTATATAAAATACCTTCGGACAAAGTGGTCTTTCCCGCATCCACATGTGCCAGGATTCCCATCGTAATCTGTTTTTCCGGTTTATTTTCTGATGTAAATGCCATCGAAAATACCCCTTTCTGTCGTTATTTGTAACTATTCAGTAACTTCGCAGATCCTGTCTACTGAATAGTTATCGCATTTATTACGATTTATCATAACACAGAAAGGGGCTTTCGTCCATTCGTCCATATAGGAAACTCTCGATATTCTTTTTTCATAACTGTTCCATACTCATCTATTGCCTGGCTCTAACACCAGCAGTATATCTTTTCCGGTCTGTGCTCCGTCTGCGGACATTCTCCCGGGAGATAACCTGCTTCTTTCATATAAGAGATCGGTACATCTGTACTCTCTTTTTTCATACTTACTTCATGTCCCTGGCGGTCGAACATCTTCATCTCCAGACTGCCATCGACCAGATATGGTCCAACCAGAATACCATCCAGATCCAAACCGAAGTTTCGGCTCCGGATCATATGCAGCAGTCCATCATTCATCTCTCCACCATTTTTTCTGATGTCATAGATCAGGAATCCGTTCTCTGTTCCCTGATATTTATGAAAAATAATCTGTCTGGCCATATCCTTTACTCCTTTTCGTTTTTCATCTCTTGATACTTTTATTATAGCAGAAATTTTTTAAATAAATTTTCTTTTTCTGCTGTATATATTCAAAATAGTGCTGTATACTGACAGTAACAGATTTATGCATCCTAGAGCGTGTCTAAAAAAGGCTCTAGCACAAAGGAGGTTATCATGCCAGATATTTATCAGAAAAGCGGATATCTGAACAGTCCGTTCCGGCTTTTTTATCTTGAAGATCTGCCCGGGCGGGAATATACCTATCACTATCATGACTTTCACAAATTGTTGATTTTCCTGAACGGAACGGTAAGCTACCGGGTGGAGGGCCGGGAATACGATCTGAAACCGGGCGATCAGGTGCTGATTCCTGCCGGTGAGATCCACTGCCCGGTGGTGCATCCCAGTGCAACCTATACCCGGTTGATCGCGTATATCTCACCGGACTATTTTTCAACCCTTTCCGGGGAATGTGACCTCTCCGGCTGTTTTTCCCATGCACTGGAAGCTCATGAAAATCTGATCCGCATTCCCGATTATTTTTCCGGTTCATTATATCCGGTTTTGCAGGAGCTGATCCGAACATTTTCTTCGGAAGATTTTGGTACTTCTTTTTATCAGAAGTTAAAATTCGCAGAATATCTTCTGCTGTTGAACCGTTATCTGTTGAAGCAGGAAAATCAGAAACTCTCTCTGATTCTTCCCACCGCCAATCCACAGATCTTACAGATTCTTGACTATATCAATGCTCATCTGACACAAGACCTGTCCATCGACAAGATCGCAGATGCTGCCTTCCTGAACCGCTCCTATCTGATGCATCTGTTTCGTGACGAAACCGGATATACGATTGGAAAATACATAACAGAAAAACGCCTCTATCTGGCAAACCATGCCATCGAACAGGGCGTTTCTGTCACCGATGCCTGCTATCAGAGCGGATTTCGCAACTATACAACCTTCTACCAGGCGTATCGAAACAAATATCACAAATCTCCAAAGCAGGCACGAAAATAATTTAATTTGCGGTCATCTTCACTGTTCTCTGTTTTTCCCATTTCCGCATCGTATAGATATAATAGGGGATTAACGGAATCAGCGCAGAGATCCATGCAGCAGGATCTGCCAGACATACCCCGGCAAAACTGGTGTGTCCTGCTACCAGCATGATAATTCCGGTTCTTGCCACCAGTTCAAAGATTCCACCGACCATCGGCACCAGACCATAGCCCAGTCCCTGCAGGGCGTTTCGATATAGGAAGATGCTTCCAAGGAACGGATAGCACCAGAATACTGTGTGGAAATATGTCTCCGCCACATCCAGTACCTGCGTCTCCGATGCATCAATAAATAAAAGTGCCATATGTCTTCCGAGAAAATACAGGACCAGCATGGCAAAGATGCTGTATACAAAGATCATCAGCTGCGTACAGCGCACACCCTGTTTGACTCTGTCCATTTTCCCCGCTCCGCGGTTCTGTCCAACATAGGTAGCGATGGTCGCACCAAAAGCGACAAACACGGTACTGAAAATATTCTGCAGTTTTCCTGCTGCCGAAAACCCTGCCATGTAATTTTCCCCGTATACATTGATCGCACCCTGCACCACAATGACACCGATCGCGGTGATAGAAAACTGCAATGCCATCGGAATACCGAGTGCCAGAAGTTTTCCCAGCTCCTGAAAAGAAACTGTAAAGTTTTCTTTTTTCAGATGAAGAATCGGGAATTTTTTCACGATATAGATCAGGCATAAAATCGCTGAAATCGCCTGTGCGATCACCGTTGCATACGCACAGCCTTCCACTCCCATGCCCACATAGATGATAAATACAATATCCAACAGTACATTGATTGCCGCTGAAATAATCAGGAAATAGAGCGGTGATTTGGAATCCCCCAGTGCACGCAGGAATGCTGCCAGCGCGTTATAGGCTGCCGTTACGATCAGACCGGCATAGATGATTCCCATATAGGAAGTTACATCCGGCATAATCTCTTCTGAATAATTCATCAGATGCATGATCGGACGGTTGGCAATTTCAAAACCTATCGTCATGGCTACAGCAAATGCTACCATCAGATAGATGGACATTGCCACATAGTGACGCATCCGGTCGTATTTTTTTGCACCGAACCACTGTGCTACGAGAATCGCAAATCCACTGCTGAGTCCGTTCAGCCAGCCGGTGACAAAAAACATCAGCGAACCGGTACTTCCGATCGCTGCCAGTGCCCGCACCCCGAGAAACTGTCCTGCTACGATAGAATCTGCAATGTTATAAAATTGCTGAAAGATGTTTCCGAGAAACATGGGAATCATAAACTGTATGATCAGTTTTACCGGACTCCCGGATGTCATATCCCGAATGGTACTGTTTCCCCCGTTTTTTTCCATTTCCTGTTTTCCTTTCTTTTATCCTCTTACTTATGATTTTCCTTACCTGGAGCGTGTCTGAAAAATCATTTCCACAAACTGAGACTCCCAGCTCACGAAAAGCCTTTTTTAGACACGCTCTAAGATATTATAATCATTTCACAGGAAAATGCAATAATTTTTCTATCATTTTTCTTTCGATTTTTCGCAGTCCCATATTTATTTTTACCAGTCTGCCTCCGGGTCAAAGGTGATATCTGCCTGATACTCTTCTCCTTCTCCCTGGTTTAAAAAGTTCTCCAGTGACTCTTTGATTTCTTCCTCTTTTCCCTGCAATTCATCCGGAATCATCAGATCAAAAACCACCTTGATCTTATCGTCACACGAATGTATCCGAAAATCGTGCATCGCAAGTCGGCTGTCTTTCTGTACCAGCCACTGTTTCACCAGCTTCTGCATCCGGTTAATCTCCACATCGTCTGTGATCACCGGATCGAGATGAATAACCAGATTTGTTCCGTATTCTTCCAGGCATTTCCGTTCGATCTGATCCACCACTTCATGACACGCCATCAGATTGTCATCTTTATCAAATTCCACATGGATACTCGCGTACCGTTTTCCCGGACCATAATCATGTACCATCAGATCGTGACAGCCAAGCACCATGGGATAGGTCATAATTGCTTCTGTCAGTTCTTTTCGAAAATCAGATTTTACTCCTTCTCCGAGAAGTGGGGAAATCGTATCTCTCGCCAGTCCGATGCCGCTCCAGAGAATAAAGACAGACACCAGAATTCCCATGATACCATCTACTTTCCATCCGGTTGCATGCTCGATCAGAGCAGCGATCAGAACCGCCGTTGTCGTCAGCACATCATTTCTGCTGTCTGCTGCGGTAGCTATCAGCACCGTGGAATCAATTCTTTTTCCCATCCTGGTATTAAAGATCATCATCCCTGCTTTTACCAGAATCGATGCAATCAGGACAATCATGGACAGAAGAGAAAATTCTACTGCCACCGGATGAAGCACCTTCTCCACCGAACTTTTTGCCAGCTCGAATCCGATAAACAAGATCATCACCGACACCGTAAGGCTTGCCAGATACTCGAACCTTGCATGTCCGTAAGGGTGTTCTTTATCTGCCGGTTTCTCTGCCAGTTTGAATCCGGTCAGCGTCACGATGGAACTTGCCGCATCGGACAGGTTGTTTAATCCGTCTGCTGTAATCGACATGGAACCCGCAAGTTTTCCGACTGCCAGCTTACTTCCCGCCAGACCGACATTACATACAATTCCTACCAGGCCGGACAGCTTTCCAAGAGCCGCACGTTTTGCAGAATCCTGTAAATCTTTTTGTTTCATAAGTTTTACCTCCGTTTTTGATAACTTATGCCTGCAACATTTTCCTGTTATTCTCCCGTGCTTATCAATATTTTCTCTGGTGAATCTCTGCATTCTGACTGATAAACTATCAAAACAGAATTCATCATCACTCTTTTTACAATAAAAAAACACCCATGGGACAATATAAGTAAACTACTGTCCCACAGATGTCACGTTCTCATCTGCTGCCCTTGTCGGGCCCGGCCCTATGGATCTCCATCGCCTGCTCAGTTTGTACTGTAGATTGATATGCAGTGCAAATT
>OLQG01002280.1_pt1 | contig 10185 bp, 8 predicted proteins | sample 1672221 | NCBI WGS metagenome assembly OLQG01 (sample SAMEA3136660, study PRJEB25190) | human gut metagenome | biome: human gut; feature: human-associated habitat; material: faeces | place: Austria | collected 2013
TGTGAGCGAACGCACCGTTGTCATGAGCCTGATGAACGGCGTTGACAGCGAGGAGCTCATCGCCGCACAGGTCGGCGCGGCTCATGTGCTGCCCGCGCTCATCAAGGTGGCCTCCCATCGCACCGAGGACGGTGTGCGTTTTGACCCGGAGACGACCATCGGCATCATCTACGGGGAGCTGACCGCACCGTTTGACAGTGACCGGGTGCAGGCGGTGCGGGCGCTGTTTGCGGACACGGGCATTCATTTCCGTGTGACCGAGCATATCCGCGAGGAGATCTGGTCCAAGTTCCGGCTGAACGTCTGCAACAATCTGCCGCAGGCGATCCTCGGCGCGGGCGTCGGCTGCTACAGCGACAGTGCCCATATAAAGGCCATCAGCGACGGCCTGCGCCGCGAGCTGGAGGCGATTGCCGCCGCCAAGGGGATCGACCTCTCCAAGGCAGCTGCGGCCTCCACCCACGGCAGCACCGTGCCGCCCACCGCGCGCTACTCCACCCTGCAGGACCTCGACGCCGGGCGGCACACAGAAATCGATATGTTCTCCGGTGCGCTCATCCGCATGGGGCGCGAGTTAGGCATCCCGACGCCCTACAACGAATACACCTACCACATGATCAAGGCTCTGGAGGAGAAAAACGACGGCCTGTTTGACTATACGGCAACAGATGCTGTGACCTGCTCCCGGTAATAAGGGAGTGCTGACGGCTCTTGCGGGCGGCTGCATTTTTCTGAATTTTCTTTATTTTTTGCAGAAAAAAACTCTCAATAGACGCTCGCGGTGGGACTATTGAGAGTTTTTTTCTGCATTTTTATAAAAATAATTACCTGCAGCTCTGCGTCGCCTTTTGGCAGTCTGCATTTTGGAAAAGCTGTGTTTCTCCTGCCGGTCCTCTCCCCTTCCCTGCCGGTTTCCCCGGATGCGCATGATTATGTTTTCCATTTTGTATACTATATATAAATTATTACAGTTTGTTCCTTTTGTGCTATTTTTGCATCGGAGAAGATTTCTCGCAATACTTTTTGCTTTTTTCATATACTTTTACGTACTATCGAAGATTCCGGGAGAATTTTTTGTTCAGAATAAAACTCGCAATACAAAAAGGAGAATTTTTCTGTTTTTTCTTCTGTTGTCAGAAAATTTCTCTCAATAAGCCTTTTTCCCCTCTGCCCTCTCTTTTTTGTTACTGCGCTCTCCCCTGCTCCGCCGGAAAAGCCGCGAACTGATTTTTTCACTGCGCAGCATTTTTCTCTCAACTGCGCAGAAGAAAACTCGCATTTCGCTGTCTGCTTTGCCCGCAGCCGCTTGCGTACTGAGAGTTTTTTTCTGCCGAATTGAGAGTTTTATTCTGGCAAAATCAGCAGAAGAAAACTCTCAGCACAGCAGAATATTTCTCTTTTTTCGTGGGAAGAAAACTCTTTTTTCACAGGAATTTTTCTCTCAATTCAACAGAAGAAAACTCGCAATCTACTTATTATATATAAAGAGATAAATTTATAAAATAATAAATAATAATTATAAGAAAAAAATACAAATGGCACATTTATTTTTTATTGCGAGAAGCCGTTGACATTTTCCGCAATTGAGTGTATGCTTAATGTACTGTATTTGTGGAGGTGTAGGTCTATGTCTGAAAAGCGGAAAAATGGCACCATCATTGAAGGCGAATACTATGACCCGGACCTCCCTGCGCAGGAAAACACGCCGCCACAAAAGCACCGCCGCCCCCGCTCTGCAGGCAATGTACCCAAGTACAACCCGGCGTCGGAATCGATCATCACCAAGAGTAATGACCTGATCCAAAAGACAAAATATGCCCTGCCAAAGCTGGAGCAAAAGGTGCTGCTGGCGATGATGGCACAGATCAACCCCAAGGAGACCCCGGATGCGGACCGCGTTTATTCATTGAGCTTTTCCGACTTCGGGCGGCTGGCCGGGGTCAACATGCACGACAACACCTATCTGGAATACCTGAAGGACACCGTCAAAAGTTTGGAGGACCGCTCCTTCTGGAGCCTGGACCCGGCCAGCGACGGCCACCAGTACAAGGTCCTGTCCTGGCTGCAGCGCGGCTCCACCGTGAATGACCGGGACAAGCAGATCCGCGTGCGCTTCAATCCGGAGATCCTCCCCTATCTTTCCCAGCTGAAAAGCAACTATACCTCCTACAACGTGGAATATCTGCTGACGATGAACAGCACCTACTCCATGCGTTTTTACGAAATTTTGCTTTCCTACGACAACGGAGACACCGATTACGGCTACACGAACGGCCTGGTGTTTCAGCCGGTCACAAAAGAGATACTGGACCGTTTCCCGGACAAGGCGCAGGACATCCGCGGCTTCAAGTACAAGGTGTTTGACATTCAGGAGCTGAAGGAGCAGCTCTCTCCCCCGCCGGAAAAGCGCAAAAAGGACAAGGAAAAGCCGCTGACCGAAAAGTACAGCAACTTCCACGATTTTGAGCGCTACGTCCTGACCAAGGCCAGGGATGAGATCAACCAGATGACTGACCTCTGGTTTGACTATATCCCGGTCCGCATCCGCGGCGGCAGAAAATACGAGCGGCTGTACCTGTTCATCCGCTACAAATCCGCGCAGGAGATGGACGCAGTGCGCCAGCTGCACGCGCAGAAAAGCGCTCGCAATGAGGAAGTCCCGCGCCGCAGAAGGACGCGGAAAACCACCGAGCCGGAACGAAGCGCGGCAGCTGTGTCCGTGGCAGAGCCGCTGGGGGACGAGCTGTTTACTATGACGGTGACGCGGGCTGTTCGCGTGCTGGAAAGCAGGGCGCGCAGCCAGACCCTGCAGGAAAAAATTTCACCGGAGCTGTACAGTGCGGTGTCCTCGGTGCTGGTATACACGGCGCGTCTGCTGACCAACACCAACAGCGAGAAAAGGGCAAAGCAGGCGCAGGAGACCCGCGACGCGCTGAACCGCATCCTGGCCCAGCAGCACGATTTGACCTGCTGGGCGCTGGGCATGGCGCGGATGATGCTGACCAAAAAGGAGCACGGCCAGCTCAAATCGCCGCAGTACAACGCGACCATTGTATACAACGCGATGGAGGATATTACGATCATCCCGAGCGGCAGGGACGAGCTGCGCAGCGCAGGTGCAACGAATCATTTCAAGGCAGATCTGTCCGTCTTTGATGAATAAATTTGCCACGGAGTTATAAGACCAAAAGGCATAACAAAAAGCGTATGGATACCCGGTCCGCAAAAGGCTGCGGCATGGGCGTGTCTATATGCTTTTTTCTTTATATAAAAATTTGCCACGGAGTTATAAGACTTTTCTGCCGCAGAAAAGCCCTGCCAAAACTGCAAAAGTGCTGTTGACGATGCTGGCAAATGTGGTATACTATACATAGATGAAAACGACATAAAAAATAATTTGCCACGGTGTTATAACTACATAATGAAATGGGGAACAAGCGAATGGCTGCAACAGTAATAACCATTGCGGTGGAAAAAGGCGGCTGCGGAAAAACCGTAACGACCTCTAACCTTGCCTATCTGATGGGCGACGAGGGCAAAAAGGTGCTTTGCCTGGACACCGACCCGCAGGGCAACCTGACGTTTGCCCTGACAGGCGGCAACGCCATTACCAGCAAGGCCTTTGCCAACCGCAGTCTGTATGATATGATCGACGGCTTCCGCTACAACACACAGACCAGAGATTTTATCGTCGAGTCGGAATATGAAAACGTGGACCTGATCCCGGCCAACGACCAGACGCCGCGCCTGTCCAAGCGGCTGGAGGATCTGTACACGGACGCCCAGCGGGACTATGACCGCGGCGACCCGAAGTATCTGGCCAGCGATACCGACGTGCTGGACTATTTCCTGCGCCAGGTCAAGGACGAGTACGATTATATCCTGATCGACACCCAGCCAAGCCGGGACAGCCTGCTGCTCTCCAACGCAATTGCCGCGGCGGACTATGTGCTGATCCCGCTGAAGTGCGATTCCTTCTCGGAGGACTCGGCGTTCCGCACCTATGTGCTCTGCAATGAGATGCGCAAGAGCAAGACTTCCCGCATCAAGGGCGTCGGCGTGATGCTGACGATGGTGCAGAAAAGTGCAGCCTCGCAGGACATCCGCAGTGACTGCCGGGCCAAGCTCGGCGCAACGTTGTTCAACGCGGAAATCGCCTTTGGCAAGAGTGTGGATAACAGCATCAACCGCTGCGTGCCGGTCTGCTACTCGGCCCGCACGCAGCCTCCGGCCAAAAGCTATGTGGCGGCGTATGAAGAGCTGAAAAAGCGCCTGGCGGAATTGGAGGAAAAGTAAGATGGCTATGAAAAAGAAGCCCGGCAGATCCAAGGTCGAGGTGGGCATTCCGTCCACCGAGGCGGTTTTCAGCGCCGGAAACAACAACGCCTCCGGCAGTCTGATTGCCAACCTGGCCACGCAGAACCGCGCCGAGCTTGCCTATGAGCTGCGGGAAATTGCCTTGCAGGACATCGAGCTGAACCCGGACAATGCGATTTTCCGCCAGCTGGACACCGACGAGGATGTGGAAACACTGGCCAACGACATTGACCGCAACGGCCTGATGCACAATCTGGTCGTATATCCGCGGACGGATGGCAAACAGACGAAGTACGTTCTGCTCTCCGGCGAGCGCCGCTATAAGGCATTGAATTATTTGCAGGCGCGCGGCGACGCAAAGTGGAACACAGTCAAAAACTGCCGTGTTGTCACAACACCGCTGAGCGACAACGAGAAAAAGGTCATGCTGCTGAGCGCCAACCTGCAGGTGCGCGGCGGCTTTGCCAACGAGATGATCCGCCGCAAGGCGGTTGCCGAGCTGGTGTCCTGCCTGCAGGCAGAGCCGTACAACCTGACAGCAGCCGAGGCAAAAAAGGCCATCAAGGAGGCAACGCCCATCAACGGGCGGCAGATCGATAAGGATCTGAGCATTGAAAAAAATCTGAATGAGGGTCTCAAGGCTCTGCTGGATCGTGGCTTTGTGCTGCGCAGCGAGGCGGAGAGCTTTTTGCGGATGACGCCCGAGGAACAGAGAATCGCTGCCCAAATGCTGCAGCAGCTCTATGCTATTGCGTACAACGGCCCGGGCAGTGCAGCCATTCAGGACGAGAAAAAAGCGATTCGCGGGCGGTTCGTGGATGCACTGCGGACGGTGGCCGACACCAGCAGTATGCAGGATGCCCACGAGGCGTTGGTCGCTGCGGTGTTCACGGTCCAGAAGGAGATGGCGTGTCTGAAGGAGACCATCCGAAAGGTCAAGACCATCCCGCCGGAGCAGCCCACCGCGCAGGTCGAGCAGACAGAGGTCATCCGGGAGGTCAGGGAAAAGACCGCCGGTGCCAAGGCACAGAGCAAAATTACAGGCAAGCTGTCCAGCCAGACAAGCCGCCTGGAAACGATGCTGCGCAGGAAAAACCCCGAGAAGCGCCTTGCAGAAAAATATACCCACGAGGAGCGCCGGCAGGCCATGAAGGAGCTGGACGAGATGATCGCCACGGCCACGCGGCTGCGGGAAATAATTGCAAAGGTGGAGCGCAGCGCCGATGAAGCCCAGGAAGTATAGGCTGCGTATCCGCCTGCACCGCAAAATTTACGACCTGCTTGAGATGGAAGCATTGTGGCAGGACAGTAAGATCGGTACGCTGGCCAACCGCATCTTGCAGGAGGAGCTGGCCAAGCTCCGGCAGGTCGGAATGGACCACTGCGTGTGCGGGGATGAGGACGCAGCATCCGCGCGGCGCATCGAGGCAGAGAAGCACCCCGAGAGCTATTACATGCTGCCTTCGTTTGACTGCCGCGAAAAGTATATGCCGACCCATGGCCGCGGCCTTGACACGAAGGGACAGGTCACGCTGCTGGTCACAGCGGAGCAGCTGCAGCTGATCGACGCGCTGTTTGACCGGGAAAGCGGCTGTGTCCGCGGGCTTTACTCGGAATCCCAGGGGCAGACGGTCAAAAGCTACCGCTATCAAATCGTGGGGCTGCTGCTGCACAATCCCTTGCTGCAGGAGTTACAGAAGCAATAATTGTTACAGAAAAGGACTCGCAATGGATTTGCGAGTCTTTTTTTATAGGAAGTTTGTGGCAGGGCAGGGGAGAGAAAGAAGTATTGCGAGAGAATTTCTTGAAAAAAATGAGAAAAAGTAAGAAAAAGCACCTGCTTTATTATATAGAGAATGTAGGGGCGAACATTGTTCGCCCGCCAACCTGGTGCAGCAAGGTTTTTCCGGGAAGGCCTTGCACATAGCGCGCGAGCACGGGCGAGCAATGCTCGCCCCTACAGAGTTTTATAACGGCAGAATGATTTACAAACAGTAATAGTAAATTAAATATTTCCAAATTGTACTTTTAATGCCCTGTATTGCGAGAGACTTTCTGCGAAAAAAAGAAAAAATCAGAAAAAATCTCCGCCTTGCAACTGCGTTTTATATCTGCTACAATAGCGGTAAAAATAGGGGAGGTCTGCACATGGAACCGGAAAAGCTGTTGGAGGCGCTGCACACAGCGGAAAAACTCAAGGACACAACGCGGCATTGCTATACATCGAAGGGACGGCATGAGAGCGTGGCCGAGCACAGCTGGCGCATTGCGCTGATGGCGTTCTGGCTGCGGGATGAATTTCCGCAGGCGGACATGGACAAGGTCATCCGCATGTGCCTGATCCACGATCTGGGCGAGTGCTTTACCGGGGACATCCCGGCGTTTGACAAGACCGCCGCCGATGAGGCCGCTGAGGAAGCACTGCTTTCCCGCTGGGTCGATTCACTGCCCGAGCCGGTCTGTACCGAGATGCGGACGCTGTACGCGGAGATGGCCGCCTTGCAGACGACGGAGGCCAAAATCTACAAGGCGCTGGATAAAATGGAGGCCGTCGTCCAGCACAACGAGTCCGCGATTGCGACCTGGGAGCCGCAGGAGTATGCGCTGAACCTGACCTACGGCGTGGAGCAGTCGCAGTTCTCGCCCTATATGCAGGCGCTGCGGGAGGCCATCCGGCAGGAAACGCTGCGCAAGATGGAGCAGGAGGGCGCGACACCGCAGCCGTGAGAACGGTATAAAAAATCCTCCTGGCGGGCAGAATAGAAGGTGATGATTCTGCCGACAGGAGGAAACCAAATGCGAGAAATGTTCTGCTTTCAGTGCCAACAAACGGCGCATAACACCGGCTGCGACGGCAAGGCCGGTGTCTGCGGCAAAAAGGCCGACACCGCCAACTATCAGGATGAGCTGATCGGGGCACTTATCGGGCTGGCGCGGGCGGCGCGGGCTGGGACACCGACACCGCACACCGATGAATTGATTTTGAAGGGCCTGTTCACGACGATCACGAACGTGAACTTCAACAACGAAACTATCCTGCAATGCAAGGCGGAAATCGAAAAGGAAAAGGCTGCCGTCGGTCCCGGGCAGCTTGACGATTACGACCTTGCCGCGCTTTGGGCGGCGGGGGAGGACGTGCGCTCGTTGAAATCGCTGATCCTCTTTGGGCTCAAAGGCATGGCGGCCTATGCGTACCACGCCCGCGCACTGGGGAGAACAGACCCCGCTGTGAACGCCTTTTTCTATGAGGCACTCGAGGCCATCGGCGCAGAGAAAACGCCTGACGAGCTGCTGGCGCTGGTGCTGAAAACCGGAGAAGTCAATCTGGCCTGTATGGCGCTGCTGGACGCAGCCAACACCGGCGCATACGGTGACCCCGTGCCGGTCACGGTGCCGCTGACGATTGAGAAGGGCCCCTTCATCGTGGTCAGCGGCCACGACCTGCACGATCTGAAGCTGCTGCTGGACCAGACCGCGGGCAGGGGCATCAACATCTACACCCACAGTGAGATGCTGCCCGCCCACGGCTACCCGGAACTGAAAAAATATCCGCACCTGAAAGGCAACTTCGGCACGGGCTGGCAGAACCAGCAGTCAGAGTTCCACAACATCCCCGCGCCCATCCTGTTCACAACGAACTGTCTGATGCCGGTGCGGCAGAGCTACAGTGACCGTGTGTTCACGACGTCGGTGGTGTCCTACCCGGAGCTGACCCACATCGGGGACGACAAGGATTTCACCCCGGTCATTGAAAAGGCGCTGGAATGCGGCGGCTACCCCGAGGATCACCCGATGACCGGGATGAACGGCGGCAGCACGGTCATGACCGGCTTTGCCCGCAATGCGGTGCTGTCCCACGCAGAGCAGATCGTCCGGCTGGTCCGGGAGGGGAAGATACGCCACTTTTTCCTGATCGGCGGCTGCGACGGTGCAGCACCGACGCGCAGCTACTACACGGACTTTGCACGGATGACGCCGCCCGACACGCTGATTCTGACGCTGGCCTGCGGCAAGTACCGGCTGAACGATATGGATCTGGGCAGCATCGAAGGCATCCCGCGCGTTCTGGATTGCGGGCAGTGCAACGACGCCTACAGCGCCATTCGCATTGCGCTGGCGCTGGCCGAGGCGTTTGGCTGCGGCGTCAACGACCTGCCGCTTACGCTGGTGCTGTCGTGGTATGAGCAGAAGGCTGTCTGCATTTTGCTGACGCTGCTGTATCTGGGGCTGCGCAATATCTACCTTGGCCCCACGCTCCCGGCGTTCGTCTCACCGAATGTACTGGACTTTCTCGTTAAGCAGTACAACCTGACGCCCACGGGCGACCCGAAAACAGACTTGGAAAAGATACTGAACCGACAATAACAACATCCGCTGTGCAGAGAGACGCCTCTCTGCACGGCGGATGCTTTTTTGCGGCTTTTGGCTTATTCAGGAAAATGGGCGTTTACACCTTCACCAGCTCATACGCCTGCGTGCCGATGCCAAGGGTCTCGGCGCTGTCGATGGTGTGGGTGCCGTGGCGGCTGTTGACGCGCTCCATAAAGTGGTCGCGGCCCGGGTCATTGCTGTTTATGACCAGATCGATGCAGGCGCGGTCCAGCGCGACGGGGTCAAGGCTCGAGAGGATGCCCACATCGTTCATGCAGGGGTCCTCGGCCACGGCGCAGCAGTCGCAGTCAACGGAAAGGTTCTTCATGACGGCGACATAGGCAATCTTGCCCGCAAAGTGCTTTGCCACGGTGGAGGCGGCGTCTGCCATGGCTTCAAGGAAGGTGTCCTGCTCGGCGCAGTTCTCCCACAGGATGTTCTGATCGGTGACCTTGCCGCCGGTATGGATGTACGTCTTGCCGGCGCTGGACGCGCAGCCGATGGACAGCTGCTTGAGCGCACCGCCGTAGCCGCCCATCGGGTGACCCTTGAAGTGGATGAGCACGAGCATACTGTCATAATTCTCGATGTTTTTGCCCAGATAGTTGACCTTGAGAACTTTGCCGTTCTCGACGGGCCATTCGACGTCCGGACCCTCGGCGTCCATGATGTCAACATCAAACAGGTCGCTCCAATGATGCTTCTTCATCAGCTCGAGGTGCTTGGGCGTCTCGTTGCGCGCGCCGCCGTAGGCTGTATTGCACTCAACAACGGTGCCGTTGACGGCGTCGATGACGGGCTTCATAAACTCGGGGTGCAGGTAGTTCTGGTTGCCGTCCTCGCCGCTGTGGACCTTGACGGCCACCTTGCCGGGCAGCTCGATGTCCAGCTGGCGGTACATCTTCACGACTGCCTCCGGGATAAGCTCATTGGTAAAATACACGGTTGCTTTTTCCATAGAAGGTTTCCTCCCTGTAGTAGTTCCTGCAAGAAAAGGCGCACCGTCTCTGCGGCATACCCAAAGCAGATATTTTGTTACTTATTATAGCACTTTTCTTGCGTTGTGGAAAGCCGGTTGTTGCTTTATTTCGCCTTCCATGGTATACTGATTCATATTTTTGTCGAAATGAGGTTTTATTTTCATGTCAAGAAATAACACGATGGATCTGACCACCGGTCATCCGCTGAAGCAACTGCAGATCCAGCCCTGCGGGCAGACCTTTTACGGTCTGCTCTTTTTTATTTGCAGGCTTCCTCAGTTCTCGACAGGTCGGCGGTGCCTGCGGCACGGGGTTTGGTTTTGCTGTGCGCAGGAAATAATACGCGGAGGTTTCCCTCATGAAGATCCTTATCACCAGTTTTGATCCGTTCGGCGGAGAGTCCGTCAACCCGGCCTATGAGGCTGTCAAGCTGCTGCCCGACACCATTGCCGGGGCAGAGATCATCAAACTGCAGGTTCCCACCCGGTTCACCCTTTCCGGCACCGTTCTGGAGGCT
>OLQG01002282.1_pt1 | contig 10183 bp, 9 predicted proteins | sample 1672221 | NCBI WGS metagenome assembly OLQG01 (sample SAMEA3136660, study PRJEB25190) | human gut metagenome | biome: human gut; feature: human-associated habitat; material: faeces | place: Austria | collected 2013
TAGTCTGCATAGTTTCATTTATGGTGGTGCCAAGTGTGCGGGCATGGGAGTTTAGGAACAATTTTGTGTCTGAAGTATCGAAATTTTTTCTTTGGAAATGTTTCGAAGCTGGCAATGGCGCTTCATATCGACTGGAGCTATCAAGATCAACTGATCTTTTTACCAATTGGAATTTCTTTTTATACACTATCTGCAATCGGATATATGGCAGATGTGTACTGGGGAAAGGTAAAGGCAGAGTACAGTCTGGTGAAGACCGCATTGTTTCTTGGATTCTTCCCGGTAATCGTAGAAGGTCCGATCTGCAGATGGGAAGATGTGGAAGATACGTTGTTTAAAAATGAATCTGTAAAAGCAGAGAATGTTTTTAAGGGCTGTTATCGGATCATCTGGGGATTGTTTAAAAAGATGATTATTGCGGACAGGCTTGCAGTGCTGGTCGACAAGGTGTATGTCGGATACGAGAGCTACAGTGGTGCCGTGATCGTGGCAGCGGCAATTTCTTATACGATACAGTTGTATATGGAATTTTCGGGCTGTATGGATATGGTCATCGGAAGTGCCGGACTTTTTGGAATTCGCCTGCCGGAGAATTTCAGCCAGCCGTTTTTTGCAAAGACATGTACAGACTTCTGGAAACGATGGCACATTACGCTTGGTGTCTGGTTCAAGAACTATATCTTTTATCCAGTATCCATTTCCAAGACGGCTAGAAAGTGGAATAAGTTTACGAGAAAACATTTCAAAGGGGATTTTGGAAAATATGTGGCGAGAATGGGAATTGCAGCAATGGCACTTTTCCCGGTATGGATCAGCAATGGTCTGTGGCACGGTCCGAAATGGAATTACATTTTTTACGGATTATATTACTTTGGATTGATTTTTATGGGACTTGCATTGGAACCGGTAAGAGACAGAATTCTTGCAGTACTTCATATTAATCCGGAGTGTATGTTCTATAAAGCATTTCAGACAGTGAAGATGCTGATCATCATATTCACGGGTGAAATGTTTTTCCGAGGAGATGGCTTCCATCAGGGATTTCATATGTTTAAAAGTATCTTTCAGGGATTCGCGACAGAGACGTTTAAGGATGGCACCTTGCTTACATTAGGTTTGGATCAGAATGATTTCAGAATTATAATAATTGGCTGTATGATAGTATTTTTCGCAGATCTGATGAAGGAGTATTGGCCGAAAGAAACAAAAATGTGTCAAAAACAGTGGATCTGCACGGTTGAAAAAGCATTTGTTCCTGGAAAATGGGTCATTTGCTATGGTCTTGTTATGGCAATTCTGATCTTTGGGGCATATGGAGAAGGTTATCAGATGATTGATTTGATTTACGCAGGATTTTAGAGGATATAGACATGAAGAAAAAGATAGGAATATTTATATTTATAGTGATATGCAGTGCGGTGATGTTATCTGACTGGATAGAACGTATCTATATCGGCAGACTTGCAGGGCTGCCGGGAAGATATAACAGCTATGTCGGTATTCAGAAAGAACAAAAAGACTCTATAGATATGCTTGTAATTGGGGACAGTGAGAGCATGACGTCGATATCTCCGATGGAATTGTGGAAAAGTGTCGGAATTACAAGTTATATATGTGGACAATCTGCTCAGCGCATTTCGGAATCATATTATATGTTAAAGCATGCTTTAGATTATCAGTCACCGCAGGTCGTACTATTGGAAACTAATATGTTGTTTCGCTATACGAATACACCGGATAGTCTGCGCAGTTCTATCAGCGATACAGCTATGTACTATTTTCCGGTGTTACAATATCATAATTTGTGGAAAAATATTGTGAATGACCAGATACCAGAAGGATGGCAGTCTTACAAAGGCTTTGCAATCCGGCCGGGAGTGGCGCCGTACAGCAAAGGCAGTTACATGAAGAAGACGAAAAAGGAAAAAGAAATACCCCAAATAAATCTCTGGTATTTGGATAAAATCCGGAAACTGTGTGAGAAAAACAAAATTCAGCTCTTGCTTTACACATCGGCTTCTCCGGTGAATCATAATTACAAGAGATACAATGCAGTGCTAAAATACGCCGGGAAGTATGGAATTCCTTATATTGATTTTAATCAGAAGCTTAAGGAACTGGGAATCGACTGGAAAAGTGACACTCTGGATAAAGGCGATCATTTGAACCTGTCAGGAGCACATAAAATTACAGATTACATGATCACGTATTTGCAGGAGCATTATATGCTGCCGGATCACAGAGGCGATGAGAAATTTACGAGCTGGGATACGATGGCAGAGCAGTATACAACGGAGACAGGATATTAGGTCGTTAGAATTTCATAAAAAATCCCAAGATGGAGAGCTTATAGAAGAGCTGTCCATCTTGGGATTTTTATCATTTTACTATAGTTAGTCTGTATAAAAATGATAAATAATTTGTTTTTTATAAGTTTCACCGGCTTTTACCACGGGGCTTGGAAAATTCGGATGATGAATAGCATCTGGAAAATATTGTGGCTCGAAGCACACAGCATCTCTTGCTTCGTATACATGCCCTTGCTTTCCGGCAACATGCTCCAGATAGTTGGCAGTGTAAAGCTGGATTCCAGGATAATCTGTCGATAAGTCCATGGAGATGCCGCTCTGGTCACCTGTTGCGGTCAACACTTTGTGAGGAACACCATATCCGGTTCCGATTACCCAGTTGTGATCATAGCCACGGGCAGTCTGTAACGTAGAAGCTTCAATATCAGTGCCAAGATAACGTCCGTCACGAAAATCCATAACCGTTCCGGTGACAGAAGTAATTTCTCCGGTTGGAACAGAAGCTGCATCAGTTGGAGTATAGAAGTCTGCTGCCAGCGTAACCTTATGATTCAGAATATCACCGGAACCTTCTCCGTTCAGATTATAGTAACTGTGGTGCGTCATGCTGATCAATGTATCCTGATCCGGAGCTGCTTCGTATGTAATCGAGAAAGCAGGCTCTTCGTTCTGACCGGAAATCTCGTAGGTGACAGACATGGTCAGTGCTCCTGGGAATCCCTGATCCATATGAGGGCTTTCCAGAGAAAATGTAATGGAGGTATCTGTTTTAGCTGCTACGTTCCAGATCCGTTTTGAGTAAGAGTCCGGACCGCTGTGAAGATTATTTTCTCCATCGTTGGCAGCCAGTTTATATTCTGTACCATTCAGTGTAAATGAAGCACCTCCGATACGATTGGCGCTTCTGCCGACATTATTTCCAAAGCAGGTGTCATCGGCCACGTAGCCTGCAAGATCATCATAGCCAAGGACAACATCCGTTGGCTTGCCATTCTTATCCGGGACGAGCAGGCGTACGAGAGTGCTGCCGTAATCTGTGACAGAAAGTTCGATGGCGTCATTTTTTAATGTATATAATCTGACTGTTCTGTCGTCACATAAAGTTCCGAAATCGGTAGTTGTAATCATAATCAAATCTCCTCATAGAAAACAAATATATAAAACTAAAACTGAAACTAAATTTAGTATAGTACCTGGAAAGAAGTTTCGCAAGAAATAAAAAGTATAGACTTATACGGAATATATAAAAAAAGTAGACAAAAGAAAAGAAAAAGAGCATAATGTGGTTATTGAAAAATCAAAGGAAGAAAACATATGAAAAGATATAATAGAAAGAAAAATATCCGCTGGAATACGATGAAGATTCTGGCAGCCGGATTTTTGTTTGTAATTGTGGCCGGAGCAGTTCTTTTATGGTTTCCGGTCAGCAACCAGAAGCCGATTGAATTCTTTGATGCGTTATTTACATCGGCATCTGCAGTGTGTGTGACAGGGCTGGTCACAATCATTCCGCAAACTCAATTCACATTATTTGGAAAAGTCATTTTGTTGATATTGATACAGATTGGCGGACTTGGAATCATTGCCTGTGTAACGGCATTCTTTTTGCTCTTACGCAGACAGATTACTGTCAGGGAGCGTATGGTTATCCAGGAGACGTATAACGCAGATTCTATTGGTGGTATTGTAGGAATGGTCAGAAGAATTCTGATCGGAACATTTACGGTTGAGGGTGTGGGAGCTTTATTCTATGCAGTGCAGTTCGTGCCGGAATATGGATTGCTGCGTGGAATTGGGTATAGCATCTTTCATTCGGTATCTGCGTTCTGTAATGCAGGAATTGATATACTGGGTTCAGACAGTCTGGCAAAATATATCTGTAATCCACTTATTAATATTACGACAATGCTTCTGATCATCTTAAGTGGTATCGGATTTGGTGTCTGGTATGATGTGCTGGGTAATATTAAAAAAATCCGAAAGAAAGAAATTCCTGGAAAATGGTGGTTTACAAGACTCCGGCTGCATTCAAAGCTTGCAATCGTGACAACCTTGATATTGCTGGCAGTGGGAACATTATTGACATTTTTACTGGAATATCATAATCCGGATACAATTGGACACTTAAGTTTTGGAGAGAAATGGATGGCATCTGCCTTTCAGTCAGTGACGACCAGAACAGCGGGATATTCTACATTTTCACAGGCAGGTATGCATGAAGAGACAAGATTTCTGAATATCCTTTTGATGTTTATCGGAGGATCACCTGGAGGAACGGCAGGAGGTGTGAAGACTACTACTATAGCAATGCTCATGCTTACATGCATTGCATTTGTCCGTGGGGGACAGGATACGGAATGTTTTGGTAGAAGAATATCCGCACAAAATGTCAGAATGGGATTTGTGACAGTCGTGCTTGCGCTGATCTGTTACTTAACTGGAACAACATTGATTGCAGTATTTGAAGCAGACAGGTTATCCTTTCTGAACATTATGTATGAGACGGCTTCTGCGCTTGGAACCGTCGGTCTGACTGCAGACCTGACTCCCCATCTGTGCAGGGAAAGTCAGGCGGTAATTATTGCACTAATGTATATTGGAAGAGTCGGACCTGTGACAATTGCACTTTTGTTTGCAGGAAAAAAGAATCAAAAAGACAGGATGCGCACACTTCCGACGAATAATATACTGGTAGGATAAAGTAAGAAAAATGAAAGAAAATGTGATATGGAGGAGATACAGTGAAGAAGCAGTATGCGGTATTTGGGTTAGGTAGTTTTGGAGAAAGTGTTGCCATTGAGCTTCAAAAATTAGGTTGTGAAGTGGTTGCAATCGATGCAAATATGGAGCGTGTGGAGGCAATTGCGAATCAGGTGTCCTATGCTATGAAAGCAGACATTGAAGATGCAGATTTTATCCGTTCGCTTGGAACGAGGAATCTGGACGGAGTTGTGGTAGCGGCATCAGACAATATGGAAGCAAGTATCATGGCAACACTTGTGTGCAAGGAAATTGGCGTTCCATATGTTATGGCAAAGGCAAAAAATGAACTTCATGCAACAGTGCTTAAGAAAATCGGAGCAGATTCTGTTATTTTTCCGGAAAAAGAGATGGGAATGCGTGTGGCAAGGAATCTGATGTCTGCAAACTTTACGGACTGGATCGCGCTCTCACCGGATTATAGCCTGGTCGAAACAGAAGTGCCGGAAAAATGGGTTGGCAGGACGCTTTTAGAGTTAGATGTAAGAAAAACTTATGACGTTATTGTTGTGGGAATCAAGATGGGAGACAAAGTAGAAGTCAATCCAGATCCAAAAGAACTGCTGAAGGAAGGGAATGTTCTGATTTTGATTGGATCAAATCAGGCATTGGAAGCTATACAGTAGAAGAATGGAGAAAAACGAATGAATTTGATTTTTCTGGCAGCGGGCAACAGCACCCGGTTTGGCTCGAACAAGTTGTTATATAGGTTGAATGGAAAATGTATGTACCGCTACGGACTGGAAGTTGTAGCTGCATTGTGGCAGAAAGGGCTTTTAGATACCATAGTGATTGTGACGCAGTATGAAGAGATCATCTATGACATGGAAGCACATTTTCCGTACATGAAAACCGTGAATAATCCACATCCGGAAGCCGGAATATCCGGCTCTATCCGTCTTGGAGTGGAAAAGCTCATAGAATTGGAAGAAAAATGTGGAAAAACAGGCAGCCGAAAGAGGGAAGGCTGTATGTTTGCAGTGGCAGACCAGCCATATCTGACAAGAGAATCACTTGAAAACATGGTGGAAACATGGGAAGTTTCAAAGAAAGGTATCTTGGTTAGTGAAAATGCTGGAAGAAGGGGGAATCCTGTTATTTTTGCATATAAATATTACGAGGAACTAAAAAAACTTGAAGGTGATGTGGGGGGAAAATGTGTATTAAAAAAACATCTGGACGATGTCCAGATGTTTGAAATGCCAGCGTCAGAGCTTAAAGATCTGGATTCACTGACGGAGATTCATGAATAACCATAACGACCCAAGGATTTTCTTTGGAACATTCAGCATCCGGGAAAAGTTCCAGTGATGTCCAGAAATATCCGGCTTTGAATTTTCTGCGGAAGCGATAGATGACAGATCCTTTTTCATGGAACATACGCAAACGAAGCTGGTCAAGAGCCATGATAGAGCGAAATTCATCTGCATCGTCCGGGTGGACCAACTGTTCGCCCAGCAGGCGGGATATGTAGGTCGGATAATCGGTTTCATATTCAATTCCAAAACCTGCAAGAGACGAATCTCTTTTGATCGTTTCCATACCTCCGGTAATCAGATTAAATCTGGATAGCAGAAGCATATGATCCAGAAGAATCCGGAAAATATTGTCGCCTAGCTTCCACATTTCAGGGGAACTAGGGAGTGCTTCGCAGACATTACGAATCCGGCTGACCTGTTCATGGGCGGCCCGGAAGTTCTCGATTGGAATCGTCTGAATGAGTTCCTCAGCAGCTTTTACCGACATAGGTCTGTGAAAATAAAATCCCTGACCATAGTTACAGTTCATGGATTTCAGAATCTCGGACTGTTCCTTTGTCTCAACACCTTCTGCAATGATTACAAGACCAAGCCGGTAAGCCATATCTACGATAGATTTCAGAATCTGAATTCCTTTTCCTTTATTCTTTGCATCGATCTGCATGAACTTCATATCTAGTTTCAGATAATCTACATTCGCGTCTTTTAACACATTTAAAGAAGAATATCCACTGCCAAAATCGTCCATGAGCACGTAAAAACCCTTTTTGTGGAAACGGGTAATAGTATTCTTTACAATGGTGTTGCTCTCTGCAAAGACAGATTCTGTAATTTCCACAGGCAGATATTCCGGGGAAATGTGGTACTGCTCTGTGAGCATTGACAAATATTGAGGCACGTCAATATTCGTAATGTCTATCATAGAGACATTGATGGAAATCGGAACAAGTTTGCAGCCTTTATCCTGCCAGGCGGCTAAAGTTTTGCAGACAGATTTCCAGATGTACATGTCAAAGCGGGTAATGAATCCACTGCTTTCGAACAGTGGGATAAATTCTCCGGGTGAGATAAAAGTTCCGTCAGATTTCTGCCATCTGGCAAGCGCCTCCATGCTGACCAGTTCACCGGTCGTCATGTTACATTTGGGCTGAAGATAGAAGATAAATTCGTGATTTTCCAGTCCATGTCGTGCATCCCGGAGAATGCGCTGCTTTAATTCTATTTTTTTAGTCATGCCAGATTCGAAATAGCAGATTCTGTTTCCAATCTTTCCAACAACACTGGAAGCCGCAATCTGCGCATTGTTGCACATCGTGCTGACATTCAGAGATTCGTCTTCAATCCGATAGACGCCGATGGATGGAAGGAAACTATCATCTTGTTCCAGCTTATCAATGTAATGATAAATTGTTGCATAAATGTGGCGGAGTTTGTGACCGTCATCTGGCATGCAGATAAAAAAGTCATCGGCACTAAAGTGTCCGGTGATGTAGTGATCTTCCTGGTGAAGGTTTCGAAGATAGGCAGCAATTTCCAGAAGCAGATAATCACCGCTGTCCTGCCCGTACCAGTCATTGAATAATTTAAAATTTTCAATATCGATGGCTACAATACACCAGCCTTGCGGATGCTTCTGGTCCAGAAAAGTACGCACTTCATTTAAAAATCTTTTTCTTATATATAGACCACTAAGCGGTTCTAGATCCTGGATTGAGTCCGGGTAATTTGGCATAAAGAAGTCCTCCTGTTATCAAAATTATCAATTCATTTTACGCCAATCACTATTATAACATTCGTCAAATATGAGTTCAACATGGATAGGAAAAAGAAAGAGGAAAATTCTTATGGAAATTTTTTCCACTTTCTGAATTTGATAAATAGAGGTGACGCGATTAGAGGCGGGAAATAAAATAGAGGTGACGCGGCTGGAGGCATGGAGTATCAGAAAGTGAAAAAATGTAAAATATACGAAATCACTTGGAATAAAAGGTGACAACATTTTTCACATGATTTATAATAGAAAGGTGTCTGGGGCTTTTGCCGGGACATTTTGAAATCTGATATGGGTCAGAAGGGAGATTATGTTATGCTGGAGGTAAAGAATCTTACATTCCAGGTTCAGGAGAATGGAGTAGAGAGAAGCATTGTTGAAAACATCAGTTTCGATGTTGCGGATGGCGAGATGCTTGTCATTACCGGACCAAATGGTGGAGGAAAGTCCACACTTGCGAAAGTTTTAATGGGAATTGAAAAAGCAAGCGCCGGGCAGATTATTTTAGATGGAGAGGATATCAGCAATTATGATATCAATCACAGAGCAGATGCAGGAATCGGTTATGCATTTCAGCAGCCACCGAGATTTAAAGGAATGACTGTTATGAAGCTGTTGTCACTCTCAGCAGGTAAAGAATTAAAAAGAGAAGAGTGTTGTAAGCTTTTAAGTACGGTCGGCCTTTGCGCAAATGAGTACATTGAAAGAGAAGTGGATGGCACACTATCAGGCGGTGAAATGAAACGTCTGGAGATTGCAACTGTACTTGCAAAATCGCACAAATTATGTATTTTTGATGAGCCGGAGGCAGGAATAGACCTTTGGAGTTTTTCCATGCTGATCGAACAGTTCGAGAAAATCCACAAAGAAAAGAAGGAAAGCCTGGTTCTCATTTCACATCAGGAGAGAATCATTCAGATGGCAGATCGGATTATGGTCATCGAAGACGGTAAGATCGCGTCCATTGGAGCAACTGACGAGATCCTTCCACAACTATTAGGAAAGACAGCAGATTCTTATAGCTGTCTGACATGCAGATAAGGAGGGAGGAAAGCAATATGATGACGTTAGATGAAATTACAAAAAAAGTACTGGAACAGATCGATGCAAGTGGATTTAAACAGTCAGGTGCATTTAACTTAAGACACAATGGAATTGCCCTCTGCCACGGTGACAGCGAACATATCAAAATTAAGAAAAAGCAGGATAAGCCGGGCATCGACATTTATATTGATGGTAAGACAGATGGAGAAGAAGTACATATTCCGGTCGTTGTAGATGCCACAGGAATGACCGATGTGGTTTATAATGATTTTTATATAGAAGAAGGAGCAAATGTAACGATTGTTGCAGGCTGTGGAATTCACAACAGCGGTTGCAATGAAAGCCGCCATGATGGAATCCACACATTTCACGTAGAAAAAAACTGCAACGTACGTTATGTGGAGAAACACTATGGAGAAGGCGAAGGAACAGGAACAAGAGTCCTCAACCCGGTCACAGAAGTTTATCTTGGCGAGAATTCCGTCTTTACACTTGATACCGCACAGATAAAAGGTGTAGATTCCACTGTACGTGAGAATAATGTATATCTGGAGGCAAACTCAAAACTGTACGTTATAGAGAAGCTGATGACACATGGAAACCAGGAAGCAACTTCCAATATGATGGTAGAAATGAATGGTGAAGGAAGCTCTGCACAGATCGTATCCAGATCCGTTGCAAAAGGCAGCTCCAGGCAGATATTTCACCCAAGAGCAGTCGGTAAAAATCTCTGCCATGCTCACGTACAATGCGACTCTATTATCATGGATCATGCTGAAGTCAGCTCTATTCCGGAGATTAACGCAAAACATGTAGATGCAGCAATTATCCATGAGGCGGCTATCGGAAGGATCAACGACGAGCAACTTGTAAAACTCCGTACACTGGGAATGACAGAAGAAGAAGCAGAAGGAGTCATAATCGAAAACTTCCTGAACTAAAAAATGCTAAAAATTCAAGTCGAACATCCGTGAGACTTGGCGCGTGATTCTGGTCAGCAAAGCTGACATATTCCTATCAGAATCACTGCGCATCCTCGC
>OLQG01002298.1_pt1 | contig 10130 bp, 8 predicted proteins | sample 1672221 | NCBI WGS metagenome assembly OLQG01 (sample SAMEA3136660, study PRJEB25190) | human gut metagenome | biome: human gut; feature: human-associated habitat; material: faeces | place: Austria | collected 2013
ACATTCTTCACTTCAGTAAGAGTTGTATTAGTCTCAATGGTCTCTGGGATCACAATTTCCTTATTTCTAAGAATAAACATATCCCCAGTTGCCATTTGATTTCCAGGCTCTCGTCTACAAAGTAGTAACTGTTCATCCTCAAGACTAAATAATACACCAAACCATGCACATGCATTTCGTATTGTATCAACGGGAATAGTGCATTTTCCAGAACCAAGACAATAATCAATAATTGGGATAATTGCAGACTTACCAGTTCTTGATGCACCGGTAATAATGTTTATTTTATCTGGCTCAAACTTCACCCGTCGATATGTTAGGTTTGCTTTCTTTGGCCATAGTAGTATGCTATCTATATAAAATTTCACGCTAAAACCTCACTTTCAACCATTCACATATTTCAAGCAAGCTCAATTCTGAGCACCATATTCCTAATTTTTCTGCAGCATCAAGCAAATTTTTTGTTGAAGGGGATAGCCCACGTTTCTTTGCTTGTGTCATCGGAAAAACTTGGGCAGTTGAAATATCCATAGCAAAAAGTTTTGCAGATACGCCAACATTAAAGGAGTCCAAAGTTAAAGGGCGCAATTCTATAGCACTTTGTTGATGGTATATAAATCATCGTTTTTTTTATCCTTAAATAGTTTTTCTGATACTTTGGAAAGTCCCTTCTTTTTTTGTGTGGATTTAATGACAGTACATAAATCTTCCCGAAGAATAATAGGTAACACAATAAATAGCAGTGGAAATGGAATGGCTTTACTCTCCTTCGAATAATATCCACAAATAAATTGCCACAAAGCCGCAGCTCCAATAGCTGGATTTTGAACATAATATATTTCACGATCTATGTTATTTGTCACCGTTGTCATCTCCTTTCAACAGCTCAATATACCGGGGATGCCAACCTATGGTAGGTCGATCAGACGGTTCGTTTGCTAACGCCTGAAGCGAACCACTACCAAAGAAGCTAGGAACATCTCTCCCAAGGAGTCGGTGACTTATTGCGTAACTTAAGCACTGAGCATACAAATATTTTCCTCTTTCAATGTCACCATTAACAACTACACTTGAAAGTAGTTTCTGATTTTTCCATAGCCTTTTTAGGCTATCATAATAATCAGTAAAGCTACCTCCGTTGATAAGTCCTTTTTTGGCCCAAGCTGTTTTCTCCGATCTCGTTCTTAGAAAGTCACTGGCAGCTTCAAAAATATCCGATTCATCCACATCGATTAATTCAAGCTGTTTGATATATGTATCGTGGCGCTCCACTTCGGATGTTGTCTGACTGGCTTCCGGTTGAACAGAAACTGCACTCAATATTATTTTTTGATCTCTGCTTCTGATCTGCGAATCCAAAGCAGTCTTGTAATCTTTTGATGAGATATATGCAGGTTTATTCTGCTTGGTTTGCTGATGTACCTGGTCACTTACCCAGCCCAGCATAGATTCAAAAAGTTCTGTTGCATACTCTAAAGGGATGGATTGCATCTTAAATTTATTGAACAGCTCTTGGTCGTATGTATCTTCATGAATATCAATTTCCATGAGAGAAATAACTTTAATAACTGTTTCTTTATTCTTAGGCGCAAAACAATACTCAATATATGGTTCTATAGTTTTACTAATGGGCCGGGGCTTTTCCTTGCTTTTAGTATCACCAAATAAAATTATTCTGGCGCTTTCCAATGCTTCCTTTGCTTCGGTTTCAGTTTTTGCTTCCGCAAATAATTTTGGGATAGTTCCTGCCTTTATGGAATGAGATGAAACAACAATATATTTTAAGACAACTTTTGGGGGATATTGCCCCTGGGTAAAATAATTGCACCAGTTGTAAATTGTTTTCCAAAAAACTTCTGCTCTATCTGTAACAGGGTTATTATTAGATAACACACTTTTAGTCTGTTCAGCAATTAGAAGTCCTTCTTTTTCAACCGCTACATCCTCATAAGCCTCAACGCTGACAACGCGTTCATCTAAGCAAATCAATTCATAAAGAGCATGACGCACCTGTAGCATGTATCCCTCAAGTTTATCAGGAACATGTGTGTTGTCGGACATATACTCACCTCGTTTATAAGAATCAAATTATAAACTGTATAAAAATACCGCACGGGAATATCCCATACGGCTTGTCTTGGCCGGCGCAAAGACCCACCGTTAATTAATTATAATGCAACATGGAAAAAATTACAATGACTATAGAACGTCACATTTACATAATTTCAGGCTATCAACCACTGCACGATGATAAATTTTATTATACCCTTATGTACCCAGCCGCATTACACGGCTGGGTTTCTCTTTTGAGGGAGCTAATAAGCTGGGCAGCCGTAACCGTAAATGACGCTACTGCCAATGGAATAACTGTTTTGTCTGCAAGCGTCACCGGAATTGCCCTCAACGGTGTAAACCGTTCCGTTTTCCACACGCTCAACAATTCCCACATGGTCGGTTACGCCATCACCCTCCCAATCAAAGAAGATGATCTGACCTGCAGACGGTTCAAAATTACGGTCCTGCCAAAGCCCCCGATCCTTGAACCATTGGGAACCCTGCACACAGCCTGCAAATTTCGGGATAACACCCGCTTCAATATAGCCGCACTCATTGGCACACCAGCTCACAAAGCAGGCGCACCATTCCACACGGCTGCCAAAGCCGTACCAGCTCCAATAGGGCGCACCGCCTGTGTTCCCCACCTGAGAGAGCGCCACGGTGACGATCTCGCCGTCGCCTCCGGTAATGCCGTAAAGCATCTGGTTCCAGAGGGAATTGTTCTCATCGACCAGAAGCTCCGCCATCTGTTCCCGCTGATCTTCGTGAAAGCTGAACTGATCGGCCATTTCCTCCGCCGTCTTGTGGCTGACGGTGATATACAGATAGGTGCGGGTGACGGTGACTTCCGTTTCTACGATGTTCCCGTTCCCATCGTCTGAGGTTTCAATGATGGTTTCCGTCTGGGTAGAGGTGCTGGATGAGATTTCATTCATCTGCCAGAAAATATCCTTTAAGAGCTGCTTTTTGGAATCGTCCATGGTGGCCACTTCCTGGGCAGCGTCCGGGTCGGTGGTGATCTTGACGGCATACACCGCCGCGATGGTGGCCTTGACCGCCACCTTTGCCGCAGTCACAGCCGCTTTTGCCGCAGCGCGGGCAGCATGGGCGGCGGCTCTGGCGGCCCTTGCTGTGGCCTGGGCTGTTTTTTGAGCCGTTTTTGCTACTTGCTGGGTAGTCTTGATACTGGCTTTGGCTGTCTTTTCCGCTGTTTTAATGGATTTGCTGGCGGTTTTCACTGTCCCTTTGGCGGTAGAGGACGCCTGCTTGATGGTCTTGCGGCTCCTGTCCACGGTTTTAATGCTTTTCTGGCCCCGATCCAGGGTCTTGACAGCCCCGCGTTCCTGCCGGATGGCTTTCACCGGCTCTGAAATACGGTCTGCGGCCTGTCTGGTCTGCCTTGACGCCTGCTTTTCCGCTTGTTTTTTCGGCTGTTCGGCTGCGGCCTTGCGCTTCTGGATGTTCTCCTTGACCTTGGAAATGTTCTCTTTGGTGGTCTTAACCCCTTTGCGGCCCTGCTTGTCAAATTGGTGGACAGCTTCACGGGCCGTATTTTCAACCCCGGAAGAAACACGGTCGGACGCATACTCGCCGGGAGAGCCTTCCTCTGCGTACAGGCCATGCTCGGCCTTGTCCTTGGTGCGGATATATGCTTCTTTCATCCGTTCCGAAGCAACTGCAGATTTATCAATCGCCTTGATCGTCTTTTCTGCAACACTCCTTGTCTTAATGCCCTTGCCCATAGGCTTCACCTCCTTCCCAGGGCGGGCGCGCCCTTATGCGTCAAGCAGCTTTGCCACCACAACCATCCTGCCGTTTGTCCGGGAATATTCACAGGTGGAAAGGGTGATGAGCTTGTCGCCATATTCCGCAGTCACGCCCGTATCATAAAGGGCCAGCGCCTTGCACTCTGCAATATACGCCTCAAAAGCCTCGGCGTTTTCAGCCTGGACAAAGTGGTAATACTTGAACCCCTCCCCGGAGTAGGCCACCGTCTTAAAGGCGGCGATCACCTCATACTCGCCAAAGCTGTCCAGCGTGTCAAAATGGATGGTCTTGTGTTCCCGGTAGAAATCCTCGCTTTCATACCTGCACAGGTCGGAGAACATCGAGCCGTTGTTCATGTGGTGGCCGTACAGCACCAGGTTGTCGGAAATGCCAATGTCGCAGTTTTCGGCCAGATAGGGCACGCCGTAGCTGCTGTACGATTTGTCAAAGGCGTGCTTGAGGTAAAAATCCGGGCTGTCCTTGGTCTGCATGACAGGGTAATCAATCCGGGTGCCGGGGATGGAAACCCAGCCCACCAGATCGCTGTTCTGGCGTACACGTCCGCGTATTTCTCAAAGGCTGTGAGTGCCTCCGGCTCCTGGGCCGGGCTGCCTTCCACCGTCAAAGTGGGCAGCTCCACATCTTCCTTGACCAACCCAGCCACCTCGTCAAAGGCTTCGCTGCTCTGCTTTTGGTCGAGATATTCACGGGCCAGCATGGCCCCGGAGAAAAGGAAAAGGGCGGCACAAAAGGCCGCCCCCGCAATCATCCATCTGGTTTTCACTTTATCACTCATTTTCTTCACCCTCCTTACCGGAAAATCAACTGCACTAAAAAGTATGAGGCTTCTGCCTTTCCTTCTCTCAGAATCCTGTCAGTCTGAAAAACATCAGTTCATTTGCTGATCCGTCCTCCCGCTCCTGTGTCAGCAGGAGCAAAAGAGAGCCATCATCTAAAAGCTGCATATCTTCCAGCCATGGATAACTGACACCAAATATATCATCTGTAGAAATGGCACCTACATGGGTTCCGTCTTTTGCCCAGAATTGTATTTTCCGCATATTTCCATCTGCCGCTACAAAACCATTTTCTGTCTCTGCCATGCCCGTGATGGAGCCAAGCCTGTCTGGAGAACTGATTTCTGCACCGCCCAATTCCAAAAGCTGATTGCCTTCATGATCATAGACAATAATTTTTGTGCCTCCGCCTTCCGCGGCCATGGAACCGGCAACCATAATATGGTCATTTGTGATCTGGACGTCATCTATCATAGAAAATGGTCCCCTGCGTTCATCATCCTTATTTAATCCGGTCAGTATCCACGGTTCAGCCGTCAGGTTAGCGCCCTGGTTCACAATCTTCTGCGTATCGCTGTTCACCCAGAAACTGATTCCCCATTCTCCGGACGGATGCATATTCAGATAGCCGTCTACCGTTGTATGAAGCACCTTTTTGCCGTCTTTTACACCAATCACATCCTGGATTCCCGGTGAAAGATACAGCATTCCGCTGTTGTCCCCGGACAGATATTCACAATCTCTTTCCAACTCCATTGAGGAAACAAATTCGAGTCCGCTTTCTGAATACTTGTAAGTATCCAGCTTATTCTCCAGCAAATGGTATACCTGATCGTCATGTTTTACAAACTGATGATCCATGATCTGCATGACACCCTGTGCTTCTTTAAATGGGATATATTCCGGAACGATCGTATAAAAACCTACCATCTGTTCTGTCAATACAGGTTCAACAGGCTTCCCCTCCCATGGCCACGGTGCGTCTTCATTTCCTTCATCCTTTAATTCCATCACAATGCCTTTCAGCAATTCTTTGACAGAATCACTTGCTGCGTCTCCGTGTACTCTGATATCATAAGACGTACCTGACTGTTCATGGCGATACATATACGTGTACCTTCCGGAATTCTTTTCCGGCATTACCGCATATTCTGCATTCCCTATCGATACAGTCTCTGCTTTTCCTTCTGCATATTCCTTTAAATCCACACCGAAGGCAACCAGACCTTTCCGGTATTTATATGCATCTTCTTTTGTTGCTTCTATATAAATGCTGTTTCCGGAATCATCTGCTGTTTCTCCGTCAAAAAATCTGACGTAAGAGTAGTCATCATCTTCCTGCATTCTTTCTTTGTCGTACTTCCATTCTTCCGGATAATGTACGGTAAATAAACTAAGTTTAAGGCTTTCCCTTCCCGGGAACTCCTGATCAGGTTCTGTTTCTGTCTGAACGGCTGTTTCTGTCTGCATGACCGTTTCTGTCTGAACGGCTGTTTCTGTTTTTTCTTCTCCAGGTTGTTTTTTCTCTCCACAGGCAGTTGTCAGCAAGATACTTGTCATTATACACAGCACAAACCACATTCTCTTTTTCATGGGCTTTTCCCTCCCTTCACGATTTTTATGTCTTTTTCATTTATTTACTGTCACTTTTCACGCAATGAAATGTATAGTAGTCCTCGTCATCGCTGTAAGATACTTTCAAAGTATCATCGTCATTGATCGTTACGGAAAGAGACGGGTTTTCTGATTCGATCATACAGTAGCCCATTGCAACTGACCACGGGAATGTCCCAATCTCCTCGCCTTTATAAACAACTGATACATTACGGTCATCTTTGAAGTTAAGACGCAGTGCATCATTGATATTCTCTACGCCTTCCATAGAGGTCTGCGGCCCGTCTCCTAAAAGTTCTTCCACACTTTCAGCAGCCCACTCACCTATGACCGCTTTCTCTTCCTTTGTCAGATAGTGAGCCGGATCCATGGCATCCGTCCCTTCCTTTGCGAAAATCACTTTTACTCCCATTCCGAGCATATCGTCAAAAGAAATGTTGTTTTCTCCGATGGTTCCCACCATTTCTTCTCCCTCGATCGTTAAGCTAAACTTGTCATCTTTCGCAGACCATTTTCCATTTCCGGTAACTTCTCCTACTGAAAAAGAAACTTTTCCGCCATTTTTTACCTCAAATTCGAAAGCTCCTCCAAAGGTTTCATCCACGCTGACAGACATTCCTATCATCTGAGCGGATACCGCTATCCATTTTCCTTCATACGGACTTGCCTCTCCTGCTGTTTTTCCACAGCCGGCCAGTGTTATCACACTGATAATAAATGCAAACAAAAATAATAAATTCAACTTTTTCTTTTTCTTCATAATCCTCGTTCCTTCCATTATTTATTTTTTGTAAAAAATGGAGTCAGTAATTCTGCCACCTTACTGATCGGCATTGTCTGTAAGATCACTTTACCCGGTCCTCTGACTACGGTATTAAAAATGCCCTCTCCTCCGACCAGCATGTTTTTCACTCCTTTTACCGCTACAACATCCATTGTGCAGGTTTCTTCCATTGCTGCCAAATACCCTGTACTGATCAATATCTCCTGTCCGGCATCCAGTTCATACTCTACGGCATGCCCGTCAATCTCTACAAATGCCGTTCCATTTCCACTCAGTTTCTGCATAATGAAACCTTCTCCGCCAAACATACCTTTTCCTAATTTTTTCTGGAAATGCATGGACAGCTCCACTCCTTCTTCCGAAGCAAGGAATGCACTCTTCTGCACGATCATAGAATGACCGTCTCTGATATCCAGTGCTTTGATCGCTCCAGGGAAACTTGATGCAAATGCAATCGTTCCGTCTGCGCCTTCTGCGGTATACCTGTTTTGGAACATAGAATCACCTGACATCAGCCTGCCGAACATTTTTTTCATTCCGCCTCCGGAAATCGTCTCCATTTTCATATTCGGAGTCATCCAGCTCATGCTTCCACTTTCTGTGATCATGGATTCTCCTGCTGATAATTCACATACAACAACCGGTAAATTTCCTCCTAAAACTTCATACTTTTTCATAGTAAATTTCTCCTTCCTTTTCTTTTTTGGTTTTTATTTGGTTTGTGATGAAAGCATATCAGATTCAGGAAATAAATGATATGGTCGCTATTCGTATTTTTAGCCTGATTTCCCAAAATACGAATGATTAGTATACTATATGTTGTTTTTTTGTTTTGTGAAAACTATATATAGATATTTCTCATTTTTTTGCAGAAACCTGAAATATATCCGAAAATAAAAAAAAGAGTCTGTACGACTCTTTTTTCACTCTGTCCGGGTGTATGTCAGCTTATCCAGCTGATTGCATTTACGAAACAGGTCTATGTAAAGCATTAATTCTTCCCTGGCTGTTATTCCCAGTTTTCGGTTCATGTTTGTATTATGCTTTCTCGCCGTCCCAATACTGATATAAAGCAGCGAAGCTATTTCCTGGATCGTATATCCTTCAATATAATACTGAAGAACCTTTCTTTCTGCCGGAGTCAGCGTTTCCACCCGCATGGCAAATGCTTTAAGCATTTCTTCTATGTTCGCAGGAATTCCTCCATTTTCCAGTTTTTCTGCATTTCTTTTTGTCTGCATAAAATCCACCAGTGCATCCACTTCTGAGATTCCCGACAAATTCCCGTCTGTCAGCGTATCATCCTGCAGTGCTTTTAAACTCCGCAAGATTGGTTTTACAAAATAATGGGACATAACGATGGAAAGAATCAACAGGAGAAAAAGAAAAATCAACGTACCGGTAATCCAGGCTCTTCTGCTTTCTGCTGTTAATTTTTCATAATTCGCTTCAGACATCAATGTCAGTACCGCCAGCGGCATCCCATTGCAGCTTTTCAGGTTAAGCAGTTCATGTCTGCCTATATATTTTCTAAAAGCTGCGGAATAAATGTTATAATGCTTTCCATTCTTTACGGTCATCGTTCCGGTTGGTGAGAGATGGGTTTCTTTTGTGTCCCCGAACATTGCTTTATCCAGATAAATTTTCCCTTTTTCATCCATTGGAGCCACCACTGTCACCATATTTCCACAGGATCCTTCTACCATGGGATAGGAAAGTCTGAAATATAGATTGCTCATCTCCATACCGCACAGCCCCCGTACTTTTCCGGTGCTGTCCAAAACCGGCACATATAAAAACTGTACATCTTCCCATGTATCCTTCAGTTTAAGCCGATCGGTCCACAGACAGCTCTCTGCCAGCCTGTTTCCTTTAAATTTCATGATCTGTTCATAGCCTGGCAATGCAGATGTATCAAACTCTAAATTCCAGCGGTTATGGAGCTGTACCTTCTCTGCCCTTGCAACATAAGGATTTCCCCTGAAAAAAACCACATGCTGTTTGCTGGTATTTACTGCCTTTAAATCAGACAGCCGCAGGTAGATTCCCATGCGTGATGTGTCTGCATATTCCGTTTCCGTATTTACCGTTGCATTTAATATAACAAAAACTCCGCTGCAATAATTCACATCCAGTGCTGATCTCAGTGAAGAATACAAAGCTGTTTCCAAATCCATAATTAACTGAGGATTATCATTTAAATCGGAGAATGCTTTTCCATTGGCTGTCAAGTATTGACTTAATTCTTTTGTGATCTCTTCTGACATGGAAATGCTTCTCGCCATCATAATGTCTGTCTGCTCTGTCATGGCAGACATCGTGTTTTTCTGCTGGGCAGACAACATTTCTCCTACTTTCAAGTCCATTCCCGGAATGACTCCCAAAATACTCATCAACAGAACTGCTGCCAGAAAAAGGGTAAGGATCACTACACACCAGTAAACAGTCAGTCTTTTCTGCATACAGATGCTTTGTTTCCTTATTCCTTTTATGATTTTCCATAAATTTTTTCTTTTTTCCCTCATATGCCCGTCGCCTCTTCTGGTTCATCCGGTCAAACATTATCGTATGTATGCCACTTTGAAATCCGCTAATGTCTCTTTGACAAGTTTATCTATATTTTCCGGTTTGTTTATGCACTGCTGACGCTTTACTGACAAGACTTGCCTGACAAGTTCTTCAAACCTTGTTTCCAGCTCCAGATAGGAATTCATCTGCGGGGCCGTATAAAATGTATAATTCTCCTGCGTATCCAGAAAAGCCTGATAAAGCGAAACATACATTGGATCACTTAGCTTCCTGATCGCTTCCGGAAGGCAGGTGTCAAATGCCTCCTGCTTTACCGGCATATATCCAAGACTGGTTACAAATTCTACATTTTTCCGGGTTTCTGTCAGCCATTTAAGAAAGGTGATGCAGGCTTTTTCTTTGTCCGGTGTGGATTTTACAGTACAAATGCCGGCACCTCGCTGCATGACCATCCTTTCCCCTGTGGAAAATATAGGAGATGGCATGGCGACAATCTCTATTTTTTCTGATGTGTTATCCTCATAGGCAACCTCGTCAGAATAGTACAGAACACTGGCAGAGGAAGCCACTGACACGATCGA